>Ga0268247_10000437_pt1 | contig 14212 bp, 10 predicted proteins | sample AgamicOrMae_FD_200245 | JGI IMG/M metagenome (GOLD analysis project Ga0268247, IMG submission 200245) | Agave microbial communities from Guanajuato, Mexico - Or.Ma.e (v2) (version 2) | ecosystem: Host-associated > Plants > Phyllosphere > Phylloplane/Leaf | place: Guanajuato, Mexico | collected...
TAAAGTCACGAATTATCGTCACAATATTTCCACCATCTCATCAGTGTTTCATCATATCCAAGCACTAACCAATAACCAGATGAATCTTAGGCATAATTCAGACTCTTCAACATCCAATGAGATCTCGGCGGAAGTACCGACTGATATGCGACAAAAGTCTAGCCAGAATGTTGAGGCCTACAAGGATATGAGGGAGGCAAAGATGGAACAAAATGAGAAACACAGGAGCAGTACTAGTAACAATTTTCTAGAGCTCGACTCGGCTTCATTATCGGCAACGGATTGCAAGAATGCTGGCAATAGGTTGTGTTCGTTGAATCGTTACGAGGAGGCACTATATCATTATGCTAAAGCAATACAAAAACGTCCCGACGTTGCCATCTACTACTCTAACAAGGCGCTTTGTCATCTTAAATTATTAGAATGGTCTGCGGCTATACAGGATTGTCGCTATGCTTTAGAATTAGATCCCAACTTAATTAAAGCCCACTACTTCTTGGGCCAAGCTCTAGCAGAAATAGGGAATTATGAAGATTCTCTGAGGCACTTGCAACGGGCCAATGAATTGGCGAAAGAGAAAAAGCTTAATTTTGGCGATGACATAGCATGCCAAATCAGGTCGGTGAAGAGACGACGTTGGAACAAAATCGAGAGCGAACAGGCGAAACTGGAGGAAGAACTTAAGGATTATCTAGTCGAGTTGATACAAAAGGATAGGAACGAGAAGAAGAGCGAGCCCACGACTAGCGGAGACATGTTCCAAAAAAGATGTGATACATATATTGAAAAATTAGAGAACATTTTCGACAATCTGAAGCTACAAAGAAAGAGACGTGATGTGCCGGATTATTTGTGTGGCAAGATTAGCTTTGAGATAATGAGAGATCCGGTTATAACACCCTCAGGGGTTACATATGATAGGCATGATATTGAGGAACATCTTCGGCGCGTGGGACACTTTGATCCAATCACCCGGCAACCGTTGACCGCCGACCAATTGATCTCGAATTTGGCCATGAAAGACGTTGTTGACGCCTACTTAAACGAAAATGAGTGGGCAAATTTCTATTAACATAAAATCAATCGGGACCCCACCCTTAACAACACTTCTCCAATTCGAATTGAAAAGCCAAACAAATAGATGTGGATGAGTAGAGGAGCTTTAAGATTGCAGTCCATCGGGCGGTGTCAGTGCCCTGATTCGCATATGCAACTTTCGCTTGTCGGTATCGGCAGTTAGCTCGGAAACAAACAAACTGGGCGAGTAACGGTCGTCATGCTCATTGAGGGCTTTGTTGCTCGTGGTGGTCACCATCTCTAGTGGTTGGCTAGAATGGGTTGTTTGTCTCTCCATCGGCATGCAGATGCCTGCCTCCACCTTGACTCTCTTTTGTGAGCCACCACTGTCGTCTTCTGGCTGTATATTTGGCTGCCCACTATCTTCATTGCAGACCCTCGCCGACTTCTGTTCGATTTGAGGGACCCTATCCGCTCGAGTACCTTTTGCTGGCTTCTTTTCTTTCGTTCTTCTCTGCTGCTCCCCCAAAGACAGCACACCCTCTGAGTTTCCAAATATCAGGTCGCGCTCCAGCCGGGCAACCTCTTCGCTGTTGAATGGGACGGCCAATTTCTGCAATGGGTCCGTAGAGATCTCATAGACCGGAACTTCAATTTCCAACTGCCTCATCACGTGCTCCATAACAAGATCACATTTAGCATTAATCTTCAGTACCGCATTCTTATCCTTGGACGTGTGCTGTAAATTCACTATCACCAACTTCGTACCGCCATGATGCTGGCCCAAAACAGTCGACGAGCCCCCAATTGAAACGCATGAACTGGCAGTGCTAATAGTACATTTTTTCGCAGCCAATGAGGGTGTCGACGCCGAACAGGTGATGGTCTTTGGCCAAAGGCATCCATAACGACGTAATGTTTTCAGACTAGTGCCCATGCAAATTATGAGATCTGCATTCTTCGCCGCCTTACTTGCGCGCTCCCAGTTCATGGGCATCTTTGATCTGCTTCTCTCACCATATAACACAATAGTGTCAAGGAGATTGTTGTCCGGAGCCGGGCAAGTGTGGCATAGGCGGCCAGTTTTGTGGCGAAATCTAACTGTTTTTTGTGTCACATCAGCCTCTCGATGATATTGCCGATGGCAGGTTGGGCAAATCTCGATGAACATGTTCCCGTGTATCTCTGATAACTGTGTCTGACTGACTCCTGAACGTAAATGAAGGCCATCGAAGTTTTGTGATACCACATGCTTGACTATCTTCCTTTTACATAGCTCTCCGATTGCCATGTGGGTAAAAGTAGGCTCAGCTTTGGCAAGATCTTTGAACACTTTTGTCATGGAAAAGCTACCGGTTTTACCAATTTGTGTCCATAAGCCGTTAGGGCCGCGATAATCTGGTATTGATGCTGAGGTAGATATTCCAGCTCCAGTGTAAATAACAATGCTTTTTGATTGTTTTATCATTTCAGCTAGAGAATCTGCCTTGTCTTTTATAATCTCGGGAGACTCTTCTAGCTCTAATAATCGTTGTTTAAGAATTTGATTTTCAGATTTTCGCTTCAAATAGACTATGGCAGATGGTAATAGATGTGAATAGTCATTCAAAATTTCTCTCTCCTCCATGGTTCTAGCTGCTTCGGCTTTTTCATAAGCCTTTGCAACTAGTTTTATCTTAACGTTCTTGACTCTCTCCTGGCCATTAACTAATTCGTTGTAATCGCGCCTCTTTGGGTGCCTAGTTAGCATCTTGTTTGGCCCCTGAGACTTACTGCTCAAATGATCACCCATCGGCCCGTTGCCGGCCGACTCAGGGGCAGGCACTGCAGGATCGTTTCTAGCGGTCAGGGTGTTACTTGGACGGCGAGTTCTCGAGGCAACAGGTTGGTGATTGATCGATTGCTCCTGATGATCATCATCGAGTGAAGTTCTTCTTGAACCCATCTCTTTTCTCTTATCCAATGGGTCCTATGGCCTGTTATTAGGGTGAAATGAAAATAAAATCTCATGTAAATAGAGAGCGCGCTTGTTTACAAACACATCGCACAGCTCGGTCTGCACAGCTCGGCCTGCACACACGACTGAACTGTGCCGTCGGGAGTCCCGACCCGCGTCGAGCGTGATGGGCGTGACAGTCGAGAATCTCGCCACAGCGCTAGTGCAGGTTACATTCGCGACGCTCAACACAATCGGGAAGTTTGAGCGCGAGGGCGTGGTTCAAGTGGCCAAGACTGGCAATTCGTGCGGATAAAAATCTCAATATCCTAAAGAGATGCTCTGGCTCGTCGCCAAATCTCTCCAAAGATGCAATCTCGCGTCCGCTTAAAGTGGATTCTGAGGCAACTCATGACAATTGAATGCAGTGTTGCATGTTATGACATGAAATCAGATATTTAGAGTAAATCTCGCTGATTATGGTCCAGAATTGGAGGTCTCGATAGAGGGATCTCGCTCGGGTGTCTATGGATGAACCCTGCTCGAGATCACAGGAGGCGGTCAACTGGAGATACCAGCGAGCAAGTCGGCGAGTCGAAAAACCTTCCATTTAACTCGCTTGACATTGCAGCAAGATGAGCAAGCGACACTCTTTGTCGGTTGTCTCATCTTGCAAGAGGCGTGCCTAAGTGGTGTGATATAGGAAAAAGTGAAATTAAAACTTTGCAAAGGGAGTCTCTGTGGGGTATTCTTGAAACTTTTGATCTGAGTTAGCTCTGAGTTTTGGTGCTGTTTGCTTTGCTCGGAGACTCTCGAGCAGCCCACTGAGGCTGGTTTATGGGTGCACAGGTGCCAGCAAGAGCCAGAGGAAGAGGAGGAGGAGGAGAGGAAGTGGATTCTGGTAAATAGTGCGTGACGTGAGGCGCGCGCCGCGCGGTCACTGGCGTGTTGTATTTAATAATGATGAGAAGAATGATAATGATTTAGGCCGGCCGGCTGGACGTCACTCTGGCACAGACTGTCTGAAGGAGGCGTTTTGTCGGGGAGGGCGTTTTGGGCAAAGGGCCGGCTCTTGAGTGTGTGCTCGAGCGTTGTCGGACTAGCGCTCAGGTTTGCTCTGTTGTTTGTTGTCGCGGTGTTTATGCTCGAGGGGCGAAACTTGCTCGCGCCTAACGAGTGGACAAAAGAGGCTGTGTGTGTCTCTCTGTCTCTTGAGGAGACACACTCTCTCGAGAAAGAGAGACACACTTTCAGAGAGCTCACTCACTGACGGCTGCTCGTGAATAATGACCGTTAATTAGCCGCCAAAAGACGCCAGGAAGACGGAGGAGTGAGGGGCCAAGTTGGCTGTTGGACTGGTTGCGTGTCGCTTAGGTTAGTTGCCGGTGGGGCCAGGCGGAGAGCCAGTGTGCCATGCCGAAAGCGTCAATTTCCTCCCGCCCATTCAGCCAGGCAGTTAGTCTTTTTCTCGCTCGTTTAACAGGCGCCTCTTGGAGAAGGGAAGACCCTTGGAGGTTGGATTAGCGGCCTAAGAGGAGCCTCAGTGCAGTTGGAGAGACTGTACAGCTAGACTGTAGAGCCAACTGTGGCGCCACAACAAGCCCATCTGGCAAGTGGGCGCCTGTGTTGCCCAATTGTTGTTGCGGGCCCAAAAAGCGGGCCAGTGCATATCTGCGGCGCGCGATCTCGCCCGTCCGGTTTTCTTCTGCGGCCCAAAAGACTGCAGCGCGCCCCTGCCTGCAGACTGTGTGCGGCGGGCGCGCGAAATTAGCGCCGCTCGAGCTGCACTTTTCCCCATTGCTTCGCGCACAGCGCGCCTCGCAGACTGTCCCCCGTCGCTGCGACGCGCGCCCAAAGCAAATGAAACACTGTCTTTGTAGCCCTAAAGTGCTGCCTCACAAGGAAACTTGTCAGTCTCTCTCTGTGGGGCGGCCAACGTGCAATTTCCACACTCTTGCGCCAATTGCAGCCAAGATCACAACGGGCCCACCGTTGTCGCCCCACAGACACTGGCTGGCGAGCACCAGCGCCAGTCTGTGGGCCTCCCAAGCCCCATTTTTGCTCTTCCTCTACGGGCAAGCGTCCGGCGGCCACTCTCTGGCGCTCATCTTTTAGTGTCGATGGACAGCGGACCACAGCAATTGGTGAATGGCGCACTCCAGCCAATTGGGCCCCATCGGTCGTTTCCCGTTTTTCTGGCGGCCGTCCTTAAGGCTCGTTGAAACGGGCGCATCTCTGGCGCTGGTTGCACGAGGCCGGCGAGCGGCCACTGCCCGCAGACTGTCCCCCGGAGGACGCTCGATGCTCGGCCTCTGGTTGAGGAATAGTTGGCCTCTGGTTGGCCAATGGTTGGCCAGTGGCAGGCGCCTTTTGGCCGCGGACAGTTTGGTGGCCGCGACGAGCAGCTGCGCCAAGCCGTCCGCTGGAGACGCGCAACTGTCCCGCCCGGCAGAGACAGAGGCGGACTGGCAGCGGAGTTGCAGCAGTGGCGAATTAATTACTCGTCGGCGGAGTAAGTGTACGTTTTGTTTGCGTGTCTGCTGGCCGACGGGACATCAGTGGCCGCCACTCGGCAGCTCCCAGCGGTGCGACGAGCCTCCTTTGGCGGCCAGCAAACTCGCTGCCTCCATTCCCATTTCATTTCCAGCTCCACTTCCACCTCCAATTCGCCATTCATTCTGCCGCTCGTCCACCGGCGCTCTCCTCTGGCCAGCAGAGTCTACTAGCAAAGCAGTCCCGTGCAATTCCACGTCCACGGCCAAGGGGCGCAACAGGTATTGTTTGGGCGCCCTTGTGATGCGTGCTGCGTGCTGCAGTGCGCGCTTTTCTGTGCGCGTTTCTGTGCGCTTTTCTCTGTGCTTTGCTATGGGCTTTTCTGCGCTTATTGCCGCATTCGCCGCCCTGTGACAGACAGTGTGCGACACTTGCACGCCCATCGCGCACTGCGCTCTCTGTTTACCTGGACCACTCTGCGCGCCCAAACGGGCTCCTCTGGCCTCCACTTTTGCTTCGAAATGCGTCCATTTTGGCCTCCAAATGCGCCACCTTTGGCCTCCATTTTGGCCTCCAGTTGCGCAACTGGCCGCCCAATGAATGCTCGCAGTGAATGGACGCCCAGTGGGCCGTCTGGAGCCTGAGAATCGGCCACCGGCGGCGCCAACTGGCCCGGCCCCTGCGAGCTCCAAAGGTCCAAAACGGCCTTTGCAGTTTGCGGCCCAGCGGAAGCGGCAAAAGTGAATGGCGCGCCCCTCTGAATGGGCTGCAGAAGTGAATTGGGCGAGATTTGTGAATGAAATGAATGAGATGCGCGGCTGCAGAGGCGACTCTGCAGTATCAGATAAGGGCGAGTGAGGGAAAGTGGGCGCTTGTTTGCGCCTCTGGATCTCTGCTAGGCTGCAGCGAGCAAGACGGGCGCCAACTTGGGACTGGGACGAGCAGATGCTGTCCGTCCGCCTCTGCTCGCTGTTTGCTGTTTGCTGTTTGCTGTTCGCGGCTCGCAGCTCGGCCCGCCAGAGAGTCTCTTTCTCTCTGTCTCTGTCTCTGGCGGAGAGACGCCGCTCGGGCGCAGGAAGTGCGGCCGCCGGTGTCCATTGTCGCGGCGGCGGCTGCAGAGTGGCTTGCGCAACGTGGAGGCGCCCGCGATGCGGCCGGGCTGCAGGCAGGCTGGCGGGCGGGCAGCTTCCGTCGGCCGTCTGTGTTTGGGACTCGTTCGGGCCGACGGGTGGCGGCTGGCGGGCGGATGGGCGAGCTGCGAGCGGGCCGCGGTGGCGCAACAGCGCGCGCTGGACAAATGGCGCCCGCGACAGGCGGTGGCCGGCGAGTAGGACTGAGGATGGCCGAGATGTGGGGCTCGAGATGGACACCGTTTGGAGACGGCGCACTGTGCTCGGTGCTTCACGCTTCAGGTGCTCGTGCGCGGCTACAGCGCGCCTGTTGCGCCTGTAGAGCGCGCAGATGGGACTGTGTGCGGGAGACTGTGTGCGGCAGAATGTAGGCTGCATACTGTGTGCGAAAGAATAGGCTGCATACTGTGGGCCGCAGAGTGTAGGCCGCAGTGTGGACTGTGTGCGGCGCGTGTGCGCGCAGGCCGCTCCTTAGGACCGGCCGGAGTGATGCACTTGCGCTCGGAGGGCAACCATTAAAACGTCCGCCGAGCTCTATGGCGCGTCCTTGGCGAGGACTCCTTGCTCGTCGCGGACACTTGTTGGCGGCCCTTCAACTGGCGCACAATTGGGCCGCGGAGGAAAAACAACAGCCCCTCGGAGACACTCTGTGGAGACACTTTGGGCCGCCTGCAAGGGGCCACTGCGAGCTGAATGGAGGCAAGCAAAGAGACTAGCACACGCGCAAGCCAGTCGGACAGACAGACAGACGGACACTCTGGCCGCTGGCACGCTTAGGAGGCGGCTCGGGAGGTGGAAAAAGTGATTAGAATTATGGCCTTTTCCGCTTTCTCCTTGTTGGCCGCAGCTCAGCGCAGGCGAGCAGCACAGGCGCACAATTGCGTGTGCGCCGGTCAGCTGGCGGCCGGGCGGAAAAGCGGCCGCCGGGGGACAGTTGCGAGCGGCGCTTGCGACTGGGGCCGCCAACTGTCTCTGGCGGCGCCGGTGACTGTGTGCGCCCCTCCAGCGCGCAATCCACTTGGAATTGAACCTGGCAGAGTGCCGCCGCAATGGGGCCCCGAATTGCAGGTTGTGTGTCGCGCCATTCACGAGTCGGTGGGCGGCGGACAGTGTGCACTTGTCGCGAGTGTGCTCCCCCCTCCTCGAGCGGCCCATTCAGCGCGGCCCCATTCACGCGGGATCATTTTCTCCACTCGATCGGCCGGCGCCAGTTGAAAGGGCGCCGCTCGCCTAATGACGCGGACCAGCCTCTGTCGCCTCTGCTGCCTCTGCTGCCGCCAAGTAACAGGTGGCCGTTTCCGTCGGCGATCGATTGCGGCCCTTTGAGCGGGCCGCCCGATCGGTCATTGGGGGCTCGTTGGGCGCACTGCTTGCACTGCGCGCACTGTGGCCACTTGGATGCGGCCCACAGACAAGCTGCAGGAGTGCGCCGCAGACAGTCTGCGGCGAACTGTGTGCTCTCTCAGACTGTGTGACGCGCGCTGTGTCACACAGTGCACGTCGCACATTGCGGCCGATCGCACGCCCAATACCTGCAATCAGCGCACTTGCAGTCCCAGTCTTGGACGCAACGCGCACTGTCCTGCAGGAGCGCGCCGCCCTTGCCGCAGACTGTCTGCCGCAGACTGTGTGCGCCCGCATCGCACACTACAACACACTGTACCTGCGCCCCCGAAGTGCCCAAGTGGCGCCTCCACCGCCCCGAACTGGTCCATTAGGGCCCGAAATGGAGCCGGAGAGGCGAGCTGAGAGGCGAGCTGAGAGACGGCCCTGCCCAGAGCGCCGCCGACAATTGGCCGCGCAGACACTTTCGCGCCCTCGTCACTGCTCGCCGCTCCTCCTCCTCCCACTGGTTCACACGCTGCCAGCCGAGCGGGCGGCCACCTTTTGCCCAAACAGTATTCTTGGATCATTCTCTCCTTGTATCATTCAAACATTTCTATGTCCATCATTTTGCAGCTCCGAAGACAACAGCACAAGACACAAATGGAATTCCAGAAGTGCCTGCGAGTGAGACTGTCTGTCTCGACTGTCTGTCTGTCTGTTTGTCTGCTCGTCTAAGCGAGCGAGTGGGCCAAATTACAGGCAAATGGGGGCCGAATGGAGTTGCGTGGCAGAATGGCGAGCAGAAGTGGGGCGAAAGTTGGGAAAAAGTGGCCGCAAACTGGCCGCTCCTAAGCTGTGATTGCGCGCCCCCAAATTGCGCCACTTTCGCCTCCTTTTTGGCTCCAATTTCCTCCAAATAGGCTGAACTTTGTCCAACTTTATCAAACTTTATCAAACCTTGTCCAGCCGCGTCCAACTGTGTCACACAGTTGTGTTTAAATGTGTTTAAATACGTTCAAATAGGTCCAACTTTGGCCCTTTTGGCCCGGCAGACTGTCTACGGCGCCCCCTGAGCTTCTTTTCCGACTGGCCTTGTGCAAACTGGCTCCCTCCGAGCTGGCCTAAGGGCTGACCAAAGCGGCAAAAGTTTTCTGTTGACCAAATTGGCGAGCTCGCCGGGCCACACGCGGCGCTCTTTCCGGCTTCCCGCTGCTCGTGGGCCGTTCTAGACTGTGTCTGGCGAGCTTTGCCACTTTGCACGCGAGCTGCGCGCTTTTCGGCCCAACTTTGGCCCAAACAAGTGGGCCTGAGGCGAGCTCGCCGACCACTGTCTCTGTTTGGCACCGCTGTGTTTGTTTTAGCTGGCAGCCAAAGAGAAGAGGAAACGAGAGAAGAGCGACGATAATGAACTGCGATCAAAAAAGACTAAGGACTAATTATATGTGTGAGGCAGTCCATTAGTCGATCATAATGCACACTCTTCGTGCCAGAGCCACTCTCTAGAGCTATTCTCTATTTGTGTTATTCTCACTTTGTGCTAGTCTCTGTTTGTGTCACTCTCTGTTTGTGCTCGACTGTTTAATGCACAGCTTCCTCTGCTGCTAATTCCATTCTTCCAAACACATTTTCCACATTCTCCACATCCTCCACAAACCTCATCCAAAGCTCCCCGTTGGCTCATTCTAAACATTCTACATATTCTCATTTTCGTTCACATTTCTTTCTCTTAACTTAACATTTTCTCTCTCTCCCAAAGTATTCTCTCTCTTTGCTGCCCCAAAGTTTGGCCAAAAATCACACCAGTTCCTCGTCACAGGTGAATGAAAATATAACTAGTTTCCAGGGCTAATCTCTGTCTCTCCTTGCGCGCCACTTTGGGCTGCCACTTCGGATGTCATTTGGCGCTCTTAATCCACAGCGCCGCAGTCTGTTATTCGCTCCTATAGACTGTCTCCGCTCCGAAGCATGTCTCTTTGCTCTTTACTTCTCGCTCACACTCGCAAGTGCCGCACTCTGTCTCCAGGCGCCCAGCACGCCATAAGCACCCACCCTTAGGGGCGGCCCGCCAGCGCTGCCCGCCGGCAACCTGTTGCCGCTCGTCCACAGTCGCCAGTCGCCACTCGCAAAGAGGCATTCCTCATCCCAGATTGGCGCTCGCACATCCTTGGGCTTGCGTGCATCCGTGTAATTACTATTAGCAGCGCGTTAAAAATATAGAGCCCATTTTCGGGCGCACAAACAACATAGGCCAGCCAGCCAGCACTCAATAAGGCGGCGCGCACTAGCACTGCAAGAGACTAGCACTGCAAGACTAGCACCACAAGAGGCAGCGCTGTGCTTTAGAGCGGGCGCAGCGCGAGACAGTGTGCGGCGCCACTGTTTTGGTGCCGACGCGCATGCGCAGAGATGCGGCGCGCGTTCAACAGCGCAGCGCGCGAGCTGCGAGCTGTGCACTGTGAGCTGTGAGCTGTGAGCTCTCGCCTGTTAGCTGTGAGCTGTCGGCTGCGAACTGACTGCGAGCCGCCGCAGAGAAGCACTGGCCGCAGACTGACTGAAGCTGAGGGACTGACTTCGACTCGATGGACTGACTTCGACTCAATGGACTGAGTTCAGCGCAACGGACTGACTTTGGCCCAAAGACTGACTGCGCCGCGCCGGCAGAACCAAACAGAGACTGCAGTCGGACACACAGTGAGACATTAGCATCGGAGCGTCGGTTATTGGAGGAGCGGATTATTTGCGGGCAGCGCGCACTCGAGTCGCGCGAATAGAGAGAACTGGGCCCGCCAGAAACGAGCAGCAAGAGGCCAGGAGCAAGAGGCGAGCAGTAAGGGCAGTTTTCTCAGCCAGAGACCAAGTGGACCAGCGAGCTCGCCAGGGGCCCTTAGAGCGAGCCAGAGAGTGTCTGCGAGCTCGGGAGAGCGCGACAGGCATATAGAATCGAGATCTTGCAAGATTCTCGACTTTAAGTTGAGATTTAGCGAGAAAAAAGGGGAAAAAGTGGGCCGGAAGCGCCGCTTTCACTCAGCTTTGAGGCCCCAGAAGAGCGCTGGCCAGAGACTGTGGCCGGAGATGCACGTGCTGAACGGGATGCAGTCGGCGGGCGGCGTTTACGCGGCCGCCATGCACCACCAGGAGGGCCACAGCTTAGGGCTGGGCCACAGTTTGCCTCTGCAGCAGCAGCAGCAGCAGCAACAGTTGCACCTGCACCACGAGCACCAGCAGCTCCACTTCCAGCAAGACCACCAGCAACTGAGCGACCAGCTCAGCAGCCACCTGAACAGCCAGCTCAATAGCCAGCTTAATAACCAACAGCAACAATCTCATCCAACACAACAACATAATCATCTGCAAAATCAACACAATCATCAACTAAATCAACATCAACAACTGCATCACCAAGACCAATTGCAACTCACAAGCTCAAGCCAACTGCTCGACCACTCGGAGACGAGCCAAATGGAGGCCCAGCTGCACCAGTTGGGCCCAAATGGGGCCGAGCAACAAGTGCTCAAGTGCAACGATGAGAACGCCTACTACCACCACTCGAACGACTACGATTTGGACGAGCTGGAGGCGGCGGGCAGACGGCGACAAGGTGCGTATTTGAGCTTGATTTTCACACTTTCTCAGCTTATTTTGATACTTTCTCAGCCTTTTTGACGGTTATAAGTCCATTTTCAACAATATTGAGTGCATTTTTCTCAATTTCAAGTGCATTTTTCATCATTTTCAGTCAGTTTTTGGTAATTTTCGGCCCCTTTTCACACTGTTTGAGCTCTTTTTCGAGCTCCCGCGAACCGATTTGTGTGGCACGTTGCGTGAGACTAGCTCTGAGGGCGCACTCTCACCAGTTCTCAGCAGCGAGAAGGGCACGTTTCCATTGCACGTCTCCATTGGGCCGATCGTTTGTTGTTCGAGAGAAGGAACCATCCTCCAAGAAGACGCCCTAAGGTCTGCAACCGGCGCTTGAACGGACACCTCAGAGTGTCGCCAGTTGGTGAGAGAGTGGCCGCCAGAAGAGAGTTGCTCTTGTCGTCACCAGAGCTCTACTCTGCAGAAGAAACTGGCCGCGAGAGTGTGACAGATGGCGGAGAGTGTGTTCGCGGACAACTTTGGGCCGGCCGAGAGAGAGAGAGAGAGAGACAAGTGTGAAATTATTGGTTTCGATTCCGTACAATGCGCGGATTCCTCGCGCGGCTAAACGCAGTCCAACTCTCAGTCATTGTTTCGCCGCCCCGCAAGCACAGCTGCAGTGCGCGCCGCACCTTAGGGCAGCCCGCGCGGCTTCGGCGCAACCCGCCGTTCCGCCCCCTCCGCGCCGGCCCGCGCGGGCTCCGCGCGGCGAACTTCCCCCAAGCGCACCTGCACATTCGTAGCGCGCAACCCGCCACGCCCACCCGCTTTCGCGCTCGCTCACGGGCGGCGCCCGAGAATGCGCCAGCTCGCCCAATTGACTCTCGCCGGGGGCCAGCTCGAGCCCGTTGGCGTCGGCCAGCTCCCGTGGCAGCCCCTTCCCGTCTCCTCAGCTGCCGTGGCTCCTGCTCTGCTCACACCTTGCGGCTTCACCGCCGTGGCCTATCCATGCGGGCAGCACGAGCGGGGCTGGTGGGGCGCGCACTCGTGGCCGCCGAGCCGGCCTTGAGGGCGGCGGGGGCAGCGCGGCGGCAGCGGCGGCTGAGGGCGGGGACGAGGTTCGTGTGAGAAGCTGGAATTGGATTGAGTTGGGCGGCAAAGTGGCCCTGCAGCCTCCAGCTTGCAGCCGCCGCCTTTCGCCGGCCAGCGAGCGCCGGCCGCAGATTTGTCGCTCCTGTCGGCAACAATCGGCCGCCACCGAGAGTGCTGCAACGTGGTGCGCCCACCACACTGGCCGGCAACAGTGAGCGGCGTCATTGGGCGGCCGCCGGCGAGTGACTTTCAGCACTATCGGCCAAAAGTAAGGTGACAAATCTCTGTGCAGCTCTACGCAGAAATGTCACCTTATTTTTGTCGCGCACTGCGAGGCGAGTGGGCCGCGCGCATCACTGGGATTCGGTCTGCGTGCAGCGCGCGCACAGTTCCCGCGAGCACAGCGCCTCCACTGCACACAGTCTCCAGCTGCTCCATAAGCTACGCGCACCTGCAGCAGCCCTGCGGCGAGCTGGCCGCGCCTCAGCCCCTGTCTTCGGGACAGTCTTCGGCCGCCGATTGAGCCGGCGACGAAATGGAGCCGGCCCAAATTGTGCACTCTCGGCCACTTCTTGTTGGCCAGCGCCGCCGGTAATGATCTCGTCGCTCGGAGCAGGACCAGCGTCGCACAAGGCCCGCGACAAACAAACAAAGCTCGCCCGCCTTGCCGAGCTGGCGAGCGCGTCGGAAGCTGCAATTGAAACCTGAAGGGCCAAGCAGCGGCCAGACGGCGGCCAGAGACTGACAGTAGTCGAGAGAGAGAGAGAGAGAGCACTGCTGCAGCCTCAGGAGTTGCTCGCCGGCCGACTGTCTGCGGGTCGCTATCGTCATTTGTTGGCCACTTTGTCGCGCGCTTCCTGTGGCCTCGTCCTGTCTGGAGTTGGTGGTGGTCGGCGAGGAGCTCGGCGAGGCCGGAGATTGTCGCCGGCGGAGTGGCCTTGCTGCAAGTGGGCGCGCAAGAAAGTCTCCCGGACGAGAACAACAAGTGTCCCTTAGCTTTCCATTTGGTCTCATCAATCATCAGCAGGTTTGTTTGCACGGCTTCCGAGTGGCCGAGTGTTGGTAGGCCGGCGAGTTGCGTGGCGCCGAGGCCAAGCAAAGGAGAGCAAAGCGGTCGTCGAGTAGCCACCGTCTTGCTGCTCGCCTCATACAGTCCTGCACTGCGGCAATGCCACAGTGCTGCAGTGCTGCAGTGCTGCAGCAATCCAGCAATGCAGCATTGCAGTATTGCCGTGCGACAAAGCGGCCCAGTGCAAACAGCGGCGCCTCTTGCGCTGGCCCGACGCTTAGGTTGGGCGCGCGCACTGAAGTTGCATCCGCACAGCACAGTGCTCTAATGCAGTGCTCCAATGCTGCACTCCAATGCAATGGGCAGCACTTTACTGCTCAACAGCGCCCGCTCACTGTCCCTCCCGCTCGACATGCATCAACAAACTAAACAGCTCGGCCTTCTCCTTCTCTCTCTGTCTCCTTTGGCCAAACAACAAATGATGGAATGGTAATAATAATAATGTCCCTTTTTTCTCTCTCTCTCTTCGACCCACCAGTCGCCTTTTTTCCACCTCTCCGCGCTCCCCATTCAACTCGCTGCATATAAACACCGACAAAAGTCTCAACTCAACTCACAACTCAAGTCAAGGCT
>Ga0268247_10000439_pt1 | contig 14184 bp, 13 predicted proteins | sample AgamicOrMae_FD_200245 | JGI IMG/M metagenome (GOLD analysis project Ga0268247, IMG submission 200245) | Agave microbial communities from Guanajuato, Mexico - Or.Ma.e (v2) (version 2) | ecosystem: Host-associated > Plants > Phyllosphere > Phylloplane/Leaf | place: Guanajuato, Mexico | collected...
TCGAACAGGAACCAACTATTGCAAACGCACTCAATGTAGAAGAAGCTCACATAAGTGCCGGTCCTCTTTTTGTCTAGCCACCATGTTTTTTTCACCCTCTTCTTCGTGGCTCCACTCTTGGCCTCTTTTGTTGATGCTGCTCTTCCTCCATCGGACGTAATTGGCCTGCCGGTCGCTTCTGGAGTGTCGGCTCTAGTTGGGAGCTGTTGTTTCACTAAATCCACATTTTGCCTCGCATCTCGTTCCACCAGAGCTTCGAAATTGATTGATGCTGATTGCCAGAGAACTGTGGGCGCGGAATAAAATGAACTGGCATTCGGATAAGAAAGTCTGATAGTTTGCAGTGGTGGCCAACCTTTGGTCTGTGAAATGGGGCTTTGTGATGTTGATGTTGATGAAGGCTCCTGAGTGGCAGCAAGCAACTCGCTAGCCTCCAGAATGTTCACTGGCTCCTGTTCTATAACGGGCACTTTCATGGATGGATGGGTTTTAATGCAAAATGAGGCGGTTGAAACGAAGATGAAAAAGACCGAAACAATTGCAATCAGTTTGGCCAGATAAGAACTATATGGCTCATCAAAGAGGAGCCAAATTTTTGGCTTCAACTTTTGCCAATAACTCATTTTGCCCTGGCAATACTGTTCATGGTAGCCAAATTTTTTGGCCAAAAACTCATCATCAATTGAGTGCAAATCAACGCTCGTATCAAGGCGATCCAAAATGGCCAAAGTCTCTTGTGTGTCACGGTAAACTGTGTAGGTCATCCAACAGCATGGCTCCACTTGATTAGCATCGAGGCCCCAAAATTCGAGCTCCTCCTCGAACAAAGGGCCGCAAACATTCGTCGGATAGTGCAATTTGCCCGTTCGATAATAGTTCAATATTTGAGCAAAAACACCTGGATGCCTGTCGAAAAAGTACTCCTGCTTTATGGGATCGTAATTGCCTAGAGACTCGGTTAGGCGCGACAAGCGAGTTGCCGGAATCTTCCTCAACGTCGACTTGTAGACCTTGTATCTGATGCCTCCGATGTTTAGGGTGATCCTGTTCTGCTGGTCGCAATCGCCCATCAAACCAACTCCACCCACATTCAGCCCACCCACTCCAGTGGCTCCCCCAATGCCACTGGCCACCGAAATGGTTGCCCTAATTCCACCCAACTGGCTCCCTTGTTGTCCGAATGCCGTTTGATTCGTTGCTTTGGACATCTTTCACCAAATTGGACAATCCAAAGCGATTTCATCATCTTCTTCACCCACAAACGAACGGGGCAATGGGGCACAAATTCCTCCAAAATGCACTGTTTTCAAAGCATCATTTTCTACTGGTTCTTCTTCCTTTGGATGGAAACAACAATCTCAGAAAACGACATCTAATCAATTTTAATCAGTAAAGGCCAATGATGTGATCATTTCGAGAACCAAGAGTGAGGAAAGGTCTGTTTGGCAAAGTTGGCTGGAGTGTGGGAATATTTCATTTGTGGAAAGAAATTGGGTTAGTATTGGTCAATTTTTTCTTGATATGCCAAGTCAGGAAATCTGTCGGAGACCTTTCTTGTAAATTTAGCCATCTTTCAACTCGGCACCTCCATGGTGCTGAGTTGAAAACTCATAGTCCCAAATGCCACCATTGTAAAGGCACCTAGACAGATACGAAACAATCTTAGTCACCTGCCCGCCTTGTCTGTTTCGAGCCAGCTCTAATCCATCAACAATTCCTCCAAGCTACCGGTCTATGATCTGTGTATACTGGATCATAGACTAACGCTGAATAGGGCACCAAGATCGGCTCAGAAGAGGTCGAAAGCGACAGAGACAAGGAAGAACAGGACAAGAGTGAGGTCAAAGAAATGGCATTGGATGTATGAGGAAACAACAATTGAGTTGTTGGAACGAATTGGAATCAATTCATTCTCGGCTGACTTTCGCCCCTAGCCTAGTCTCTCGGGTGGCCGCTTTGCGTTTTATGGATTAATTCGAATTGCATGAGCATGGCTAATATAGTTGTGTGCCCTTATGCATTGGAGCATATGCGAGTTGAGCTTGCACGGACTAAGCTCTGTGGCGCATTAAACAAATCGAGATGAACTCTGCTAAGCTAGCGAGCGGAAGAGTTGAGCAGAAAGAGAGAGAGAGAGACAGTGGTCGAGTGAGTATCTCGACGCAAGGTCGACTAAAGTGGGGCGGACAAATTTGTGCACGTTTCGTCGTAAACTGGGCGCTGTTTATATCTTTTTTCTGGCCCAAAAAGGGGCCAAGTTTCGTCAGTCTGGACCCGTTCGAGCTGGTAGCTTAAGGATTCGTGAGCAAAAGATAAAGATGAAATACTAGCCACTCGAGATGCAACTCATGTCCCATTGGCGCCACCGACGAGCCACAAAGAGGGCGCCCAAACAACACTCAGTTGCACACAATAAAACAAATGCTCCAACACTGGTGGACTGTCTAATAGAGCATTTGGGTCCCGAAAAGAGCAAAAGGACTCCCAACAAGGCCGACGAGCTCCACTTAGAGGGGCCAACTCTTAGGGGGAGACCTTGGGCTCTGCTCTAAGGGCCGCCGGTGGGCAGACTCTAGGAAGCCGAAAGAAGAGGAGTAATAAGTGGAGAGAGCAATATGTATGCGTGAAGGTCGATCACTTGGCCCAAATGATATTCACCAGCCAGCGTGTTCGAGCAATTTTTCGAACTCCTCGCCGGCTGGTGGCCAGCCGGCAAGCTGGTGAACTGGCAAGCTGGCGAGCTGGCAAGCTGGCAAGCTGGAAAAGTAATAGTAATTGAGGCAGAGGCTATTACTTATCGTTCGGCGCCACCTTTGGTTCAGATTCAGCGCAAGTCTGGCTGCCAAGGAGGACATTTTTGGCCCATTTTGTGCCATTTTTGCGATCGTGTTTGAGTGGAGGCCGTGCGCTTGTGCTTGTGTTTGAGCTTGTACTTAGGTCAAACTTCTGGGGCCACAAGTTGTGGGCCGTTTGCTGCGAGAGGTCGCAGGTCGTGCCAAGTGCACGCTCGGACGGCCCCAAGCGAGCCAATGGGATGGACAGGCGCCACACTTGGCTGGCCAGGCGTGCACTTGTACGTTGTCGATATGGCGGCCGATATTGAGTCCCATCGTTCATGTGCAGCCTCCTGAGCTTGGTGGCGGCGGCGGCGGCCGCCTCTGCAGACTGTGTGCGGCTGAGGCCAAAAATAATAATCACGCACCGAAATGGGCGGCCACAAAACAAGCCGAGCTGGCCAGTGGCGCCCCGGCGAGCTCGGCGGCAGACGAGCTTAGGTGGCGGCCGCCTTGACGGTGGAGCAACACGCGCGCGAGACTCTCTTTGCTCGGCCAGCTTCTCAAGCCGTTGGCCCGTCACACTGGCACACAGTCACAGTTGCAGGGCGCAGCAAGAGGCAAACAGGGCGCACAGTTGCACATAAATATTCAAACAAAATCATCCTCCTTTTCCGGCCTCCAACTCGGACAGGCCAACAATGATGTCCATTGGTCAGCGCGTTCCACTGGCCAGCGCTCTGCAATGGACAACGTGGGCCGCCTGATTTGGGGCGCACAATTTGGCCCCACGCCGAAGTGACACACAAACTGCACAATGTACAGTCTGCAATCGTCCGGCAAGACCAAAGGCGGGCGAGCGTGCCTTCTGGAGCTTCCTCCGGCGTCTGTCTCGAGGCGCCGGCCGTCAGCTGGGGCGCCGTTTCCGTGCGCCGCAACTGGACAGCGCAATGACGACTTTTGTCGCCAATTGCACCACATCTCTGGCGCCCAACGGAGAGCCGCCACTGGACGCCTGCCGGTGGGCGCCTCTTGTGCAGCGGCGGCGGCGCCAGAGCAGAAGTGGCGCCCCAAATGGCTCGCAGTAAATGAGGTCGCCGAATCAAGAGCCGCCCCAGCTGAGCGCCAGAGGAGGCAGTGTGGCCAGCGAGGAGCCACAGTGCACACAATGGCCGCCCAGCTGCAGGCATGCACGCTATCTGGCGGTAAAAATGATGAAGCGCCCCTCCAGAGTTTCCTGCACTCTCTCTTGCTCGCTGGCCGCCCACCCGCAACTGGAGGCGCGTGCCCAGCCTATTGGGTGGCCCCACTGAGTGCTTTGCCTTGGCAGAGAAGTCGGCCGCTGCACACAGTCTGCGCGGCCGCCCTGCTGCAGTGCAGACTGTCTGCGGGAACTCAAGCGGCAAGCTGGCCGCCCATCTTTGGCTCTTTCCTCCAAACTCGCCTCGCCACAACCATTCTGCGCGCCCAGTCGCCCGCTGAGGCACTGCTCTGGCGCCTCCACTTGGCTCTTCTGCCGAAATGGAGACGCCCACTGGAATCGGAAGCGGGCCCACCACTCAGACACAGTCTCGGCCACGCGCCACACGGACACGAAGGAGTGCGCCGTCTGATGAGCTTCGGCCAACTGGAGCTCGTGTGGGCCAATTCTGCCGCCTTGATGCACATTAACTCTCGCAGCCAAGCCACCAAACAACAAGGAACAAGTGGCCCGGAACGCGCAAGGCCGCCCACAAGCAGGTAGGCTGGCCACTTCCTGTTTCGTCGGCCTCTCTGGCGTGTCTCTGGCGTCTTTCTGGCCAGCTGGACTGCTGCTAGACTGGAGCTCGCTGGCTGGCTAGCTAGATTTTGCCTTTCATGGTGGCGGCCCTTAGCTTGCATGGCTTGGAGAAATGCTGGCGCTTGTTAGTCGCCGTTTGGGACACCTTTTTCGCCCCGCTCGCAAACTCCCACAAAAGAGCTCCAGTCTTCAAAGAGCCTCTTCGCACTTGCGCTCGAGTGTGCGGCCCACGAGGCGAGACAGTGGTCGGCGAGATGCACTAAGATGCAGACACTGAATGGCGCCCATTTGGGCCCCCAACTGGCCTGACGGGAACACAAATTGGCCCCCAATGGAGCGCGAGGAGGCGCCATTCTGGGTGGCCTTTTTTCAGCTAATTGGCTGCGACAACTTTACGCCGCCCAATGAGCTCGGCCGAGGACACTCTCTGGGCGCTTGCTGACTTGCTGGCTCGGTGGCGACCTTCTCGCGGTGGCGACGCCAAAAGAAGGCCAGAAAGGGCAGCTTGCCAGCAGTGGGCAGCTCGTCAGCAGTGGGCCGTCGCTCTCTCGGCCGGCCACAATGGGAGGCTATCATTGGGGCAAATGGGCCATCAGAGCGCGCGGTTGGCCCAGAGACAGTCGCTGGCAATTGCATGGGGCCCGTTTTGTTGCAATTGGTGGCAAATTTGTCGCCTCACAAAGGAGACGCTGAATTGGGCAGACGGGCAGAGGCGAGACTGGCCTCAATGATTGGCCGTGCGGCCACTGGCTAGTCACACGCTGCAGGCGGAAGTCCGCAGCGAGGACGCAGCTCCGACGGTGCGCCGACTGGGCCCTTTGGAAGAAGTGGGGCCCAGCTTGACAGTTAAATTGGCTCGCCGGCTGCCAGCGGCCCAACGGTGTCAGTGTACAACAGCTTGACGTGGGCGAGTTTGGCGCGGGCAAAAGTGTGCGTTAGTGTTGCAAGTGTGGCGCTCGGTGCAAGTCTGTGGCGCAGTGCAAGTGTGCGGCTGGGAACGAGCAGTGTGCATTGCTGGCGTGGCTGCACTGCTCTGGTGCGCAGCTGTGCTTTCGAGGAAACCTTTTTCCAGCTTGGGCTCCCTCTTGGCTCAGCTCGCCTTAAGCTCTGCTGGCCCCACTTTCATCTTAGACTTGGCTGGCTGAGCCTCCACACTTCTGGCTGCCCCCACCAAGCGGCACTCCTGGTCCTCTGGTCTCCTGGTCTCTGGCGGCCGGCGGGCTGCTTGGCTGGCTGGCGAGCTGCTCAGCGGCTGGCCGCCCGAGTGGAACATGAATTTTGCCACCAACCCTAAGGGAAGTGAAAAAAGGCCGCCCATTGGAAAGGGCCGTTTAAAGTATTTTTTCCGCTGGAGTATTTTCCAGTCCGAGTGGGGCCCAAGTCGAAAGATTGCGAGTTTGTTGGCCCGGAACCGCACCAGTGGGGCCGTTTGTTTTCCCACTCACTGCCGATTATTAGGGACAAATGCGGCCCAAAGTCGAACGGGGCCCATTTGTCGCCAAATTTCTCAACGGTCACAGACCAAGACTAGTGCCAAAGTGGCTAAGACCGAGGCTGAGGGCCGCTCGAGCGGGCAGCCAAAATGATCGCCCGGCCCAATCGGACCGTTTTTGGGCAATAATTGCACGGCCTAGTCTCCCGTTTGGCACTCTCTTGGCCTCTTCTTGGCCTCTTTTTGGCCCAACTGGAGCTAAGTGATGGCCATTTTGAGGATCCGGCGGCTCCAAAGTGGAGCCGAATTGGAGCAATGGAGCATCGAGGCGGCGCGCTTGCCGCCAGACAAACTCCGTCAAGTTCACACACGAGCTGCGCGCCCCCAAAGAGCAAAGGCCCAGAGCAAAGGAGTTAAATTCATATAAAGAGGCCGCACGATTTGCAAACGAGTGCGGCGGACAAGCTCGAGCCACGCTGCTCGGGGATGCAGAACGAGTGGAGGCGGCGGGGAGGCGCTTTTTGGTGCGAGATGTTAAGATGCAATAAAATGAATCAATTGGAATGGATCGCCCTTAATGGGCGTGCCCAAATCGGAAAGGCGGCAACTTTTCTCGGGGGAATGGCTGGCTGGAGTTTGGGAGTCGCTCCAATTGGTGGTCGTAATCACCAGCGAGCAGAGAGGCAAACGTGCGCCAGCAATGAGCAACCAGCCGGCCAGAAGATTTCGCCTACCAGATAGTGTCTGCGGAACGAGCTTGCCATCTCTTGGGCGGCGATCCGATGCGATGGAGCTTGGGCCAGTTAGGGGCCGAACAAAAGTGTGACTTGCTAAGGAGGCGCCGTGCAGTTGGAGGCGATCTGAGGCTCCTGCGGGCGGTCTAAGTGCGGCAAAGAGAGGGGCCAGCAGAGGCCAGAAGTGGACAGAAGTGGGTCCTGAGGGGCGGTCATAAGTGGAGGGCGTTTGGGCTCACTTTGATGCTTGGAAGTGGGGCCAGAAGTGGGCGAGAGAGAAAAAGGGGAAATATTCAGCCGGCGAAATTTGATGCCCAAATCATCAATCTTTCTCTCTCCAATGGCGATCGATGACGAGCAGCAGCGGCGGAGGAGCAGCAGCGGCAGCAGAGGAAGAGGAGCCAGAGACTCGGCCAGGGTCGCGCGTGGCTTCCGACTGGGATCCGGCTGGGCGCCAGCAGGAGTCTCGCGCGGCACCCCAGCGGAACGAGCGCCAGTGGCCAGTGGAGGGGCGCTTGCTGCAAAACAATGCTCTGGGCGCCGCCAATCGAAGTGAAACGGCCGGCCCGCAAACAGACAAACGAGCAGCAGGCGCTCCTCGAGGAGTGAGGCGCGCCTGCCCGGCCGGAAGTGTGAAGGCAGCGCCGCTCGCCAGTGTGTTGGGCTCTTTTGAGAGTTCTCGCCGGGGGCTTTGCGGCGACCAGCTGGTGCGCGCCGGCTGGGATCTAGAGCTGGAGGCTGGCGACTGCTCGCTGGGGCAATCCAGCGCCAATTCAGCGCCGATCCAGCGCCAGTCCAGCGGCAATGCGACGCGCGGCTTTCGAGGCGTCGGCAGAGAGGGCGGCCCGCACACTAAGCTGCCGGGCGAGCCGCTTCCGTGCGGCCGCCAGGTCCTGGAGGCCGCAAGTGGGCTGCTTGTGTGAGATGGGCCGATAAACATTGGAAATTGCCAAGCGAGCCGAGCGACCAACACACTGCCACCGCTGGCCACTTTTCAGCGCGCACTCAGCCGACTCCTCGCAGTGCGCCAGGCCCAAGCTCGCCCCAAGCTCGCCCACTGCACCGGAAGAGACACACACCGCTTGGCAAGACCATAAATTATACGGTCACACAGGCAGCCAAGGGCGGCCGGCCAGTCGATGTGGAGGCTTTCAGTTGGGGCTCAGTTGTGTTCAGAAGGGCAGCATGTTTTGGGCCAGCAGTTTCTGTTCCGCTTTGGGGCATCTGCCACGCGCCCGATCCAGCGCCAGTCTCCACCTTTGGGGCCCAAAATAGTGCCCAGCTAAGCGCGGACACCTTTTCCTCCCGCTCCTCAGAGCTGGCCTGTTCATTCAAAGAATTAAACTTGCAGCCGAGGGGGCAAAAAGTAGAGCATAAAAAGAGCTCCCCGAACAATTTGGGCTTGACAATTGAGGCGGCCAAATGGGCGGCCGAAAAACGTGCCCCAAAAGCGGCCTCGAGATTGTCCGCCAGAACGTTGTGTCAGCCGTATTTTGCACATCCATCCTAGTCTATCTTGCACCCTCGTCCCGCCAGAGGCGTCCAATTACATGGCCAGACGAGCGCGCCCAACGAAAGGCCGCCCTCAGACCGCAAGCTGGTCCTCAGCCTGAGTGCTCGCTTTGGATGCAGTTTGGGGACAAACATTGCCACTAAACAAAAAGCCACACACTGTGTCGTTCTCGTGCCGGAAGCTATGTCGATCTAAAGCCAAATGCACCTCCCAGTGGTTAGAGTAACATGGGCCTGTTGTTTTGCATATCGCCCTTCGCAACACAGTTGCATGCAAATGGTGAGCACGAGGCGCTGGCAGTTAGTGGAAAACATGCATCCTTCGGGTGCAGTTCTGGATTTGGCCAGACACTGGAGCTTGTTATTGCTATTGTTGTCGTTGCTCTCCTGCCGCCCACCAGAAAGGACAATCCAACGGGCTGGTCTCGTTTGCATGCACTAGAGACGAGCAGCCACATGGAGCTCGTCTCTAGTGCTCTAGTCGCTCCCCGAGACTGTCTAACTGGGCCCACGAAATGATCGGCCCAGCTAAATGAGGACTTCTAATCGAGCGATTCAATCTTGCCCGATCTGTTCACTTCATTGGAGCTAAATCATTCCACAATGGTCTCTCTCTCTCTCTCTCTACATTTTGCTGCTGGCCCACTCTCGACAGACAAAGGAAACCTAAGAGATGCCGCTGGAAAGTGTACACATGCGCATGAATGGCAGTTGGGGCAATATCTGCTGGTGCTGCTCGTGGCCAGATTAGCGGCTTTCCATGGAAATCGGTCTGGAGAGAAGGCGGAAAGGCGGGTGAATCTTAGCGTGTCTCGTTTAGTGCTCAACTGTGGCGACACTTGTCGAAAATCCTCATTCTCCATTCGCCCACTTTGGCCCACCCACAACCATTCGAACGATGCGGCTTAGGGTCGAGATAACATCTGCACTCTCTACGATGCTCACCTAAGGCCCTAGAGCTTGGCAATTCGAGAGAAGCTGGTCAACTTGGGCCACCATTTCACAAAGATAATCTCTCTAAATCTCCCCAACACCAAATGCTAATCAGCCTCTGGTGGAAAAGTGACTCCTGTGGATAAATCCAACAAGGCAAAAGGGCACTCGAGGGCAGAGAGTCGAGCTTTGGCGCAGAAATAACGCGGCCAGATTTTTGCTTCTCCCAACTGGACAGCTCAGGAAAAGAGCTTTGTCTCTTGCGCCATTTTCCTCTGATCAGCTCTAGGGGTGGTCTCTTGGTCGAGCGTGGCCTCAGTGCAGAGCTAAGGTGCGCTAAGGTGCAGCTCTTCAACGACCATGAAGACTCTGAGCTGGAGTCTTGGTGGAAAAAGTGCAGACAACTTTGGTTTTGGCCGCCAGACAGAAATGCACAGTATCAGGTCCTAGTTTGTTCCATTCCACTTACCTCAAGCTTGTTTTGCCCTCCTTCTTATTCGAGACAGTCTAGTTCTAGCATGCGACGGACTTTGTTTGATTATCCTCGAGCAGTGGCGCTCGCTGGGTACTTCTATACAGCCTTCCAGACTGCGAGGGAAACTCGTGCCAACTTCTCTCTTCGACACTCTAGCCAAGTCTTTCGTCCAATTTTTCCATTCTACTCTTCTGGACTCAATCTCTTCGGACAGACATTCGGCATTGAGGGAACATTGAGTGCCAGATTCTTCTCTTTTGTATCTTGCAAGCTTGGGAAAAAACGGCAAATGGCAATCAGCTAAAAGACGGACGCTGATTCATCAACAATATTGCCTCCCTGCTCACTTCTTGAGGCTTCGATCGTCCAATTGGATCGGCACTTTGCAAGTGTGACACGAACCTCGTGGACCATCAATGAGCGAGGCCAGTTTTGTTTGGGGCCCATTTGAGATTGCGTGAAGGTGAAAGGTCGAGGGGGAAAAAGCAGCGCCACTAATGCCGCCTGTCGTCGTTTATTTTCCTCATAAAAAACTCCCAACAAGTGATCATCAAACAACTGGGTTGCTTCAGTTAGAAGCGCAAAATACGTTGAAGCATGCTATCGGATTCTAGGAGGTTCCTATTTCTGGAAAGAACAGTCGTTAGGTTAGCTTTTTTTTAAGCTTGCATGCGACAATATGACTTTCTTTGAGAGAATGCCATCCAGTTGTGGACTCATATTGGCACAGACTGGACCGAAATTTCAAGTGGCAGCTAAGAATTAGAAATGTGTTCGAGCGCTATGGCAAATTGTATGGATGGGCCGAGTTTTATCTCCACTTCAAGGGCTGGCCAAACTATAACCTGGCAAAATTTCTTATCATAGACCTCAACCTCAGTGAAGGACCCTAGTCCAGTCGGTTCAAAGTGCACTACTGGAAGGACAGCGGATGCTAGATGCGTGCTAAATGGTGTAAGATGAATGATATCTCGGCAGTTGAGCACAATTCAATTGTCCTCGATTCGTGCGAGTTTATCCACTTTTTGAGCCCATAGTGTCCATGGCCCATATTATCGAGAGCGTAGACTAACTAAAACAAAATAAATACCGACTCGGAATAAATCTATCGACATGAAGAGTACTTTACCCATTGGATGGTCGATTTTCGATTCGAGCGACTCTGTGGAAAGAGACACAAAACTTATCCGCTCGCAATGGTTGTGTGAGTGACACAACCTGTATGATTGTGTAAGGAGCTGAAAAGTTTAAGCTCTCAGATCACTTCCCCATCAAGGAATCCAACTGGGGTCCACGTGTATCAAATTTATAGAGGAAGAGTTGTGGTGTCTAGTAACGAACAAGGCAAATGTGACGTAATCTGCGTCGACAAGTCTCCTTAGACGAGCCTCGTCACTTGCCCCGAGTGAGTATTTAATCTGCCGCGCCAGTACACTTCAGTCCCGACAGCATTGCATGATACTTTGTCGTAAAGAGCCATCCAACGGCAATTGGGTAATTTGGCGGCAAAAGAAAACATCTTGGCGACTCATCCGCCAAAGAAGGAACCAAGTCTCTCCAGCGTTCACTGTTAAGCCTTGCCGCAATCGAACACCGCTGGAGACATCTAAAATCTATCTCGAGGCTTAGATCAAGTGAAAGTGGCCAAACTTTCGTATCGATATCTCTTTCTCCAAATTACACGCTAATCTCACCGCATGACTAAGACTCACAAATCACTTGGGGAGACCCATGAGGATTTCCTCAAGCTAATATCTTCCCGGAGTTTAGGGTGCAAATCTCTATTGCATTCTGTTCGACCTTCAATGATTGTCCTGGCCAGGTAGTCGAATCTAGAAGAATCTCCGCCCAAACTCTGTCTTTGTTTCTTGGGAGATTTGCAAAAAGTGCATGGCTCAAACACTAAGAGTGAACCATTCTCGGCCTCTCCAAATTCGCAGAAAGCACTTATGATTTTCTGCCACCATTTTCGGCAATTATCTTCCAAGTCTAGACGAAACAATCAGACTTGCATTTGTGAGAGACAATAATCATCGCATTGTCAAGAGTTGAACCAGATGATTGTTCGCCCAATCATTTGTGCCACATTCTGTCCCATTCACAAGTGCTCGAAGAGTGCACAATGGATTTGCCACTCCAGTGTGAAAACTACTGTTTCCTAGTCTGTAAAGCTTAAGTCTGTTAGTTTGGCAATTACAGACTCGCCGTTTTGGCCTTGCTTGTGAGTGGAACAAAATCTCGACCAAAGCAAAAAAGTTAAAGCCAGTATATGTGCCCAGCTCTCGAAGCGCCCATTTTGCAGGACAATTTTTGCCCTTTTTCGGTGTCTCGAGGGTCCAAGATGCTCTCGAGAAGACTGCAAGTTGGTCTTTGGTAAACTTGGAGCGAGTGATAGTTTTCTGTTCACACTCCATCCAGCAGGACCGAGTTTTTGTTTACACTCTCGAACTGTCAGCTATCTCGCTACCCAGCTCAATGGGTTAGTCTAGCGTTCGGAATGTGGGTTTTCGTGCATACAGATTAAATCTGTATGAGAAATGATGCGCAACTTGTGAGAATTGGCCGCATTCCAACGTGCCAAAGCTAGAGGTGCATAAACCACACGGTTCGACCGAAGAGATTTGCAATAAAGAGATGCAACCAAGCTCACTGGTGGCCACTTGGCACCTGTTGAATAAGGCTCCCTCATTGTGCAACGCTTGATGAAAGCGTCTGGGTCTTTCCAGGTGAGTTTCGGTGTGCTCTTTGCAGCTTTGCCACTTCCTATCGAAGCTCATCTGTCACCGAACTGGCCCGCATCGTGCTGAGGATCATCTTACAATTAATCAACTCACAGTGAGAGAGAGAGAGAGAGAGAGAGTTTCCAGCGAGAGAAGAGGCCATATTTCAATTGCATAACTGCTGTGTGACATAAACAAACTATCAACAAACAAACAAACAACCAGTTGCGACTAGGAGAAGCTTCGCCGCCTCTGCCTCATGCAGTCTTCATCTTGATGCGCCAGAAGGCAACACATTCTCCTCCAGCAAGTGAGGCTTACATAATTAGTATCAACCCAACACAAGTCAGCATTCTCGATCACAAACCCTTACCTTTGGCGAAAAGTTGCCCTCCTAAGAGAGCTCGGCAGTTTGGCAGATTGTCACAGTTGATGGGCCGCCTGGAGGCTGGAGAGTTGCTCTCCAATTTAGGCAGGCAAGTTGGCTTTCGAAGGTGCTTTCGGAGGTGCTTTCGGAGTAGCTCTCGAAGAGCGGCGGGTGAATGTTGTTGTTGCTGCTGTTCGTTTGAGCATGAGGACGATCAAATGCAGCCCTGTCACGGGCCATAATCCTTTGGCTCTCGGTGCTCTTGGGTGGCAGGCGGAAAAAGGGAAATTGGTGTCGCCAGTTTCTGCCTCTGAGCAGCTTTGCTGTTGATTCTGGTGCACCAAGTGAGCTGGAAAAGTGGAGGACTGTCTGCAGGGCAGAGGCGAGGCTTTTTCTCCGTTGCCAGTTTGTCGCCACTCGAAACAGATACTGAACAAGAATCTGGAATCTGCTCGGGACTTTTGTTGCGGTTGCTCTCTAGGCACTCATGGCACTGAGTGGCTAGCTCAGTGTGGGACTGGAAAACCAGCGTGTCTCGTTTCTTGTTAGTCCAGGCTGGTTGGTGGAACTTTTCTAGCTAGTCTCGAACAAAAAGACACCAACTACTTGCAGCAATTCCAAGTTCCATGCGGCGCAAACGAGACTCAATTGTTCTCCCTTGCAGGATGGTTCTTTTGTCAGCCACTCTCTAAGGCCGCTTCTTGCTAACTGTCGACAAAGAGAAAAAGGCAGACCAAGAGAGACCACTTTGGCCGGCACATCCATCTAGACAAGAGGGCGGCCTTTTGCCATTGGAGACTGTTGCAAGTGAACTAAATTATCTCCAACTTTGAGCGGCACAACAAGCATAAGAGACACTGGCTGGTTGCACAAACACTTGGGCTCACACAACCATACTGCTCGCTCCAGTCCACTATCTGCCCTCCCCCCTTTCATGGTTGAGAATCCCCTCTGGCTTGCCACCACCGACGAGCGAGTAGGTCGCTCGTTGGCGGCTCTGTAAGGCAAGGGGGAGTTTGGCGAAAGTGTTGCTCGAGCGAGTGACCTTTGCACCGACTCGGCGCACTCAAGCCAGATGACCACATTCCGCGAAACACACTCACTTGTTGTTGTCATCTGTTTTATCCTCATCGTTAGAGAATATCCAGCTCTAATGCTGTACACTGATCAGTTTGTGGTTCTCATTTTAGAGCAGATTCAGCCAGCTACTGTGTGCAGTAGATTGGAGAATTTTGCGAAAGAATTTCTGGAAGAAAGTCTGTCGATGGGGCGCAAAACAATGTTTTAGATAAGCGTCGAGCGCCAACCATCCTGCTCTCTGACGAGTGTTTGCCCCTTGATTCCGCAAAATTCCATGAGAAGAAAATCATTTGCAAGAGAACAAAGTGTAAGAAGCAAGCTCAAGAAAGGTGAGCAAAGTTACCCAGAAGGTAAGCCGAACTTTTCGACAGAAACAG
>Ga0268247_10000440_pt1 | contig 14112 bp, 8 predicted proteins | sample AgamicOrMae_FD_200245 | JGI IMG/M metagenome (GOLD analysis project Ga0268247, IMG submission 200245) | Agave microbial communities from Guanajuato, Mexico - Or.Ma.e (v2) (version 2) | ecosystem: Host-associated > Plants > Phyllosphere > Phylloplane/Leaf | place: Guanajuato, Mexico | collected...
TCTCTTCACTGCAAGAGGCAAAGATTGGAAGATTGTTGGAAAAACATAGAACAGAAGAAGATAGAAAGAGAGAAAAAAGAACTTGAGATTAGGAGGGGAAAGTTTGGAGAGTAAACAGTTGTTATTGAGCCAGAGACAATGTTTGGCCAGGGCTCCATGGGGGCCGGCCGGCACGGCTTTGGGTTGGCGGAGGGCGAGCCAGGGACAGTGATGGGCGTTGAGTGTGGGCCCGTGTCTGTTTCGCAAACATTGCACAACATTAGGAGTTCCAAAACAATGCCAACCTTGCACAATTACACGCGGGCCGACATCCAGGAACAGTACTTGGCCACCAGCGTTGGCCGGCAAGCCAAAGTGAGAGAGCAGAGTGGCGGCGATCAGGCGGGGAGCTCGCGGGCTCGCAAACGGGCCAAGAGCAGCGAGCAACAGCGAGACCACCAACAGCAAGACCAACTGCAGCAGCAGCAGCAGTATCAAGAGCAACCCAGCACCAAGGCCGACTGGAAGCGCCACTCGGAAGTGGAGCTGCACAGACACGAGGGCAAGAGTCGCCGGTCGCACAGTGCCTCTCGGCTGCTCACCGCCTGCTTCAACATTCCCCACTTTTTGCCCGGAAGCAGCTCCAACGACTCGGAGCCGCAGGCCTGCCCCGCCGCCAAGAGTCATCGGTCCATCTTGGCCCAGCTGCGAAGCTCCATCGGCCAGAACCACCACCATCAGCACCACCATCAGCAGCAGCAGCAGCAGCAGCAGCAACAGTGGTCGGCGGGCCCCCAGCACCAGCAGCGCAACGAGCCCAACAACAGAAGCGATAATAGTAGTAATAATAATAATAATAATAACCAAGATGATATCAGTCCCCCGCAGCTGAGGCCCATTTCGGCCAGCAAGACCAGCTCCGATCTGCAACAATTGGCCTCCTGCGCCAGACAGGGGCCCAAGCACGTGAGCTTCGGGCACAACAGGGGCGCGCAATTGGCCCAGTGGGCGACCACTGGCGCCAGGCAGCAAGTTGGCCCCGAGCAGCAGAGGCGCCCCCTCGACGAGCTGTCGAGCGCCCGGGGGAACAGAAACAGCGACAATGTGATCCAGAGGAACTACCAGCCGGCCGAGCACACAACTCGGGCGCTGATGAAAGCAATCTCCGCTCAAGGTGAGTCCTTTTTTCGTTTTTTGCTCGTTTTCAGTCAGTTTGAGTGGAGATTTTCAATTGGAGGAACTTCTAAAACTTTTTTTTTGCATGGCTGCAACGCTTTAGCAAGACGAAAATGCGTATTTTCGTCTTGGATTTCACTGATAATCCATCAGTGAAATCTCAGCACTTGTGCTTGTGTAATTTTCGGCTGGATTTTCCGATATTATCGTTGGATTTTCTTTATTATCCTCGCCCACTGGGCGTGTCTTGACGAGCTCTTGATGAGCCGAGATGTGCCGAATATTGCTCTTCACCCGCGCGTGTGGGGCTTAGGTGGGGCCACTTGACATTGTGCGGGCAAATGCCGAGCTCGTGAGGGCGAAATTAATGTCATTATCTGGCGAGCTTGGTCGCGCGAGACTGTCTGGCCAAATTGGGAGAAAGAGGCGGCGCCAAATTGAGTTTGCCGCAGGCCGCACACAATCCTCCACACTCTGGCTCATTGGGGCGCAAAAACACACACTCACGCGCCACTCTGCTCGCCTCTCGCAGACAAACACCCCTGAGCATGCCATAAATTCAACCTGCACGTCTGCCGACCATCCCGGGCTCTTCTGCTGGCCCCCAGAGGCAGCCACCGAAAGAGCCCAAATAAATCCAAAATGGCCGCCCACAAAGAGGCGTCCAAAAGGCGTCCTAAGGGCGCCCTCCGCCCGAGCAGAAGTCGCCGCCCACTCGCCCCTAGAGCTCCACGAACTCCCAACAGCTCCACTAACAACAGCCAACCGCCTTTCCCAACAATAAACCGGAACAAAAAACAAAAACACAAAACCGAAAACGATCCGAAAAATAAAAAACCACAACAATCGGCGCTCCATGAAGACTCCCAAGACGAACAGTCGCCCATCTTCCTGGTGGGCCAGCAGCAGGTGTGCGGCCCCCGAGTGGGCGTGGTGGCGCACCAGCCCCAGTCGTCGGCAGCCTTCCCCTCGCAGTGCCAGCCCAACCAGCAGGCCGCCCAGCGCCTGCAGCCTCACCCCAAGGCCCACCTGCAGGCCGAGGCGGCGCGGCCTGCCAGCCCCCAGGGCCCCCCTTCCGGCGCCGCCTGTCCACTGGTGCCGGCCGCCTTCCGTCGTCTGCCGGCGGCGCCCATGCGCACGCAGGCCACCCAGACGGAGATCACGGCGTACCACTTGAGCGGCGCGCTGGGCGGCTCGAGCACGCCGAGACAGCAGCCTCCAATGGGCCAGCGCCCAGCCCAGCAGCAGCCTGGCCGCTCGGGCGCCGCTCCCAGTCCTCCGGCGGCTTCCAGCGCCGCCCAACAGCCCCCCGTCCGTCCAGCCAGCCGAGGCCTCAGCGCGGCGGGCCAGCCTCGCCGCCCCACCGACGACTCGGCGGAGCCGCCGGAAGGGGCGCCCCCAAAGCAGAAGCGGGCCTCTTCCGGCGAGCTGGCGCCCTGCGAGAGGGGCGCATTGTTTGCCGCACACGAGCTCGAGGGCCGCTCTCGGCCGGGCGGGCCGGCGGAAGCGGAGGAGCGGCTTGAGCTGGAGCTCGAGGAGGAAGAGGAGAAAGTTGGGGCCAACTTGCAGGCCTCGTTGCTGAGCTCGTCGAGTGGCAGCAACTCGTCCTGCGAGTCGCTGGTGGGCCACGACTCGGCGCTGGCCGACACGCTGCACTGCGAGCTTAGGCTCAGTCTGGCCGAGCGGGCGCGCGTTGCCGCCCCTAAGGAGCGGCCCCCAGCCAGCACCAAGGGCGGCCGGACCACTGTGGCTCGTGGGGCGGCCGAAATTGAGCCCCCGCGAGACTTCAAGGATGCGCGCGCGGCCCCGCACCAAGCTCGCTCGCCGCCCGGCCAAGTGGCGCCCCAAGAGCCAGGCCAGCAGGCGCCGGAAGCGGCGGCGGCGCCCGCGGGCATGAATATGAATTTGGGTCAGCGGGTGGCGGCGGACGAGCAGCGGCGCCAGATCGAGCGGGGCCTCGACGGCCAAGCCAGAAGGCCGAGCGCTGGCGGGGCGCCGCCGCCAGCAAATTACAATGGCCCCAACGAGCTGAAGGGCGGCCCAGCGGCGCTGCCTGATAAGCGGCCGGCCGGACGCGGGCGACCCTTAGGCGCCGCAAGTCCGCCCAGTCCGGCCAGTCTGAGCGAGGCCTCGTCGCAGACGGACCACTCGTTGGCCAGTGCGCGCATGCTGGACCGCATTGTGCAGGCGCTGGAGGGCGAGCAGAAGCGCGAGCTAGCTCGCCAGCCGACGGCCCTCGACAGACAGACGTCCGGGGCACAGCAACGGGATATCAGCCATCGAGGAGATCAGCCACAACATCAGCAGCAGCAGCCACAGGAGACAGCACACCCGCCGTCGTCGCCGCCGCCGCCGCCGCCGGAACGAGAACAATTGAATCAGGACGAGCCGCGGCGGCCGGACGACAGCAGGCGAGCCACCATTAGCGCCCGCCAGCCAACGCCGCCCAAGGCCGCCCCGACGGCAAGCTCGCCGCCGCACACAAGCCTCGCCAGGCGCCAGTCGAGCTGCGGTGGCGCAGACACGCCCACCCGCTCGAGCGGGAGGCGGCGTGCGTCCGAAGCAGAGCGGGCGCGCACAGCGAGCGGCCCGCAGACAGAGGCTGGGCCGGGCGCGGGCAGTGCGTGTGCACTGGAAGGCTTGTCGCCGGCGGGCCAGCTTGGGGGCGGCGCCACGCCGGGCGGCCAATCGGCGTCGGAGCGGCGCCGAGATGACTTTTTGTCGCGCGGCGCCCACAGCGACACGTTCGAGCTGATGAACACCACCGTGGAGGAGCTCGAGGTGGAGACGACGGGCGACGAGGGCGCTGGCCAGGCGAGGGAGCAGCGGCGCTCGCTGGAGGACGCCCCCGAGCTCGAGGGAGGGGCGACGGCGGGCGCCCAGCTGGCACCGCTGGCCGAGCGAGCGCCCGTTTGTCCGGCCGGCGAGCTGGCCGGGCGGCGCGCCTGCACGTCGACGGTAAACACGCGCCACCACAGCTACTGCGGCGCGGCCACTGCGCCCATTCAGAGCTCGCCGGGGGCGCCTCTGGCCGGCGCCTCGGCGGGCGCCCGCGAGCAGTCCCTGCCGCCCAGAGGCGCCCCCAAGGCGGCCAGCGAGGACCGCGGGGCCGCGGACGAGCAGCGGCGCGCCTGGAGCCGGGCGGAGCCGCGCAAATCGGCCGCCCGCTCGGCCGAGGCGCCCCCAATGGCGGCCCGCCCATTAGAGACTGGCGCCGGCGAGGCTGCGCTCGGTCTGGCCGAAAGAGAGTCTGCCGAGCTAGCCGAGAGTGAGTCTGCCGAGCTAGCCGAGAGTGAGTCTCCCAAGCTCGCCGAGAGTGAGTCTGCTAAGCTAGCCGAGAGTGAGTCTGGCGAGCTGGCCGGGAGGGAGTCTGTGCCGAGCGGCGAGGCCGCCCCCGCCGAGGCCGCAAATGGGGCCCGGCGGCAGGCTATTAGCGGGCCGGAAGGGCGCGCGCCGGCGGCTTTTATGGGCGGCCCGGCGGACGAGGATGGACGCGCGGCGGGCGAGCCTGAGATTGGGTCTGAGGCCGCGTCTGAGGCTGGCGAGGCAAAGCTTCGGCACGAGGGCGCAGATTTGGCCAGCCGGCAAGCTCGGCCGGAAGAGGCGGACGCGCGGCCGCCCTTGGGGGTGGCCAAGCGGGCGGTTGGCGGCTCGCCAGCCTCCAACTCGCCGCCCACCACGCTGAGCGAGCTCGACCAGGACGAGGAGCTGTCGACGCCGTCGTTTGTTGACAATTACAAGCGCCGCTTGGAGGATCAAGTGTACAAGTTTGCCGATGAAGTGGCCACCGATTTGCTCAGCGAACAGTTGGCGGCCGATCGGGCCGGAAGCGGCGCCGCGGGAGGTCGCCCTTCCGAGCTGGAGGGACAGTCTTCCGGCGAGTCTAAGCAGCGAGTCGCGAGCAGCAGCGGAAGCAGCGGAAGCAGCGGAAGCAGCACCAGCGGAAGCAGTGAAAGCAACTCCTCGTCCTCCGTGAGCACTGCAACCGCAAGCTCGGCCAGCTCGAGCACCACCAGCACGGGCGGCGTCTACGAGTGCGCCTCCGGAGGGCGCCCTGCCCGACGCGCCGCCGCCAAGCCGCCGCCCGCCAAGAAGCCCGCCCACTTGGCCGCCCAGTTGGCCGCCCGCTGCGCCCAGCCGGAAGCGGCCGTGGGCGCGGACCTTGGCTCTGGGGCGACCAGCGCGACCATGGGGGCGACCCTTAGCTCCGGGGCGCCCCAAGCAACCCCGCAGGACGAGCGCCGCGCCGCCGCCGCCGCCGTGGCCGCCACCTCGGTGGGCGTGGCTGCGGCGGCGGCGCGCTCGCTCGGAGGCGCCGGAAGCGAAGTGGCCGCCGCCAGCCAGCCCTCAACTGTCTCGGACGACATCCAGGTGAGTATTTGCTGCGTCCGCTTGGTGTGTGTTTCGTCTTTCGAGTCTTGCCACTAATGCGCCTAATGGGCGCCAAGCTCGTCAGTCAGTTTCCCTGTTAGGTCTAGACTCTAGACACAGTCCGCCGCTTCGTCGGCTTGCGAGTTGGCCCGCAAGTTGACCGCAAGTCAGGCCGCAGACAGTCTCTGGCGAGCTCACTCGCGTCTGCCAAGCTCGCCGGGCGGCCCACTGGTGAAATGTGAGCTTGTGCTGGTCGCCTCCGTGCGGCTGGCCCTTGGGTGCAGCCGCGGCCAAGCCCAACAGTGCAAGGCCAGCAGGGGCCCCAGTCTGCGGCGTTTGTTTATCTTGGCCCACCTTCAGCCCGGCCGCCCGGCCCTCAGCACGCCCCAACTGGCCCCCCCTAAGCGCCGCCACTCCGCAGCCTCTTCCATAGCTCTCTTGCAGCGGCGCCCCAAAAGCCAAAGCAATCTGGCCGCACGCGCCCCTTCCGGCGAGCAACTGGGGCCCACCAATCGCCCCCATTGATTTGGGCGCGTGTCCGCCCACTGCTCTCTTTTGGGGCCGGGCGGCCAACTTCGCGTGCCCCAATCCACTTCCGGCTGGCTCATTTTGTTCATCGAAGCGCGAGCTGCTCGGCCTGCGCAAACAACATCAACACCAGCCCGAGTCAGCAAGCTAGTCAGCGAGCTAGCCAGCCAGTCAGCCAGCTAGCAAGCCGTCGAGCTGGAAAGGCGGCGCCTCGCTGGAGCAGGAGGCGCGCAAGCTAAGCTCAAGCGGCCAGCCTCCACCTGTGCAATTCACACCCGGCCAGCCAGAGCTCCAAACAAAGACACCTTCGCGCCTCTCAGACCCCTTTGTGCATTGGGCCGTTTGCCTTCGGGCCCAATGCCGCCCGCTCTGCTCGGCGTTGCTCGCGGGCCACTCACCCAATTTGCATTGGAAACAGCCGTCGCTTCTCGGCCGCCGCTCCCAGTCCGCCGCTCCCAGTCCGCCGGCCCTAGTCTGCACTCTCGGCGCAGACCAGCCCCCGCGCCTAATCCCGCCCGCTCACGATCGCGAAGCTCGCGCGGCCCCTCCCAGCCCGAAACTCGGCCGCCTTGCCAGAGGGGCGCCCACCTGGCCCACTCGAGTTGCTCGCTTTGCATTCTTCTTTGCGCAATTGGCAAACTGGCCAGCTCGCGCCTGATTGGGCCCAACTGGAGCCAGTTGTTTACATGACGAATCTGGCACTACAAACGGCCGTTGCAGACTGTGTGCGGGCTAGTGGCAAACTCCGACAAACTAAGGCAAACTACGGCAAACTGGGGGCGCCCAGTCCAGTGCGCTTCCTTTTGCCCAGCAGTTTGCTCGTTCAAATGCCGGCCCTCAGATGAGCCGCCGGCCCAATGGTTCGATGGTGGAATTTGTCCAAATGTCGCCCGCGAGCAGCCCACACTCCAAGAGGCTCGAGTGGCTGGCCCAGAAGGCCCGGCCAGTCCCTGTCTCTGCGGGCGCCCCTTTCGCCCGGCCCAGCCACTCGAGGGGCCATTTCGGGCCACTTCGCCCACTGCCAAGCCAGCGGGGCCCGATTGGCGCCAGATTGCGCCGGCCGAGCTGGCCAAGAGCTCGTCCAGCGCCGCCCAGACCATTTGGGCGAGCTCGGCCCCAATTGCATTAGGCGCGCGTCTGCGGCGGCCGCCTGTACGCGCCCTTAGGGCCGCCCGCAGCATCTGGATCGCATTGTTCAGTGTGCGCGAGTGGGCGCGCCACAGACCGTCTGCAGCGTCCACTGAGCGCCCACTGCAACTGGCCGTCATGCGATCCCTCCGATTGGACGACCCCCGGCCAATATAGAGGCCTAATTTGCTTGCAGCGCCGGCCGCAAGGACAAGTGGATACTCTGGCCCCTCGGCGGCCCATTGGCGGCCCCTCGCTCGCTGGCCGAGGGCGACCATTTGGCCCCCCGCCAAGTGGGCGCCATGTTGATATTCGGCCGCTCTCCAATCTGCCCGAGTGGCGCCCCCACTGGCCCGCAGAGAAGCCGGGCTATTTATTTCCTATTAGCTCGCCTCGTGCACAGTTGCCCAGTTGCACAGTTGCCCAGGGCGCCTCTCTGGCCGCCTCTGATGGCGCCTCCTCGAGAGTGGCAAGGCGGAAAGACTGCCTCTGGGCCGCTCGCTCGCCGGCCTCGCTTGCCTCGATCTGGCGCCGATTGGCAGTCGCACGTGGCCGCCAGCCGCTCCTTAGCGGCGGCCATCTTGGCGGCTGTCTCGCCGGCAAACAGCGGGCCTGGGCACGTCTTAATTTACAACAAACACTGGGCCGGCCAGAAGGCGTTTTTGCCAACTCGGCGAGCTTGGCGAGCTGGCAAAAATTGGCCCCTCACAAAGCGCCAGTTTCGCTGTCCAGTAATTTGATTGCACCTCGCCGGAAACGGCAACTGGCCGCCCGCTCGCAGCCGCCAACTGGCCAATGGGGCGCCGCTCGAGTGGAGGTCTAGCCAGGCCGCAAGCTAAGCTCCGGCGGGACGAAAAGTGTTTCCATGCGCCGGTGTATCCAAATGCACTTAGGCCCAGCGGCGCGGCATCACACTCGGCCAGACACTCAAGATGGCTTGCTCGTTGGCAAGCCGGTTGGCTAGCTAGTTGGCTAGCTAGTTGGGCGACCAGCCTTCTGGCCGCCCGGCTGGCAAGTGGACGGCGCCAAGTGCAGATTAAATGGCCAGAAAGAGCGCCGATAAAGTTGGGCCGCCCCTTAGGCCAGACGTGCCTTCTCGGCCAGAGTTCGGGCCAGGAACACGCGCCAGATTGACTCATCTTGGGCCCCTAACAAGCCGCCTCGACTTGGACTGGCTCACAACGAGGTGCAGCGCACTGGTGGCGCCCAAATGGGCGCCATTCGAGGCCCCTCCGCTGCGTGCGTCTTGGCCCGTTCGGGGCGCCGTTTGGGGCGCCGTTTGGGGCGCCTTGGGCGCTGCAGACAGACTGCGGCTCGAGCACGCAAACGGCGAGGCGAGGCGCTGCGAGCGAGCTCGTGTGCGTGCTCGTGTGAAATGGATCGAACTGGCACGCCCTTGAGATGGGCCTGAGTGGCTGGGGGAAAATGGTGAAAAATTGCCCAGCCAAGTGGGCCAGTGGTAGTTGGCCGCCCTGATAGCTTGCCGGCTCGCTAGCTTGCTGGCTTGCCGGCTTGCTGGCTGGCTTGCCGACTCGCCTGCTGCTGCTTGTGCCTTTGTGTGTGCCAGCAGTTGGCCTTTGGGGGCTCCTGTGCGGCCTGGCGCCAGTTGGCCGGCCGGCGGCGAAGGAGATGGACCGAAACGGCGCCGAGGGCCCAGTTGGGGCCCAAGTTTGACGGACAAACATCGGGATGTGACCTATATGATGGGGACGATGATGATCAGGGTGATGATGATCATGCGGACGATGATGATGGTGGCGATGATAGTCGGCGGGCTCCGTTTGGAGTTATCGAGATTAAATTTGGAGTCGGGCGAGCGAGAGAGAACGGGGGCTAAGTAGCGGCGTTTTATGTAAAATGGGGCCCACAGAGACTGGGACAGACAGAGTGCAGTGCAGTGCAATGCAATGCAGTGCAGTGCTCAATGAAAACACTGCACTGCACTGCATAGTGTGACTGGCAGTGTGTGAACGAGCAGTGCACACAGTGCAGTGCACAGAGTCTGCCGGGTCTGCATTTTATTCGCTTTATAAATGGAGTCTCTTTTGTTTTGTTTTCTTTTCTTTTTTCCTCGCCCTTTTTCTTTTCCACCGCCGCCCACTCGACGAGAAACGGGAGACGAACCAAAACTAACACGCTGTCAAATTTGCCCCACTCGCAAACGCAATTCGCGCCCCCCACACACCACACAGCGCCCACTGGCACCGCAACCGGAAGAACAGGACGCCCCCCGGGCGCCCCCGACGGAACTGCAGCCGGCGGAAGTGCCACTCTGGAGCGGGCAGCTTCCGGCAGCGGCAGAGAGCAACACGGCGGGCGGCGTGGGAACGAGCAACTGGCTGTCGCTGGAGGAGACGAGCCAGGGCAGTGGTGGGGCCAACGAGGCGCAGGGGGCGCCCTCGTCCTCGGCCACCGTGAGCTCGTCGTCGGCGAACAGCGCCAGCACCACCAGGACGCTGGGCCGCCCTCAGCTTGCCAGCACGCCGCCCGAGACACCCTCAGTTGGTCAGTCGGAGGGCGAGCGGCTGCTGTCGAGCGAGCCAGTGGGCCAGCAGCTGTCTAGCAACGAGCTGTCGACGGTGAGCGAGGCGAGCGTCGAGTCGCCGCTCAGCGACAACCCGCCGCCACCAAGCAGCTCTAAGGGCCGCCCGCATGAGCAGGCGCCCCCAGAGAGCGACGCCCAGCCCGCAGGGATCCTCTTCCACGACCTGGAGGCCACCGAGCACGACTTGGCGCCCAGCGAGTTCACGCTGGACCAGAGCAGCGTTACGCCCGCCGAGCTGGCCGCTCTCGGCGAGCAGGAGACGGCCGGCTGGCGAGGGGCGCCCGCCGGCAAGGCGCCCAGGAGGCCGGGCCCGCTGCAGCAGCAGGGGGCGCGCAGCAGGTCGCTGGACCGAGGCCGCCCCACCGACCAGGTGCAGGCGGCCACGAGCTCCAACCGGCTGGGCTCGCCCATCAGCCTGGACTGTCCCTACGTGCACGAGCTGAGACCGCTGCCGGGGGCGCCCTCAGACAGTCCGTTGGGCGGCCAGCCGGCCTGCCTCAAGCGCCTGTCGCACGAGGACACCATGGAGGCCATAGAGGACGACGTGGAGGGCGAGGAGGAGGAGGAGCTGCGCATGTTGGCCGAGGCTCAGGCCCAGTTGGAGGCGCGCCAGGCGGAGCGAGGCGCTGCGTCGGGCGACCCGCCCTCCCCGCAGCCCAGCATTGCGCCGCCCGCGGGCTTCTCCAATTCGGTCGATCGCAGTGGGTCGCCTGCGAGCGGGCGCGCCACGCCCACCAACGCGTGCGCGGCCGACCCGCAGGCGCGCGCGCTCCCCCTCAGCAGGGCCGCCATCAGCGAGGAGAACGAGGCGGAGGTGGTGGCAGAGACAGAGGCCGGCGGCTCCTCTAAGGAGCTTGAGGGGCAGTCTAGCTCAGGTCAGCTCGGCAGCCAGGCGGCAGGAAGTGGGCCGGCAGGAAGTGGCTCGGCGGAAGCGGCGCCGCCCGAAGAGGAAGAGGAGGAGCAGGAGGAGGAGAACGACGACGACGAGGAGTCCTCCGTCTCGGTGAGCCAGCAGCACGGCCTGGTGGTGCGCCAGGAGAGCTCGAGCAGGCGGCCACGGCGCACGCCCACCGCCAGCTCGTGCGGCTCGGCCGCCAGCACCGACTCGGCCACCACGGAGGCGGGCCCGCCGCCCGCCGAGCCCCAAGCTCCGCCGGAAGCTCAGCCCAAAGTTCCAGCTCAAAGTCAGCACCAAGCTCAAGCGCAAGCTCACAAACTGGCCGGCAGCTCGGCCGACTCGGCCACCCAGGCCATTCTGGAGCACCTGAGTCGGCACCATCCGGCGAGCAGCTCGCTGGGCGAGGAGCCGGCGCCCTCGCTGGAGAGCTCGCGGCCGCTCGACCCCCAGCTCAGGCGCGACGGCTGGCGCCACGACTCGGCCCAAGGTCGCCGCCCGCAGCCAGAGGCGCCCCCTCGCAGCCGCTCGCCCTCGCCCGAGAGCCCCCCGGGCGGCGCCACCGGAACCATGAAGCGCCGGCGCCAACTGGCCGACCAGAGTGCGCCCGGAAGCGCCGCCGGAAGCGCCGCCGGAAGCGCCGCCTTGCCTGTGGAAGCATCCAGGGCCGAGCAGGAGCAGCAGCAGCAACAGTTGGCGGCGCGCCGACGGCCGCCCCTCAAGCAGCTGAAGGCGGGCCAGAGACAGAGGCCCGAGGCGAGCGCGCAGCCAGAGCCGCTTGGCGGAGGGCGCCCTCCCGCTCAGGTGTCCAGCTCGGCCGAGCGCACGGACACGTCCATCTGCTCGAGCTGCTCGTGCATGGAGTCGAGCGTGGAGGCGCGCCAGCCGCAGTCTCAAGCTCAGCAGTCTCAGCAGCAGCCACAGTTGAGGGGCCAGCGAGTGGGCCAGCCGGCGAGCTCGCCAGCCAACTGGATCAGCCAGGACGAGGGCACAGTGTTCACGGAGAACTACTGGCTCGCCCACTGGCTGTACATCTGCGAGCACGAGGAGGCCGACATTTGGCAGCGCTCCATCGACATGCACAGCGGAAGCAGAACCCGAGCGGATGCATGCCAGCCGGCCAGCCGCCAAGACCAGTCCAAGGCGGACGACGAGACGCCGGCCGGCCAGACGCGGGGGACTAGCTCCGGCGAGCTCACGTCCGCAGCTAGCGGCCAGACGGGGCAACCTGGGGGCGCCTCCAGCTCAGCGGTGGCCCCGGAAATGGCCGGCGACTCCTCGAGCACGGCCAGCGAGCGCAGCTTTGGGGCGAGGTACAAATCGACCACCAGGAAGATGATCCATCGGAGGGCCACCATTGAGATGTACAGGCGCATCATGAATAACAATCTGAAGCGCGAGAAGCGGGTTGAGATAAGCCGCTCGAATGGAGAGTTTGGCTTTAGAATTCATGGCTCGCGGCCGGTTGTTGTGTCGGCCATCGAGAGGGGCACCTCGGCGGAAACTTGCGGCCTTCAAGTGGGCGACCTGATTTATGCAATAAATGGCACCAACATCCTGGACATGGCCCACAGCGAGGTGGTCCGTTTGGCGCACAATGCAAACACAAGCAAACCACTCGTGCTCGACCTAATACCAACAAACGACTTCCTGCTCACAGCCAAATACAGTCGCCAGCACAACAAACGCTACGAGCCCACCGTCACGAGCTACCTAATGCGCCTCAGCCCGAGCACTGCCCAGCCCCTTTTGATGGAATTGCAAGAGCAAATGGTCAGTGGTGCCAATTCGGCTTCTGGCCAGACGGCAAGCGATGGTGCTCGTCCTAAGGGGAGCCAGCTGGATGAGATTATGCGCCTGGCTTGGCGGAGGAGATACTTCGTCCTTAGGAGTGATAATTGTCTCTACTGGTACAAGTCGGCCGACGATGTTGAGCCTCTGGGAGGTATAAATCTGCAAGGTTTCTCGGCAACTCTCACCGACGAGTTCAGCGAGCCCGGCTATGTCATACGATTGGTCAAATATGGGGGCCAGCCTCATTATTTGGGCTCCAACAATGTTTGCGACATCAGAACTTGGGTGGACGCAATCAATAAGGCAGCCACGGAAGCTAATCAAAACGATCCATACATGAAGAGGAGCCTTGTTCTAGCCAGAGGCAAGCCCACCCAGATTCCAGATCCAGACTGTTGCGGCTGGTTGTACAAGTTTAGCCATAAACGAGCCGGCGGCGCTCATTGGCGGGCTGCCTATTTCGTCCTCAAGGACGCCTGCCTCTACCTCTTTCGCGACCAACAACCAGATCTAGTCCAACAAGCAAGCGCTGTCTACTATCTCCAGGGATACCGGGTCAGAAGCAAGCATATAGAGCACAAAAAGTATACATTCGAGTTGATTCCACCAAATAGGAAAACCATCAAACCAATCTTTCTCATGGCCAGCAACGAAATAGACAAAAAAAGATGGATTGCCTCCCTGGAGTACTCAATTGATCGTTGGATGGAAATAGATTGATGAGAAAATAAACAATAACGAAATGGCAACTCAGTGAGAGTTTAGCGCAACAAATCAATGGAAAAACTTCCAATTTACAATTCACAATTCACAATTCAACTGCCTCTAGAAAGCCACAAATTGATTATCAAGATGAGAAATTCAGATATATATTCTTAGAATAAATATCCTATCAATTGATGTTGTCCAATTGTCTTCGCTAACCTTATTTTCTTCCTCTTCTTGAATGTTGTTACTGTGTTTACTGACGCTTATCTTTATTTCCCGTGAAATTAACAGGCCCATACTTTGGAATTGCACATCAAGGATCACACCCTCTGAGTTTGGCCTCTACTTATAATTTGGGTCCGGGATCACAGAAACTTTCAGTCCCTCACAACCTACAGCATGGTCATGTACCAAGAATCCCGACTCTAATAAATCTTGTTTCAGCCTTTCTACATTCTCACAACTCTCATCGGGACAGTATAGTACAAAGGCAACACCACCACATCCGGCCCCGGTTAGCTTGGCTCTCAAATCGTATTGCCTTGCCTTTTTGCAGATTTCCGTCAGCTTCTTATGTCCCACACCGAGCTTGTCAAGATAGGCCTGGTTCTCTTGCAATAAACTGGCAATGTTGCGCGGCTTGAATTCTGGATCCTCGATCTTTCGCCAAGCGCCAACTGTTATTGAGTTGATGGCGTCTAGGATGGTATTTATCTTGTCTGGATGATCTCTTAATGTTTGCTCAATGTTGTCACACGAGGATCGTGTGCTTCTGGACACTTTTGTATCGATTAACAAAACTCTTATGGGAGACTTATGTCTAACATCATTATCTTTGATCTTACCAGATTGGAATAAAATGTAACCTCCCATTGTTACTATATTGTTGTCTATACCCGAAGGTCTACCATGAAAGAACTTATCTATGTTAAAAGCCCAGTTGCTAATAATATACTTTTCAGCGGACACACGGAAAACTTTCATGAGT
>Ga0268247_10000441_pt1 | contig 14053 bp, 7 predicted proteins | sample AgamicOrMae_FD_200245 | JGI IMG/M metagenome (GOLD analysis project Ga0268247, IMG submission 200245) | Agave microbial communities from Guanajuato, Mexico - Or.Ma.e (v2) (version 2) | ecosystem: Host-associated > Plants > Phyllosphere > Phylloplane/Leaf | place: Guanajuato, Mexico | collected...
GCCGTCATAGTTGTCTGCCAATCTGGACTGTCCCAATTCCGAGTTGGCCGGCCCTCTGAGTTTAGGGTAATAGTCTGCGGGCCCATTGTTTGCCGTGTTTGCGCCCTCCAAACCACCGTTCGCGCCCGGCCCCTCAAGGGTTCTCAGTCTGCGGCGTCGGCCCACACTGAGCATCTGCTGCTGCTGCTGCCCATCGGCGTCCACCAGGCCAGTTTGTTGTTGTGGGGCGCCGCCCACATCCGCCCCGCCATAGGCCGACCGGCGGTTCCTGATGATTGGCTCGCTGACCACTGGCTCGCGGCCGTCGAAGAAGCGGTTGCCGCAAACGAGCTGCAGCACGTCCATCAGCACGGGGCCGCAGTACCTCTTGGAGCCCATCTCGCGCCGAGTGTGATCGTGTCTGGCCATTAGGGCCGCCTCCAGCGCGTCCAGCGGGTCGTCGGGCACGAGCGACTGCTGGGGGCGTGTCGCGTCGGGTTCGTCGTCGCCGCGCGCTGCCAGTTCGCTGAGGGAGCGCGCGCCCGCCTGCTCCGCCCCCGCGCTCGCGCCCGCAGCGTCCGCCTCCCGCAGCTGCTGCTCGGCCAGTGCGCCCAAAGCGAGCGCCTCGCTCGGGCCAAACTCGTCGCCGCCGCTGCTTCCGCTTCCGGTGGCGCCACTCTCAATCTGCGGCTGGCCGCCCCGAGCAGAGGCCCACTGGGCGCTGGCCGCCTGTTGCATTAGTCGCTGGTACTGGTCGCGGGTGGCCCACTCGCTGGTGGTGGCGCCGTCTATGATTATCGTCACCGCGTAGGCGAATGCCGACGTGCCCCCCGTGGCCCCGGCGCCAATCGGCCTCCTCTCCTCCGCCGACAACCATGGCGACCACTTCATTTGGTGCAGGGTGCACAGTAGCAGTGCGCAACAGCACGCGAGATGATAAACTGATTGATGAAGCATAATAATGCATAATAATCAAGACTAGAGCTTCCTGATGGCAACGCTAGACGCTTGCGCAAGCAGTTGGGATCACTGAGCCTGTGAAGCTTTTAAGCCAGCCAGCCGTAGTTATCTCAAACTGTCTCACAACTCTCTGTAGACGACTTTGTGCAGCACACTTAGCAGTGCCACGCTTAGAATATCTCCTTTCCGAGCTTAAATATCCTCCTCAAATGATGGGGCCCAATGCTGCCCTCTTTGCCAATGCTGGATCACACTTCGACTGATAATAATATCAATGATAATAATATTTTAATAATAATGATAATAATAATAATAATAATGATAATAATAATTAGCGATTCTTAAATTGTCTGACTAGCTGGTTGTCCACTTGGGCGCTCGAGCACGATGCGCCACCGGCTTGGCTCTGCTGCTTGTCCAGCTGCTGAACTGCCGCCGTTCTCTTCCTCTCTGATTGGTGCCCTTCTCCTTCTCTTTGGGTGTCCTTCTCAGTTTCCGCTGTCTCAACCTGTGCGCCTCCAGCCAGATACTTCCTTCCGGCCGCTCGACTGAACAAGCCACTGGCCAAGCAAGTTGTCAGATTGCACTGGTCCTTGTCTCTCGCGCGTTCCTCGAAAAGCTCTGAACTCTGTCAGACTAGCTCTTCTCCTTCTCCTCCTCGTCCTTAGGTCTCCCAATTTAACTTATCCTTCTACTCCTATTCCTATTCCTATTCCTTTTTCTCTCTCCACCCTAATCTCCCCTTTTTCCCCTCGCTCCTCAGCCCTGCTCAGCTCAACTCAGCGAGCTTGCCACCTCTATCAATTAGTGTGATGCTACTAATTGCTTCTCCAGGTTCTTGCGGGCCCGTCTAAGTGTCTGTTCCTGGCCAATTATGTGTTGGTGTGTTCGTCTGTTTGTGTGCTGGTCTAGGCGGAATGTTGCAGAGACATTGCGACAACAAGTTAACAGTAATCTCCAAAACGGCTCAACTGGTGAAGGAAACGCTAACTAGACTAACTGATTCCCAGGGGAGCCAGACAGACACGCTCGCTCGTGCAGACACACAAGGCGACTAGATTGACAAACAGCAAGCGGAGAGTGTGAGATTGATTATTTGGTTGAGAGAGAGAGAGAGAGAGAGAGAAATAATGGGGAGCGTGTGCGTGCGTGCTCCTTGCTTGCTCCTTCAGTAACTTTGTGTGTATGTTTGTGTCACTCTCGATTTGTCTGTCTCTAGTCAATGTGAATGTATGTCTCTCTGTTGGTGCTGGATGTTTGCTGGTGGTGGTGGTGCTGCTGCTGCTGTTGGCTTGGTGTTTGCAGTTTGCTCTTTGGTGGTGGTGTGTCACTTTATTCGCTCCGTTCGTCGAGTGGATGCCTTCGAGACAGTGACTGTGTGCCGGCGAGTTGTGTGTGTCTCAGTGAGTGTTGCTTTTGTGCGACTAAACTCAGTTCGGATGGAGAGACGGTGTAGTCTGAGCTTGTAAACAGGCTCCCTGAGTGGCTCGATTTCTCTACTGGCCGAGCTCTACACTCTCTGCTCTCTAGTCTCTAGTCTCTGCCCTCTGCTCTCTCTGCTCTCTGCTCTATCCTCTGGGCACTCGGCTCTCACTGTCTCAGTGTCTGTCGCTCTCCAACTCAAACTCAAACTGCTCTCCTCCACCACTATGGGTTGCTGGTTGCTGGTGGTCTGGCGTAGGACAAAACACAAAACACTGAACACAAGCCCAAAGACAAAACACAAGACGCTCGCACTCGCGCACAGACAGACAGTTAGACGCACGCACTCGGAGAATTTCTGCCACCCTCTTTGCAAGGCGCCGGCGGCCAGTGGTGAGCCGCCGATTGGCTGGTGGCGGGCCTGGCGACTTGAGGGTGCAGGCCGGGCCACAAGTCTCGGGCCTGCACTAGAGTCTAGCTGCCTGGCTGGCGGCTGGCCTGCGCACATAGAGCGCGCACCGTGTTTACTGTATGCACTATGCTCTATGCACTATGCAGTGTGCACTATGCAGAGTGTAGTGTGCAGTGTGCAGAGTGCACAGTGCGCCCTCCTGCTCGCGGTGCTTTCCCCCACTGCAAGGGAATTCCACGCACTCGGCCCTCTGCTTTCCCCCGCGCGCCGCCACTCCAGAGCACGCGCGCACCCACACGACGCCTAAGGGCGCAGTCGCCGCCCGAGCGCGCCCATTCATGCGCCTCCATCCTCCTCTAGCCAGTTGTTGCTCCCCCTCGATCCTCTTGTCTGCCACTCTCTCCTGTTGCCTGCCAGTTGTTTTCCTCTCTCCACCGCCACCACCACTGCCACCCTCAACAACAGAAGCAACCACCACCAAGCTCAACCACAAACACCAAAACTTCCTCCTCGCCATTCATTCACCATTCCAAAGACGACCGTCTCCCGCCACTCGACGGGCGTCTAGCGCGGACCAGCCTCGTTGATGTTGTTGTTGTTGCTGTTGGCGTTCATGGTGAGCCTCATTGCGAGAGAGCTAATTCTAGAAAGGCTCCAATTTTGTCTCCATCTCTGTCTGCTTCTCCTTCTTGCACTCCACTTGGAGCTAACACACACTCACTTGCCCCAAGCGAACGAGCCACCAACTCGGCAGCTCAAGCCAGCTCAGCCAGTCTCCCTCTGTCTCGAGGCGAGCGTTGCGCCCATTCACATTGTTCCGATTCGGCGTCTTGCCAGCCAATTGCATTTCCGTCCATCGTCCACAGTCCATGGTGCATCGAGCACGATGGACTGTGCCCACAGCGCCCACAGCTCGGCCAAGACTGGTCGCTGGACAGGCCGAGAAATACTCCTGAACAGTGTCTGCTGCTGGCGAGCTTGTTAACAGTGACATTTGTCCAGTGGCGGACACAGCAAAAGGGCGCATGAGACGAGCTCATCAGGCGCGCTCACGAGAGACTGTGTACAGTGCGCAGCAGAAGGCGCAGGCCGAAGAATGAAGCGCACGAAGCACGAAGCATGAGGCGTGCGGCGTGCGCCACAAACGAGGCGCAACAAGCGGCAAGCAACAAGGCTCGCTCCTTAGCGTCAACAGCGAGCTCCTTCTCCCCACTGGCGGCCTGCAACTTACAGACTGCAACTCGGCGCACGCCATTGCATCAGCCGGCCGCTCCGGGTCGCCCAACTGGCTCCAATGCGGCGCCGAGGCAGCCCCGAGCAGTCTCGACGAGCGGCAAGACGCCTGCCTCTGCCCATCTCTCGCCGCCTTCTGGCCACTTTTTGCCCCACTGGCCACTGGCGCGCAGGCTGGAAAGTGTTACACGCCAGCCCCGGCGGCCGATGAGCCAAATAAACAACATCTCGCGCGCCCTCGTCCAACGGGATCAATGGCTGCCCGTCTGGAGCGGCTCCAAGTCGGGCGCAAAGAAGCTCTCCACTCCAGTGGGTGTCTCGTTAACGCCACCACTGCCCACTGCCCACTGCTCATGTCCAGCTGCTCGCCAATTGTGCCGGCCGCCATTTGGGTGGCCTGCCCGCCAGCCTCTGTCTGCCCTCGGCCGGTCGTCTTCTAGAGAAGGCCAGCTCGTCGTGCGAGCCGCTCGCCGCTCGCCGTTGGCCTATTGGCGTGCCGGCGTCCTGGCCTCGTCCAGGCGGCCGGGGGCAAACCCAGACGGGCGGGAAGAACACGCCCGAGTTTCTCTGGATGAGTTTCTGGAAGAGTTTCTGGCCGCCTCTCGGCCACAGTTCCGAGTCCAGTTCGGGCCTGCGGACTGCAGACCCGCCCCCCTGCTTAGTTCTGACCCGGCGGGCCCGCGCGCAGTGTCGCAGGTTCGCCGGCGGTGTTCGCGCACGAGCAGCGAGGAGGCGGGGCTGCCCGCGCGCCTCGCAACAAGAGCGCACGCACTGCACGGCCGGCCGGTCCCGCTCGCGTGCTCGAGCGGCGCGACCTTAGCGCTGGCCCAGTTTGTCGCTCGGCGGCCGCCCCGAACCGGAACTGGCCTTGGAGGCTGGCGTCTTCTCGATCTCTGGCCAGCGGGCAGCCTCGTTCTGGAATCGATCCTTTGCATTGTTTGCTCAGGTGCCAATAAGCCCCAAGTGGAGTTCCCGGGAAATGCAGCGAGGGAGCCTCCAGGGTGGCAGGCTGACGGCGCTTGTGCCAGCCCCACACGCATCCCGCCGACAGACTGTTGATATTCGGGCCACCTTGACGCAGGTGAGCCGCCAACTGGGCCGGAAGTAGCTGGCCAAGAGTCACACAGGCTCACGCACGGCAGACACACGCACCAGACGGGCAGTGACATAATGGAGCACTCGCGTGTCCACTAATTTGGCCTCGAGTGTCTGGCTGCCCGCCGAGCGCCAATTGAGACGCCAGCCGGCCCCCGCGAGACTCTTTCATCCTCGAGTTTGGAGGCCGCGTGTGGGCGTGGCGGCCGCATCGATGAGGCCAGCTTATAGGCGGCTGGAAGAGGCGTCGAGTGGAGGCTAAGCAGCGGCCCTTAGCTGCGGGCGAGCATCGAGCTGCCTCGAGCGGGCGGCGACAGATGGGCGCAAAGTTCAGGCCGCATTGTGTGTGGGCGCGTGCAGCCGGCGGCCAGTTGCGGGCCTTCGAGGTGACCACTTGCGGCCGGCCGGACTCCAAGTGGGCGGCCTCTCGACTGGAGACTGTGAGCGGCTGGAGCAGTGGAGCGAAGACTCGGTCAGTTGGTGGGGCTGCTTTTTGGGGCAGGCGACTGCTTCCAAGTGGGCGGCCAGACAAGTGGACGAGAGGAGGCGGCCAGACGAGAGGCGGACGGATGATTAGCCGCAGGATAATATTAGCCGTAGGATAGTGGGGGAGAGAAGAAGAAGGCGATGGTAATGAGATGAGCCGGCGATTGGGATGGAGTGGCGAGTGTTTGCCTTTGGATTGGACGCGCCGAAGTGGCAGAGGAGGAGGGGGCGCAAACAAGTGGCCGGCCGGGCAAGATCGCGGCCAGCGCTTCGTGTGTGTGTGGCGCCCGTTCGCAAACAAGGCACGCGAGCGCCGCAGACTAGCACTGGAAGGGGCGGCATGATTCGCGCTGCTGCTGCTTGGCCGCGCGCGCGGGTTGCCTCTCGGCCAGAGAGAGTCTCTCTCTGCTCTGGCCGTGTGGGTTCGCTCGCACACGTGGGGGAAGAGAGTCAGCTGCAGGCGAGCGGCCAAACGAGAACAACAACAACAACAAAGTGGGCGACATTTTTCGCTCTTCATTAAACTTTGCCTCATTGTTTAATCAGTCAGTCAGCTGGCGTCAAATCGATCAGCTTATTGTCGTCCTCTTCTTCTTCTTGGGTCTCTTCTTCTCATAAGAAGAGACCATATCTCTTCGGCCGAGCCTTTTCGGCCGCCCGCAAAGCAGCGCCACCAAGCCGCCAGTCGAGTGCCATTGTTTTCCTCCTCGCAGTCTCCCTTGTCTCCAGTGGATCCCAGTTGGCACAATCTAGCCAACTCGGCCCGAATTGCAGGCCGCTGGCGGCCCACCAGCCATCCACCAATTCGCCCGATCTTTATCGGGGCCGAGGGAGGAGCGAGAAAGCGAGCGAGCAACGAGCGAGCTTTCACTCGCCGCCACCGCCTAGCTCCGGCCGGCAGCCAGAGAGTGTCTCTCGCTCGCTCTCTCCAGCGCACCACTGGCGCCCGCGTCTGGCCAAAGGCTCGGCCTGTCTGCGGGCGACGTTTGCCTCTGGCGCTCCGTCTCCTTGCCAGTGGTGCCTGGGCACGAGCAGGCCGCTCGCGATCTGGCTCGCGTCTGTCTCTGTCTCTTGGGCTCTGGCAGCGTGTCGCCGAGTCGCAGCGCCGCAGGAGAGCCCGGCTTCCGAGGAAACAGGCGCAGAGATTGTTGAACTGGCTTCCTCGGCGCCAAAGGAAAGTGGCGGCGAGCTGCACGCCGCACGCTCAAGGCGGCACCAAGCAACGGCTAAACGAGATCAACAACACCAGACTGTCTCGCTGGCGACTGGCATGGACACAGAGCGAGAAGACAGACAGACAGATAGACAGATACCGTGTGTATCTGTGCACAGGCAGACGAGGCGAACGGAGGCAGCAGAGTGGAGAGAGAGTATGCATTGAGCAGGATGGAAGATTGGGATGAGGAAAATGAGCTCCAAGAAATTAACTCGAAAGGATGAGCTCTGAGAAAATAACTGGCAAGAATGAGAATTAACTTCGCAGAATTAACTAGTCCTAAGGATGAGCATCAATATACAGAGAAGAGAGTGTACGTGCACGACAAGTGTGTGACATTTAATTTGCTCCCCATCGAGCTGAGAGCCATCGACTGGCTGCCAGTCTGCTGCAAGAGATAGAGAGGCGCTTGCTGCCAGAAGCCGGCCTAAGGGACCGCTCCTAAGGCACGGTCCTTTACGCGCACTTGCCGTCTAAAATACGGTCACATTTCTGCGCAGGGTTACAAAGAAATTTATCACCGTACTTTTGGCGGAAAGTGCGCACAGAGCGCGCGCAAAGCAGCGCTCGGCCGCCGACTCGAAGCCGCAGACACTCTGCGTTGCGGGCCACGCAGGCGCGCTCTGCTCGCGCGCGCCGCCACGTGCACACGTGCTTTCCTGTGCGCCTATGCTGCGCCCCTATGCGCCTGTGCTCCACGTGCGCCTTTCTCGTTAGGCCCTAAGGGCCGGCGGGCTGCTCCTCACTGGAATTGCCCTGCTGCTGCTGCAAAGACTGATGATTGTCTTGTTCGGGGGCGGCCGGCCTGCCCTCCTGGCGCTCCCAGAGGGCCCGGTAGAAGGTGGCCGGCTGGCGGCCCATCAGCTGCTCGTGGGTGCCCACCTCGACCACGCGGCCCTCGCGCATCACCACGATCTTGTCGGCCGTCCTGATGGTGGCCAGCCGGTGGGCTATGGTGACGCTGGTGCGCCCTTGCTTGGCCTTGTCGAGCGCGTCCTGGACCACCTGTTCGTTGGTGTTATCGAGGGCTGAGGTGGGCTCGTCGAAGATTAGGATGGGCGCCCGTCTGATGAGGGCGCGCGCGATGGCTATCCGCTGGCGCTGGCCGCCCGACAGCTGGCAGGAGCCCGAGTAGGCCGAGGAGGCCAGTTGGGTGTCGTAGCCGTCGGGGAGGCTCATGATGAAGTCGTGGATGTTTGCCACTCGGGCCGCCTCCACCACCTCGTGCATGGGCACGAAACGGGCGTTGTCGCCGTAACGGATGTTGTCCCCAATGGTGTAGCTGAGCAGACAGGGCTCCTGTTGGACGAGGCCGATTTGGGATCGCACCCAGTGGGGCTCGACGAGGCGCAGGTCGCGCCCATCGAGCGTGACCGAGCCCGCGTGGAAGTCGTAGAACTTCTCCAAAATGGCCACCGTGGTGCTCTTGCCCGAACCTGAGCTTCCCACCAGGGCCACACTCTCGCCCGGCGAGATGGCCAAAGAGAAGCCGTCCAGCACCAAGGCGCCCGGCCGGTTTGGGTAGGCGAACTCGACGTCCCGGAACTCGATGCGGCCGCGGGCCTGCGCGCGCGGCACCAGCGAGTTGAGCCGCGAGCGCCGCCGCCCATCCATGTAGCTGGGCAGCTCCTGCAGCCGCGACAGTCGCCTGTTCACGGGCCCCAGTTGGTCGCCCGCCGCCGCCGACAAAGTGGTCTCGCCAGTCTGCTCGCCGAGCTCGGGCTGCCCCTCAAGGCTGGGCGGCTCCAGCGCGAAGGAGACGCGCGACTTCTTGCGCCCCTGCTGGCCGGCTGGCTCCAGCATGTTGGCGCCCCCATTTCCGTCCGCCGCCCGGCTCGAGCGTCTCGAGGGGGAGCCGAGCGAGGGGGACGAGCTGGAGGAGCGCCGCCGGTGGGGTGCCGTGTCCGAGTTGGAGCTGTCCGGCGACTGTTCCAAGTGCAGCCGCTCCTGGGCCTCCAGTTGTTGGGCGAAGGTGAGCGCCCTAAGGGCTTGAGGTGAGAACTCCTGGTTGAGTCTGTACAATTTGTCGATACATTTTCTGGCACGCAAGAGTTCAGGCAGAAAAACGAGAGCCCTGAAAGTGTCGTTGACCGCGAACAGAACCACAGGGCAGACTCTGTGTGAGTGAGTGTGTGTTTACATTGTGCGTCCATTGTTGCGTTTGTTTTGTTTTTGTTTTCGTTCGTGTTTTTGTTTTGTTTTCGTTTTTTCACAACACAAATTGGATTTATTTTTAGGTTGGGAACGTGGTTAGTGTTTCTCTTTCTTTCTAGAAATCTTGGAACATCTCAGCAAATTCTAGAAATTCTAGAAATTTCCGCAATAAGATGCACACCAGCTCAAACGGACACTAAGGGTCAACCGTTGCTCAAGCTGGCGGTCACAGAGTTAGGGGCTCGAGAAGAGTCTCTCTTGACAAGGAGATTAGATAGTGTGCCGCAGTATACCTACATGTAGATTGTTTGCAGATCAATCCTGTTGTTTGCCAACAAGTAGGAGCCGTAAAACATTGAGGCGCTCCACGAGAGGGCCGGCATGACAAATTTGAGACTGGTGAGAAATGTGTGCACCAGACGCCATGTTGTACCACAGCCAACGTCACGCAGCTCCAACAGTCTCTTGTAACGTTCTATAAAATATTCCTCCCTATTTAGGCTGGCTATTGTTTTAATATTTGCCAATGAATCGGCCATCAAGTGTGCCAGCTGGCAGTCATATTTTTGCTGCACACTAGTTTCCAATTCAATGATCTTCGATTCAATTATTGTGGTCACCAAAACTGTGAGGGCAAAACTGAGACAGAAAAGTGAAAGGGTTAAATTTTGGCCCAAACCAAATAGTGCCCCAGCAAATAGGGTTGATATTGCCTCCAAAATGATGGCAATCCTAGTTCCAGCTATATTTTGTATGCTATTAATATAACCATTGAAGCGTTCGCTCAGCGAGCCGGCACTGTTTGAGCTCATGTCAAAGTAAAACATGGGCTTCTGCAATAGGGAGTCCATAGTCTTGACACGCAATCTAATATTCAATTTCTCGCCCACATAACCAGGCAAAAGGATCTGCAAAAAGGAGACCACAAAGACAAATGTGCTGAAGGAGAGTATCATCAAACCAAACACGTGCAAATAGGCGCCAATTTGCTCAAGCTCATTATAGGCAAACACTGAGAACAAATAACTGTGGGCTATCAGATTGAGGGGCAATATGAGGCCCGACATGAGGCAGACAATTACCGAGATACAGGCCGACCATTTGGGCATCTCAACGAAGCGCCACAATTGAAGGAACGACAGTCTTTGCCCAGGCGGCCGTTGTTTGTCCTCGTCCATCTCCTCAACCGATCGGTCCTCGTCCTCCTCCTGGTCCTGGTCATCGAGCTGCTGCTGCTCGTTTAGATAGTGGTCGAAATTTGCTAAAACTCGGCCCTCTTTGGCGTGCTCTTCATCTGTCTGGAGGAGATTTTCATCTTTATCGTTCTGAAATCCACCCAGAACTTTGGACACTCCTTTGGACTCCCTTGTCTTCTCGGCCCACTCTTGGCCCCCCTTTAAGTCATCGGTCCCAGTCTGGCGCTTGAGCTTAGGGTCGGGCGACTCGAGCGGCTCCTCCTCGAGCTTGCCGAGTCCATTTCCGGCGCTGCTCTTGCACTGCTCCTGGTACATTTTCACGTACAGTTTGGCGCCCAAGTCGGTCTCTTTGGAGCTCGAATTTGAGGCGCCGGCCGCCATGAGTTGCTCGTGACTGCCGCAGGCGACCACGCGGCCCTCGTGCATCACCACGATCAGATCGAGCCGCTTGATTGTCTCCAGCCGGTGGGCGACCACCAGCGTGGTGGCTCCGTTGGCGGCGGCGCTAGTCCGAAGCGCCTCGAGCACCTGGGCCTCGCTTTCCGTGTCGAGGGCGGAGGTGCACTCGTCGAGGAGCAGGATCTTGGGCCGTCTGATGAGCGCCCGGGCGATGGCGATCCGCTGCTTCTGGCCCCCAGACAGCTGGACCCCAGCCGAGCTGCCCGTTCGGGTGGCGTAGCCGTGCGGGAGTTGGGCGATGAACTGGTGCGCGCCGACCGCGCGCGCCGCCTCCACAACCCGCGGCCACACCCCCTCCGCGTCGAGCCTAAGCTGTGCCCGCTCGTGCCCGCTGGCCAGGCCGAGCGCAATGTTCTCCGCAATGCTCAGGTCGAAGAGACGCGGCTCCTGGCCCACCAGGCCGATCTGGCTGCGCAGCCAGGCCACGTTGAGATCCTTGATGTCCTGGCCGCCCACCAGCAGTTGGCCGCCCGTGATGTCGTAGAGGCGCTGCACCAGCGCCAACACCGTCGACTTGCCCGAACCAGAGGCGCCCACCAGCGCCACCGACTGACCAGGCAGGATGTCCAGGTTGAAGTTTCTCAGCACCCCGGCGGGCGCCGCTCGCCGACTGCCCACCGGCCGCTTAGGTGCCGGCCGGCCCACGAGCACCTTGCGCCGCTCGGCCGGCCCGCCACTCTCGCCGGCCGCCTGATGAGCGTGGGCCGCCTCCAGCGCCTCCTCGGCCAGCTCCTCGATGAGACTCCTGCGGCGAGCTTGCGCCAGTTGCTGGCCTGCCTGAGCGGAAGCGGAAGTGGCGCCTCCCTGTTTGGAAGCCACAGCAGAGACTGTGTGCGGCGAGTGCTGCTCGACTGGGTGCGAGCTGCCCTCCTGGCCAGCCTCCAGGGGGGCCAGATTGAGAAAGGGCAGGGTCGAGCGGCGCCGGCTGGGCCCCGAGCGGTCCACGTAGCCGAACTGGACCATGCGGAAGCTGATCGATGGCTTCCAGGTGGCTCCATTTGTGTCTAGCTTCAGGCCGCGCTGCCAGTGGGCGGCGATGCGCGAGCGCCGCTCGATGGCCAGAAAGATGCGCGCTATGCTCCCCTTGCTCTGCTGCAGGGCCTCCATGAACGGGATGGAGATGAGGATGTTCACGATGGACACTTCGGCCCCACGCATCACCGCCAGAATGGTGGACTTGTTGGCCCCGCTGGCCTCGTGCGAGTGCGGCGGAAACAGGTGGCGCGCATAGAAGCAGTAGATGGCGAAACAGGCGAAGATGGAAAACTTGGACAGGGCCACGTTGAGCGCCGTGTAGAGGTGCTTGACGATGGACTTGCGGTAAACTGGGCCCAAGCTGAGCGAGTATCTGGTGATCTCCTTTTGCTGTCCGTTGAAGGCGAAAATGGTCCTAATTGCGGCGAGAATCTCCTCGGCCAATTGCAGAGATCGCTTGGCAAACAGGGCGTTCTCCCCTATTGCAATGGCCTGCCACTTGCTCAGGTAACAGATGATGAAGCCGATGAGCAAGACGAAGGGCATGCAGAAGGCGGCCAGCGAGAACATCTGGTAGAAGGCGCTCAGGGCAAACAGGCTCACGTGGCCCAGGAAGTAGCACAGCAGGGCCAGTTTCATGCCAATTCCGTCCTCGTACTTCTCCACAAGTCCATTCAACGACGAGCCAGATCCGCTGGCACTGTCGATGGCCTCGAACCAGGTGACTTCCTGGTAGAGGCACGAGCTGAAGTAGAGCACCTTGACGCGCGAGGCTTGCCTTCTGGCGGCCCAACAGATGAGGGCCAGGCCCACGAAGAAGCCAAAGAGTTGGGTGAGGGCCAGCAGGAAGGCGGTGGCGTTGATTTCGAAACTCTTGCGCAAGAATTGCTCCGATTGGTCGTTGAGAATCTGGCCCAAGGCTTGATGGAGGCTTGAGTTTAGTTCCTGCGGCCTACTGCTGGCCAGACTCTGGTTTCCGCCCCCAAGCCACACACTGTCCCCACTGAGATGGCCGCCTGAGGCCGAGTCGAACAGGTTGCCCAGCATCGAACTGAGCGAGGCCCCCAGGAAGCTGTGCTTGTCGTAGGCCTCGATGGGGGGCGACCTGTTGTCACTGCTGCTGTGGTTGCCCTCCGCGTCGAGGACCACTTGCTGCGGGTCCAGCGCCTCGCTGAGCGGCCCCAACAGGCTGGCCAAGCGCAGCCGGATGGGCTGGTTGATTTGGTTGGCCGAGATCACAGTTTGCTCCTCTTGGAGGCTCGAGTTTGATTGTCCAGCTGCGCTCCCAGACTGACCCCCAGCTTGCGGCTGGTGTCCAATGTCGGCCAGGTGCGACAGCCACTGCGTCTGGCGCGAGTACTGGCCCATCAGGGAGGCCATGATGGCCAATATGAAGACGGAGATTGGTTGCCAGGAGGCTGCGTAAACCATCAGCAGCATGCCCACAAAGAGGGCTCCCAATTCCAACCTCGTGGCGTACTTGTAAAGCTCAAAGGTTGACACTGAGTTTTGCCTTTCGCTGAACTCAATCTGCTTCTCCAAATTCATACCCAACTTGCCCTTCTTGGCCCACTGGCCCAGCTGGTCATGGTTATCATTATTATTATTATTATTATTAATATTCTTACTGTTTGTGCTCCACCTCTTGATGCTTGGCTCGTTCCTGTCGCACGGCTCGCCCCATAGGCTGTTCTTGAATCTGCATCTCAAACTAAGCTGCTTGTCCCTAAGCTTGCCTATGGCGCGGCCCATGATCCCCTTGCTGCCTTTCGAGTTGGCTTGCTCTTTGCCCAATGGGCTAGCTGGCGAAATCTTAATTTTGCCCATCTTCAATGATTGATCATCTCGCTGTCTCGCTCCTCATTATCCTCGGCCAGCCCCCAATCGTTTGAAACGACTCTCTCTCTGCCAACTCGATCCAATTACTAATCTGGAAACAATTTTATCGTCTCCCAAAAAAGCTTTCCTTCCACGCGGTCCACCTCAATTTTCACTTCCACATTTACCTCCACTTCTACTTCCACTTCTGCTCCTGCTTCTCTACCTCTACCTCTACCTCTTCCGCTTCCAATGCCACTTCAACTTCCACTTCCACTCCCACTGCTGCTCTCCAAGTTGCACCTCTACCTCAACTCATACGCTCACTCGTTGGCCACCCACAGGCTCGCCACCGGCTCCACTGGAGTGTCTGATCTTGCGGACAGACGCGATGGGTAAAATCGATCATTAGGCCCCCCAGTCTGCGGTTCTCAATCGACCATTCACTTGCTTGGGCGCTGGTGTATCTGTTGGTATGCCCACTTTGTGCTACTCTCTCTCTCTCTCTCTTTTCTCTACCGTTTCCTGTCTGACTGACACACACTCTCACTCTCACTGGACGGGACTGTGTAAATCTACGCTCCACGTGATGACTTGAGCTCTGCCCAATTTCCCACCTCCTCCCCCCATTGCCACCCAATTGGACGC
>Ga0268247_10000442_pt1 | contig 14052 bp, 16 predicted proteins | sample AgamicOrMae_FD_200245 | JGI IMG/M metagenome (GOLD analysis project Ga0268247, IMG submission 200245) | Agave microbial communities from Guanajuato, Mexico - Or.Ma.e (v2) (version 2) | ecosystem: Host-associated > Plants > Phyllosphere > Phylloplane/Leaf | place: Guanajuato, Mexico | collected...
CGAACCGAAACAGCTCAGGTGCACGAGCCGAATGTTTTGGTCGTACGAACGGAGCGAGCGCGACTTTGGCTGCTTTGGCCGCTCCACCCACACTACTCATCATGAATTGTCCATGATTTGTTCAGGGAGGCGACATATGGTAGCTAACAACGGTCGAGAACTAGTCTCGAGCATCGTCTTGGGATCTTTTTGCCCTCAAGATGGGTCTCGAGTGGCCCAATCGATCACCAGGGAGCTAGAGGTGCAGGCTGGGCGAACCAGGGCGATCGAGGTGGCCGTTTGTTTGGAGAAAAGTGGCCAATTTGGCCACTCGAGAGGAGGGCAAAAAGTCCAACTCGTGAGCAGGGCCACAAGACGCGCTGATAAGCCGCAAATCGATCAAAAAGGCAACACTAATCTGGGGCCAAATTGTCCTCAGGGCCGGCCCCATCCGAGACAGCCTCTGGCGCAGACTCGTGCCCAAGTGGGCCGGAAGCGTGTCCACCTTGGGGCCACCTTATGGGCCCACGCAATCGGGCGATTGGATTAGATTACAGGCTCGTATTGGCTGGTCTGTGGGGCGCCGACAGACTTGTGTCTGTCACAAGGAGGGGCCCATTTGGCTGGGCGCGCGACGCCAAATATTGTGTCCATGTTGCATGGGCGCGTGACTGTGTGCGGGGGTGTTTGTGTGCGTGTGCATTCTGTGTGGCTTCTGGTTTGTGCGTCGTACGTGGAACAGTGTGCATTGTGCGCGGCGCAAATCATGCACGAGCTGCATGATTGCGGAATTGGCCAACTGGCCAAAATGGCCAATGGCTGGACCTCTGAGGACGTCCAGCTCCTCCTGCTCCGCCCCCAAACGTTCTCGTCAATCAAACGAGAGCCAAATGTCAACGACTTACACGTTGCGCCCCTCTCGGCCAACAGGGAGCCAGCCCCATGCGTTGGCTTTGATGGAAAGTGGACGAGGCTCACGACTCATCAGGGCAACATGATGATGATCATTATTTTCTCGCCAAACGAGCACCGATGACAACAATTTGGATTTAAAGGAAAGCCCGGCCAGTAAGAGAAGAGAAGAGGCGCACACACGCTGGCCACCGTTTGGCTGACCATCGGTGGCCACGAATCGAGAGCAGCCACAAAGTGGCCACCGCTGCTCGTCTGCATTTGGCGTCCGCATTTGCGTGGCCAAAAGGCTGGGCTCGTGCCTCCGGCGGGCCTTGTCCATTGTAAGCCCATTTGTCTATGTCAGCGCGCTTGGTGCTGCAATGGGGGCCAGGCGACTGGTTGGGCGATGATTAGGAGCGGCTTTGCTCATTTGAGTGCGGCTGCATTGGAGCTGCACGCGAACGCCCGCCGCTCCTTAGCCGCGGCGCCACACTGCTGCCTCTGCTTCTGCTGCACACTATCCGCTAAAAGTATGGTGATAAATTTCCGTGCACTGACATGCAATAATGTAACCGTACTTTTGACGCGCACCGGTTTGCGTGGGCTGCTCTGTGTGCACGCCAATGGGGCGCCAATGGGCAGCCAATGGGGAGCCAAAGTGGCCCGAGACGAGCCCAATTGTTGCTCGGCCACTCGGCGCCAGCACCTGGTGTTGATCGGCGCTTTGCTGCCTGGCTGCTCAACTGCTCAACTGGGCAACTGCTCAACTGGGCAACTCTGCAACTGGACAGCTCGCACCACTTTGGGCGACATTTCCGCAGCTCGTCTAACGGGTTTGCGGCCGCCCGTTCGGTTGGTGTGATTTGGAATCATTAGCCAGCTCTCGTGGCCACTCTGCCGCTGGTCACGTTTGTGGTGTGTGGCCCCTCGTGCGGCTGACAAAAGGGCAGCAGCAAGGACAAGGGTCCGCAAGCAGAAACTCCTCTCAGCTGAGCTCCACTTTCACTCGGCCGGCCTCTGTGTGTCACTCATTTAGCGCACCAAAGGTCACGGCCCACAAGCCAGAGTGTGGCCCTTCCACACACTCCTACACCCACTCAGCCGCGGGGATGCTTGTCTGCGGCGCGTACAACGCGCGATGACGAGCAGCCAATAAATCATCGATCTTTCAGCGCAACTCAAAACACACACTCCTCAATGCCGGCCGGCAGCCCAAACTGATGCAAAACTTTCCATGTTTTGCCAAACAAAAACGCCCAACCAACTCGAGTGGCTGTCTCTCTTTCTCTCATTCCGCTCTCTTGAGTCGCCAGCAGTCGCCAGCTTGACGAGCGCCTCTCCTTTGCCATTGGCGAGCGTGAAATGGGCCCGCACACAGTCTATAGGCCCATTTGGGCCCCTGGGATTTTTTGCAAATTTTCAGCTGCTCTTCAATGAAATAGCAAATGACTTGCGGGCCAAATTTGGGCCAGAAATCAGCCATTCTGCGTAGACAATCGCAAGTTAAAGCAAACCATCCCTAGCGACAAGTATCTGTGTGATTTGGTGTCAGTTTACCCGATTCAATCAATTCCAGCGCGGTGGATTAGCGGCCCGAATTGCGCTAGCAACTGCCTGCGGTAAAGCACACCTAACGGGCCTGCTGAGTTGCCCAGTGGGCGCCAAATCTGCTTGAGGTCGGCCGTTAATCAAGTGATTGATTTGGCCACATCAACGCGCTCGTCGAGGGCCAAGTTGGCCGCCAAACTGGGCCTCTTGGCGCCACGAAAGGCCGCAAAAGGCCGGCTCCAAACGGGCGAGCAGCGGGCCCAAAAGGAGCAATGCTCGGAAATAGAGGACAGTCTCTGTTTCTATTTGGGTTCTGCAACAATTGCGGATGCGGAATGGGCGCCCAGAAGGCCGAAAGCGCCACAGGAGCGAGATTAAACTAAGTCGAGCGGGCGGCTTTGCGGCCACTTTGCCAGAGAGACACTGCGATGCCCATTGGATTGCGTGCCTCTGGGCGGCACTTTGGCTCTGCTTTGGAAAGCGCGCACTGTTTACGTGCTACCGTTTCTCGCGCCCAAACACAACGAGCAGTCACCAAAGCGGACAGGATTTTCACTCCACTTGCGGCCAGTTACTTATGTGACTTTGGCCACTGCTCGTTGTGTGTCCTCCTGGTTTCCGGTAATCAAAACTGAACCACTCCGAAACTCTGTGTGTCCTCTCCGACGGGGCGCTGTGGATTCTCCCTCCTTTGGGAGCAGTAAAAATCCACAACGACCAGTTGCAGATTTTTCAGCATTTTCCAACATTTTCCAACAATTTCCAACACCACTCACAATCTCTGCTCGAAATCCCACTCCAAACGAGAGACGCAATCGTGTGGCGCCTTCCTATCGATCACTGACGTTCGCCTGAGAGTTGCTTCCACTCGAAGTCGCGGCCAAAACTCAGGAGAAAAAGGAGAAGATGGAGAAATCTTGCACTTCGAGTTGACTGCTTGTGGGCCGTGAACAACAGTTGAGCTGCTCTAAAGTGCTGGGCTCAAAATGGACACGAAGATGCTCCGATTTGGCTGAATAATCCTCAAATAATAAGAGTTTAAAAGTGTGCGATTCTGCATGATTGAGGAACTCTAAGCTCCAAGGTTTGATCAAAATCTGAGACTGCCCAAAACAGCTTATTGCTTGCAAGAAGCTGGCCCACTATTGGCAGTGATTTCCACATTCGATTGGAATTTCGTTGATTTTGCAAAAGTTAGTCAGAAGTTCCATGCCTTAGGGCAAAAAAGACGCAAAATGGGCATCAAAAGCACCTAAAGGTACCTAAAGGTGTCGAGTTTGGAAATGTTGTGATGCGGCGCGCATGGCGCCAGACTGTCTCCGCCCGCATGGCGAGACACACAAGATTGCGTCAAGTCCGAGCCAATCGGAACTCGTTGGGGAGCATTGCTCCTCCAGTTTCCGGCTCCTTGGCTAAGGCGCAGTTTTATTGCCCTCCGCTGGTGGCGCTCAACTGGGTTCTCACCGCGCCCAAAGCGCTGGGGTCTTCTGGGCGTTGGTTCAATCAGATTAAAGAGCTGCAATGAGCCCAGTTTCTCTCGGCCTAATGCCTGTCTGTCGTATGCAAATAGATTGGCTCTCTGCTGCTGCTGAGCCAAATGGGAGCCAAATGCCAGAAATCACTAGTCGTGAACTGTGGCCCGTTGGGCGAAGGCGGCGGCCAAACGTCACCAGTGTCTGACCGCCGCCACCACGACAACCAATTGCATTTGTCCTCATGTATCCTTTTTCCTTCCCCGTTTTTTCTCTCTCTCTCTCTCTCTCTCTCTCTCGCCCCTAAGCGCCCACTGTTTGCAGCCCAAATGGGACCCCCAAAGAGACGAGAATGGACAGAGGAAGTTAAGAATCGCGAGAAATTCTCCAAGTTGTTGTCTATTTGAGTTTGCATACATTTGGGGCGCACGTGTGGGCGCAATTGCGTGCTTCATTTCGATAAAAAACACGACAGGCTCAAATGCAAAAAGAAGAGAGACAATCCCAGACGAAGTGTGGTGGCTGCAAGAATGTTGCCGATTTCACTTCAGTCTGTCCAAATCTGGACAGTCTGCCCATGAGACACAATGCACTGGAAATTGCACTGGATATCAAATGGAATGGAGGCCGCCTTTTGCCCCAAGCAAAAGAGAGACCCTAATTTCTTCTCGCTGTTTGTCATCAACAACAATTGCTTGCATTTTGACGCCAACTTTGCGGCACCAATGTTGCCCACTTTCGCCCAAACGAAAGATTTCCATTGAGGTCTCTCTGTCTGTTGGATCTCACTCACTCTCTGCAATGTCACTTTCTAATGGGTAGTCTCTAATCACCCTTAGCACCGGCCACTAACTTGAAAATTTTCACACAGTTAACGCAAACCAGCTGACGTACAGCCTGTAGGTAAAGCTGTAAAGGGCAAGTGAAAACTTGCGGCGTCGGACCTAAGGGGCGGGAGGTGAAATGGAAAGTGTACCCGAGGAGAATGAGTTGTCCTTTCCTGAACTCATTCCGGCAACACGAATGTCTATATCTTACACCCTAAATGTGAGCCGTTCTGGAGATATCTCACCAAGAATATCGGCGCCAGAGTAAAGGTTAACTCTCTGGGATCAGTCTGGTAGCAATTGATCTCTCCTAAGTTCACCAAGTTTGACCACGACAAAGCCAAAGCAAGAGGATCCGATGCATTATTTTGAACTAGTGGTCGTGTTCGTCTTGCTAGGCGTGGTATCATGGTCGCGGGCGCCTATTTTCCGCAAAATTGGTCATTGTTTTGTTCCTATTTTGGCTATTTTCGTAGATGGCGTGTTCGTCCATAGCGTAAACAAACAGAAATCGTGCTGGCCTTCTCTATAGAAAGTCGCCCATCACTGTGTCTACTTGAGACTGTGTGCGCGGGCCCAATGGAGAAATGCGCGAGCAGACTCACTCACCTTCATGGGCCGTAGACAAGGGTCGGCCTGCACCAAACTGCGACTTCAAAAGCAACCACTCGAACAATGACCAGATTCCTCTTGGAGCCCATTGAACTGGCTCTGCACAAGTTGGCAGGCCAACTAGAGCGAGAAAGAGGGCGACAAATGGGGCCACGCTTAGCGTTGCCCATTTGCTGGCCTCCCGCTCGGCCACTTGGGTTCAGAGCACCGGAGCTCAGGTTAGACAAATGGAGGCTGCTGATTGGATATGATTGGGATTTTTCAACGTCTGGTGATGCGTTTCATCAAATGTGTCCAGCAAATGTGCACAGAAAAGCTCATTGGCCATGAGAGCGAATAATAAGAGACACGGCAGGAGAACAAGGCCCAGTCGTCTGGGCTTCTGTTGCAGTTGCTTTCCGGTTGGCTGAACTTTACGAGCTCTATTCTGCTGTGATGCAGCTCTTAGAATACTCTTTGGACACTTTGGATGCTCTTTGGATACTCTTTGAGCACTTTGGCTCGCATGCTCGACTGTTTGAAGACGAAAATTGGCGTTGTCGAGCGATGAAAAGGTTTCTACTCTTGTTCAGTTTCGAGCAGTTTTCGGCTCGAAGCCAAAGGGGTGTGTTCGTGAGTGCTGAAGTGGCCCAAGTGGTGAATGCGATTGGAAGATAATGATGCATGAAAAAAGTGTTCATTTTTTCATGCAAACTCCCCTTTGTTTCTGCTCAGCTTTCAGGGAAGTGCCTCCATTTCACTGAACGGGCCCACTTTTTCTACTTCCGATTGGCCACTGGCAGAGATGTGCCTTTGGAGAGCATTTGGGTGGATGATTTACATTGATTTGCGATGATTTCGAGGAATTGGGAGTAAAAAATAATAGACAGGCCGCCTTTTTTGCAGCCAAGTTCACCTCAGTTTGCCTTGCATCTCGCTGGCCCACTTTGATTGACATTTGGGCCGCCCGCTCGCGTTGGGTTCGCACGAGTCTCACGAGCATCAGTATGCATTGTGCATTTGCATTGAGCTTGCACGGCGCTGGAGGAAAAAGTGGTGGAAAACACTTGAGCTGACAGAGAACAGAGCCGGCCTATTAGATATTCATTATTGCGCTCCAGTTATTCAAACAAACAACAGGCCAGTGGCGCGTGCTCGCCTCTTTATCCCTTTGGGCTGCTGCCGAGGGCCCAGAAGGGGCGCCACACACGCACGGGAGCTCTGGTTCCGCTGGAGGATCTTGCAGGATTTGGCGCCCAGTGGCACACGAGCGCAATAAGGGGTGTTTGGGGCCCCTTTTACGACTGAGACGGGGGCGCAATCTGTGCTCTGGCCAGCGGTGGGTGAGTTTTGAGAAAAATTTGGGCAAAATTTGGCAGATGAAGCTGTCAGACTGTGAGGCCGAACGGGAGCGGGCCCAGTCGCGTGAACGTCGCCTCAGACAGTCTATGGGCGGCGCGTGTGAAGTGGCCGCCGCGCTGCGCCCGTCTGCGTGCCCCAGTCTGCGGCGCTGGCGACAGATATTCGTCAGCAGCAGGCCACAACAGATAAAGCAATGGGCTTTCTGTGCGCAAAAGGCTGCCCGGCTGCATGGAGACTGCAAGGCGGCTAAAAAGCCGCTCGACTGCAAAAAGACTGCAGAAAGACTGGAAGGCCCACAAAAAGGCCTCTCCCACAAGCCAATTTGAGTTTGGCCTCGCGAACCCTCAGCTCTGGGGGCTCCTTCGAGGGCCCCCCACTTTGAGGGCGAGTGTGCGATTGTCGCGAGGGCAACACAAACATCAAGCGGCCGGCCGGGGCTAGAGGCTGCTGCTTGCGGGCGCCAAACACTCTCTGTGCCTGAGAATATTTTTACGACTCCAAAATGTTCCCATCCAGCCTCTCAGTTGGCCGTCTTGAAGGCCTCGAGAGTGGCCAATTGGCAGCCACGCGCCAATTGGGCCCCCCCGACAGTCTTCGGCGCACGAGTCTCCGCCGGGCAGCTAATCATTGCCAACCGTTGCCAATGGACTCGGGCTGGCAAGCGAGCGTGACACCCACTTGGTGAGTTGGAGTTTGGACTCGTTTAGAGCTTAGAGTGGGTAGCTAATGGGCAGTGTTGATTTATTCCGCTCAGAGGGCAAAAAAGCGAGCCGGAATTTGCAAGAGTTTGCAAGAATTTGCACAAGTTTGCAGAGTTTTCCAAGTTTAATCCAATCGGATGCAATTGGGCTCGCCTTTAGTGGCCGCCTAAAGGCCGTAGAGTGTGTGTGGGAAGCGTGGCCAAGCGCGAAAAGGAGCTCGAGACAGTCACAGGCGAGCATGGAGACGGAAAGGAATCCTTTGGTCTCGTTTGAGTTATTGCTCTCGAATGAAACGCGCGAGGCCAACAAACAATGTACATTTGCGAGTGGCTTTGAATTGGAAGCGGCCATTTGATTGGCGTGATTTTATGTAAATTGTTTGGGCGCGTGTCTGCCAGTTTTGGGCCAACTTTTGGGCCCTTTCACGGCGGACAGTCTGCGGCTCTCTGGACGCAACCAAGTCCATTGGAAGGGTGCCCAACGCAGTCTGGCGAGCTGCTAGTCTGTGGGAGAAGAGCGAGAGAATAGCTTGCAAAGTTGCGCGCCATTTGACCCGATTAATAAGCTCCACTTGGCCCCACAGACAGTCTGAGCAGGAGACACACAAGGCGGCACACTCCCACACAAGCGCGCCACTGCATTGCAAAGTGGGCCGCCCGTCTGAAGCAGCAACCAGAGCCAGGGCTGCCAACTTGCCACGTGTTCATTTGCTAAGTGACACGCCACATCCACACGACAAGACAAGCGGCCCATACAAATTCGTGTGCGGCTCCAATTGAATGAAATGGGAGAGCCCGCAGACTGTGTGTGGTGAGAAAATGGGCAACATAGGCGAGGAGCAGTGGTGCATGTTTCCAATGAGAACAGATTAACTAATGATTTTTTCACCGTCAATCTGATTTGCTTTTATTGTTTGCTCGAACACTGGAATTACTTAAACTGGGCCCAAAGTGAATTTTGTGCCCATTTTGTGACATTTTCAGCCCATTTTGTGACCATTTCGAGCCCACTCTGCTGGCCCTGGAATGCAAAATGGGCTCCCCAAAGGCCTCCAAAGAGCGGCTCTCGCGGCAGATCTTCGAGCCTGAAAAGCCCCCGAGGGCAAAGGGCAACCAGAGGCGGCAAATGCAAGCGAAATGCAAGCGAAATGCTAGCAACAACAGTGAGTTCCGGCTCATTTGGTTGCGCTAATGAGTGGCCGGCAGTTTTCGTTCAGAAAGTCGCCGGGCGACTTTCTCACACCACAACCACAACAACAACCACCGCCGACAACTGTTACACGCGCACACTTGACACTGGCCCCTGCAAATTGGCCGCCCCCAAGCGGCTCAACCGCCGCTTAGCTTCCGCTTCCTCTTCGGCCAAATGCCAGTTAGCGCTGGCCCAACTTGGCCCTTATGATGCACACAATCACCAGCAGCTTGATCCACTCGCTCAGCCGCCTTCCTGTCTCTTCCGGCGCCGCAGAAGCCCACTTCCTGTTTGGGGCAACCTCGAGCGCGTCTCGGCTGCTGCTTAGCTCTGGGCGATTGCCGCTGCTTAGCTCCAATTGTGCACAGTTTGACCTCCTAGCCAGGCTCCCCTCTTGGTTTCTGGCCAACCTGGTCTCAAATTCATCACTAATTTGTCTCAACTGGGCCCCAATTAGCGACCATTGTTTCTGTCTGCTGGCCAATTCGGCGGCCATTTTCAGCGAGTTCGTCGAGCTGTTGGACGAATCTTGCCCCAGTCCTAAGGGCTGGCTGCCTGAATGGCTGGAGAAGGCGCAGCTTCGCGCCCGCATCTTGCCCCAAATAAAAGAGTTTTCACCCTCAACTTCCGCCCACTCTTTGGGGCCAATCAATTTCTCCACTTCCGGCCGCCTTCTTCTCCTCGCCAGCGCCCTTCGACCCTTAGCTTCGACTAGACTGTCTGCCCTGCTGCCGCCTGGGCCCTTCCGCCTCCGCTTTTCGCCTCCGCTTCCTTCCGGTGGCTCCTCTTGACTAGTGGCCAGTTGCATCTTGTTTTCCCTCCTTGAATTCTCCTTCTCCTCATCCTCCATCTCTTGCTCTTCGCCGCCGCCGCCCCTTAGCTCTGGCCACACTTCGCCCACCGAGCGCGAACTTCCAATGGGCGGCCAACTGGCAGCCCCAAACTCGAGGGGGCGCCCATCTCTTGACTTGGAATGTCTGTGCTCAGTATTGCCGGCCGAGAACATTGCAACAAACTGGCTCATGTTTCCCACTTGCTCGGCCTTCTGACTGGCGCTCTGAAGCCTCTGCGTTTCTGTCTCAGTCTTGAGCGCCGACCGGAAGCGCTTAAAGATGTTCTATTATTGACGCCTTTCTCTTGATAATTTGATAATGGTTATTATGATAATTGTGCTGCCCTCTAGACCTTTTCTCCTCCTTGCTCTATATGATGTTTTCTTCCAAAAATCCATCAATTTGCTCAATTCACCACCTCAACTTGCTACACCTAAGCTCTCAACTTGAACTCTCTCTCTCTCTCTCTCTCTCTGCTTGATCCTTCTCCAAGCGAGCGCCAACTCCAAATGAGCTCTCCTGGTGGCCGATTGTTCATGATTGTGTGGGCCGCAAATTGATTACGAGCGGCCGACTGCACTTTGGCACCACTGACGACAATTGTCACAAACCGCACAGAGATTGTCGCCCAGCTGAGCGCCGCCAACTTGCGCCAACTTTGGCCAACAACTTGCGCCCCCCAACTCGCCCGGGCTAACCTCAGGCTCAGGCAGCCAGTTGGCCGCCAAACTATAAGGCACGCGACCAGCTGTCTGCCTTATACTCTCTCCTGCCGCTGCCGCTTCCACTGCTGCAGGTTTTGCCGGCTTTGGGTGCGCGCGCAGCCCAAACAAGTCGCGTGCCAGGCAACAGGCCAATGGTGGGCCGCACCTAAGCACCGGCGCCAAAAGTGCCGCCCGGCGTGCAGCTGCGCGCAGTCCTTTGGCTCCGCCGTGGACCTATGTGCGCCGCGCATGCGCACTCGCGCTCACGTTCACCCTTCACGAAGGGAGCCCCCAATTGGCCAGAGTGGCGCACAAAACGCCCTCCACTTTCCCCTTTTCGTCTTTCACCAAAGAGCAAAGCCCCAAGTGCATTCTAATTGGCCAAATTCCACTTCCGGCCCAGCTGAAGCTCCTCCAAGTCGGACCTCTGAAAGTCTGGCCACGTCCCAGTGGCCAGTTTGAGGCTGGCTCAATGGTCAGCTCGACCATTGAGCCAATGGGCCTCAAGCAGAGTGGGCCGCCCACCAAGTGTCTGTAGTCTGTTGGCGCAATTTGATGCTCAGGATGAAAAAAAGTGCGCCCAGTTTGTCCATGCGGCTGACACTTAATGCCGGACACTGAGCACCGCTGGGCCGCCCACTTAGTGTCTGCGGTCAAGCAGAGAGTTGTCCTCGATTAAAGCGGCAAATAATTGGATTAAAGTGGCCCGCAGCTAGTCTCCTGTGGTCGTAAGAAGCAGACTAGAGACTAGAGACTAGGACGAGCCGCTGCTTACATTCAGACACACTGAGCACACCTCTGCTGCGGCGGGCGCCTCTCCGCTGGGGCCTGGTGGGTGACTTTTGAGCTGCTGGCCATTAGGAGCAAAATGGGCTCAGCTGGTGTGCGCTTGTTCCTCTTGACGCTTGGCCCACTTGGGCCTCAAGTGAGTGCCGCCTTCGAGTGGGCTCCCCGCAAGTCCAAGTGTTCCATGCTGCACGGCCCAAGAGCAACGTTTCTCGAGCCACTCCAGCAGGACACTCGGCGGACTGTGTGTGGCCCAATTGTGTGCTCCTCTTTGCTCCACTCAGTTTGCGCTGCTTCCTGCCCGTTTTTGACGAAAATCAAACAACAACTACAACTTGTGTCGTGCGCCCAACAATCGTGATTTACGTGTAAAAGATCTTGGGCACTGTTTTGGCGGGAAAACTTTTATCGTTCGTATTGCACTGTGAAATGTGTCCGAAATGTGTCAATCAACATTGAGACGGAGGAAAAAAGGCGGCCCACAATATTCTTTGCCTGTCTCCTTGGCCTGCTTTTGCCTGTCTCTTGTCTGCCCCTCTCATTGCTTGTGGACCATCGAAGCCTCTTTGCTAAGCAATAACAACAGCAAGCACATGCAAACTCGGCCAAAAGAGCAGCCAGATGATTGGCGCCATCTCGGCGGATTATCTTCTCCCTTGTTGGCGGCTGGTGCCTGCAGACTGTGCAGTTGGCGGCCACCACCACCACGTTTGTAGTAGTTAGCACCAGTCTCTGTTGCGTGGCAATGCACCGCGCACGTTCAAATTGCCCGCGCAACCAAAGCAGAGGGGCGTGAACTGGGGCCGAAGGCAAAGCGGCGCACAACAAGGTGCGCCACGCTCACTGGTGCACTTCTGCCGCCAGACCGAATCTCGTGTACCATTTCGGCCACAACAAGCGCCTGCTCATCGAGGGACCTCTTTGACTATCCTTTGGACATCCTTTGACTCAGACTAGAGCTGCAACAAGCTTGCAATTGTCGGGCCCTTTTGAATGTGCAGCCGTTTTCAGGCCCAAAAACTGCTCGCCATCAATTAATTTGGCCGACCGGTTCGATTTGGGGCCCACAGCTGCCAGTGGGCAGTCGCCGGGGGCGCAATGTGTGTCCAATTTGTCCCCATTGAGCGGCGAGGAGGCAACATTTCGGCCCGCAGACTGTCTCTGTCGAGTGGAAGGCGCCCACTGGCGACCACCGACAAGCGACAACTGGCAGATCGCTTATTCACTCACTTGTGTGCGCCCAACGTGGGCCCAAAGTGGCCTGGCAGTTGCCTGGCGGGCAAACGATTGAAAATTGATTGCCTCCAATTGGGAGCGCCGTTCGGGCCGTGCTTCTGTTGTTGTGACAGCTTAATTCTGCTTTCGTCCAATGTTTTAAAAGTCAGCCAAACAAACAAAGTGGCGAGGAATCAATTTGGAGTCCAAATTTTAGCTAAAACGGAATGAAGAGACTTGGGCCGCCGTCTACAATGCACTTGCCTGCATCGGAGGCACCCGAGTTGGCCCTTTGGGCGAATAACTGTCCTGATAAAGTGACTTGAACTTAGCTGCGGCTGCCAAACTGGAGGCGAACTAATCTAACTAAAGGTCGCCCCATTGTTTGGCGGGCCAGACGCAAGCGGATGGAATAAATGCTAACTGTTTTTGCTTATTTTCATCCACTTGCTTCGAACGAAAGTCGCTCGCTACAACAAAGAGCCACATTGGAGGCTGTCCTGCGATTAAAATCACTCCAATCAGAGCCACCTAAATGCGGCTAAATCCGTTTCTATTGGCATTTGTTATGCGACCGTTTGGTGATGCTGATTTGGAGCCGATGTTGCGCCCGTTTGCTCATTCGAAAGCGAGTCTTCCATTGTCACTAGTTTGCTTCCGGCAGGGCGGGAGAAAGGCGAACAAGTGGCCGCCAGTGGGCAGCCTCTTTGCATTGGTGGATGTTAGCTGGGCCCAGCGGGGCGGCAATTGTGATTTGTGGCCGGCACGTCCTCGGCGTGACACTGGGTCAGCATGCGCTCCATTTGGCGCCGCCAATTGGGGCCACAAAAGGCAACCACCAACCGAGACTGTGGCACCTGGCAACCAGCAGCTCTGCTTTGGCCCTCCTTGTGTGGCGGAAGAGTGGCGGCCACTCTGCCAAACATTGACTCTCTGTCGCTCTCCGGCCGGAAGTTGTGGCAGCCAAAGAGGCTTGCTTGCTGCCGCTTGTGTCGCACTTGGGGCGGAAGTGGAGCCAGAGTGGCAGCGTTAGTTGAAAGCGAACCCAAAGGCGCCCCAAGAGAAGAGTTGACTGAGCGCGGCGTTTTTTCTCCCTTTTGGCAGCGACAAAAAACGCCAGAATCGCCCAGGATGGAGCCCAATTGATTACAGTCTGTCCTTAGTGTGTGTGTCTCTCTCTCTCTCTCTCTCTCTCTGCAAATCCATGTAAATTGATGCCTCTCCACTTCCATGTGGCGCCCCCACTTCCGCCCCTCTCTTGTTGAACTCTTTCCTCTCTGTGTTTTCCCGCTCGAATTCGAGAATTGAGACCCCGAATAATAGATCGCCTCATGAAGTGGGCGCGACGAGGTGGCAGAAATGGGCGAGTTTGCGCTCTGCAGACTGTGAATAATGAGAGATTGAATAATCTAGTCCGATTGCAGTTGCACGCAGTCCATCCACTTCGAGCTTAGTTTGTTTGCGCTCCACAGACAAATCCGCCAACCTGAGCTACTCGCAGCCCTTCCTGCTGGACTCCTCTCTCTCTCTCTCTGCCGCCACTCTTCTCGCCGGGCCGCCCACTTGCCGCTTCTGGCAGCCCTTTACGCCCCCATTTGTAACTCTTAGCTCGCCCTGATCATCGGCCTGCCAGCCGACGATCAACCCTAAGCAGCAGCGCCCAATCAATCAAGTGGGCCCCTCAAAACACTGGCCGCCCAAAGAGCCAGACGCAGCTGCCGATCGGTCGGCGAGTGCCAGTGCCAGTGGGCCGGAAGGGTGACGCTTGGGCGCCGATTCTGAGGGCTTGGTGATTTGGAAAATGCTGTGCTCAAGTGAGGCGCTTCCAAATGCACAAAGAGTTGTGTGCGCCCAGACCAATGGCGCCAGACGGTCTGCTGTCTGTTTGGATTGGTTTCACCTCCTTGCGGCATTTTTGCGCCACTCTTCTGGGCACTCTTCTGCTATTC
>Ga0268247_10000444_pt1 | contig 14031 bp, 11 predicted proteins | sample AgamicOrMae_FD_200245 | JGI IMG/M metagenome (GOLD analysis project Ga0268247, IMG submission 200245) | Agave microbial communities from Guanajuato, Mexico - Or.Ma.e (v2) (version 2) | ecosystem: Host-associated > Plants > Phyllosphere > Phylloplane/Leaf | place: Guanajuato, Mexico | collected...
ATTCCTGTTTGTGATTTTATCTCAAAAAAAAAAAAAAACATAATTATTTATATATATATATATATATATATATATATATATATATATATATATATATATATATATATATATATTCATACCCCTACCAAATCCGTGATTATGGTGGGCTTTTCTTTTGGAAGGGGAGGGGGTGGGCGGAAGGGTTATTGTTTTTTACATTTTTCCTGAAAACTCAAAATTTTCTGTGCTTTACACCAAAAGTAATTTATAGCCTAATGCGACAGGGGTGGCCTTATAAGAATTTACAATTCTTTATTATGCCGCAATCTTAGCTTGGCAGATTATTGCGCAAAATTTAGAATTTTGAGATTACATGCTAGGAATTGGGTTACTTTCAGTTAAGTATTTCTTAGTCGTAGTGCCGTGCCTTTTGTGCGTGGCTTTTTTTACTTTACTAGAACGTAAGATCTTAGGTATTATCGGCCTTCGTTTTGGGCCTTGGAAAGTCAGGGTGGTAGGACTCCTTCAGCCGATTTCGGATGCGGGTAAATTACTTAATAAGGAATCTAATTCCCTATCTCAATCTTCGTTTTTATTTTACTATATTTCCTCTGTAGTTGTAATCTTTTTAAGAATGTTTTTTTTTTTTCTTGTATGCTTCGATTACTCCTTATTGTCATTGAAAATAAGATTTCTTGTTATCTTTTTGGGCCTATCTGTGAACTCTCTTAATTCTATTTTTTTGGGGTGAAGTACGTTTGGAAAGTACTCTCTTGTGGGAAGGTTACGAACAGTCAGGCAGTTGGTCTCTTATGAGGCTTTGCTTTACCTTTGTTTTTTTTTTTTTTTTTTTTTTTTTTTTTTTTTTTTTTTTTTTTTTTTTTTTTTTTTTTTTTTTTTTTTTTTGTTTTTTTTTTTTTTTTTTTTTTTTTTTTTTTTTTTTTTTTTTTTTTTTTTTTTTTTTTCTTTCCTCCTTGGATTTAAATTGTCTAATTTCTAACGACTTAAATTTCCTTTTATACTTCTCCCCTTACATATTTTTTTTCTGATTTTTTAGAGTTTTGGGGGAGTTGAATCGTACTCCTTTTGATTTTTCAGAAGGAGAAAGGGAGTTAGTTAGTGGTTTTAATGTAGATTTTGGGTCTTCTATGTTTACTCTAATTTTCCTAGCCGAGTATGGTTTCATCTTTTTTTTTATGTCCCTAACTTGCATTATGTTTTTTACTTCTGAATCTTTTTTAGGTTTTTTTTATCTTTTATTCATATTTTCCTTGGTAATCTGGATTCGGGGGGTTCTTCCCCGGCTTCGGTTTGATAAGTTCCTAGGAGTGTCCTGGAAGTGCCTTTTGCCTTCTTTAGGATTTATCTTTATTCTTTATTTTTGCTCCGTTAGTTAAACCCTTGGTGTAACCTATGCTTATTTTCAAAATAAGAAATTAAGGGTTCAGGATCTATATTTAAAGCTTTGAAGGCTTTTAGTTTAATTTAACTTATTATCCTTATAAATTAAGAGCTAAAATTGTAGTAAAGTAAAAAAAAGAAAAAACATGGCTAGTTGTGACGTAGGGCTCCTCCGCGGGGAGAGCCCCTAGCTTCATTAGAATTAAAAGACTCATTACAAGCATAAAATATAGGGATAACCGGTAGTGATTGAATTTAGTAGAAAATTTCATATTGTATATAGGTATGACGTAGAAGATAGAAACCGAAAGGGCCAAAGCCATCACACCCACTGTCTTTCTAGGGAATGCTCGTAAAATAGCATAGAAAGGAAGGAAGTATCATTCTGGCTGGATGTGTACGGGGGTTTGCATGGGATTTGCGGGAACGTTGTTTACTGAGTCTCCTAGAATGTAAGGGTAGAAGAAAGAAATCAATAAGAATATAGAAACAGCGGCCAGGATAAATAAAAGGTCTTTCACTGAAAAGTAAGGATGAAACTGGATTTTGTCTAAATTCCTTCTGACCCCAAGCCTATTACTAGATCCTTCTTTGTGTAGAAATATGAGGTGTAGAATCACAGCGAACCTTAGAATAAACGGGGTTAAAAAGTGTAGGGAGTAGAATCGAGTTAGAGTAGGGGAACCCACTGAGTAGCCCCCTCAGATTCATCGCACTAATTCGTCTCCTACTAATGGGACTACGGAGAAAAGATTGGTGATTACGGCCACTGCTCAGTAAGATATTTGTCCCCAGGGTAACACGTATCCTATAAAAGAAATAGCTATTATGATAATTAAGATAGTTACTCCCCTTATTCAAACTTTTTTATGGGTTCTTCTCATGAAGTACATTCCCCGGAATAAGTGTAAATAAATGAAAAAAAAAAATATAGAGGCCCCGTTTATATGCACTAGTCGAACCGCCCACCCTGATCAGACTTCCCGCATAATGTCCACGATTGAGTTGAATCTCTCTTCTCTGTAGGAGAGATAGTGGAATCTTAAAAGTAATCCTGTAAAGATTTGCACCGCTAGGCACAGACCTAGGGTAGACCCAAAATTCCAAAAGTAGGATATAGTAGCGGGGGATGGTAGGTCTCATAAAGAATTATTTATAATCTTTATCATAGTCGTCTCCTTTCGGGTGATATACATTGCCAGCGTGTGTTTGCCAATTTACAAGTTTAGCTATTTTCTGGCCCTACGCTCGCATAGAGTTTTCTTCTTTTTTTATAATCTTATTCATTACATAAAAATAAAAAATAATTAGAGCCATAAGGATTCCTATAGAGAAGTGGGATTGGTACATACCCTTGAGCTCCAAAGAGAGTTGTATTCGGGGGGAAAAAATATTTGAGATGTGTAAAGATAAAAATCAAATAATAATTAGTCTTCTCGCTCTGATTTTTATTTTAGTGGATTTTTCGTTTGGGTTAAAAGAAGATAAGATTATGAATATGATTAATACACCTCCTGCGAACAACATCGACATTAAAAGGACCCCCAAGCTAGTTCCTGTGTCAAATCAGATTAAAAGTATAATTAAAAAGAACAGAACTATACATATGATTCTCAGTTTAACGGGAGTCTTGGACCTGGAGCAAATCAAGACTATTGTGGTAAGAATAATTTCTGTCATTCCGATTTTCCTTAGTTTAATTTTAAAATATCAATTTTGGATATTGAAGATTTAGGAAAAATTGATTTGTGTGATAACTTGCTTAAGCTACTCATTGTTTTACCTTATCTGGGTGTACCCTCGGAAAGTCCTAGTCTTGTTATCCATAGAAATCTTCTTCTGCTGTGTCTACTATTTTAATTGTTACTGTTTTTTGTGTTCTGGTTCTAATTTTTCTTTTGTCCTTTTGCTAATAATTTTATTTTTAGTTTTGGATAGAGTAATTGGAGTTGTTCTTTTAATCTCTATTTCTCGATTGAGAGGGTCCCACTCCTCCTTTTTTTTTTAGGAATGTCTACTTCCCGTTTCAGTACCTCTATATTTTATGTATTCTTTATGGTTTCCGCGATCTTTTTAAAGTCTATTCTTTTTGTATGTGCTTTACTGTTTTTTGACTCCCTTTCTTGCTTCATTTTCTGTATTTTCCCTTTGGTAGCTTTTTTTCTTTTTGCTACTCCTTACTTAGGGAGTTTATTCTCTGAAAAATTACTTTATTCCTTATCTTTTCTCTTGATATATTTACTATTATTGAGTTCTTTTATTTCTAACAAGGTCTTCTTGTTCTTAATCTCTGTTGAATCTTTAAATTTCTTCTTGATATATTTAGTATTGTATTTCTCGAAAGATTACGATAAAATTTCATCCGTTCTTTTTATGTTCTCTTTTAATATAATGGGCTCTGCCCCTTTTATAGTTTTTTCCTTATCTTCTGATTCTTTTTTCATTTCATTAGATTTCTTTAGATTTTCTTCTTTTTTCCTCTCTTCTTTCTTACTTTTTTCTTTCTTAATACTGGCTTTGAAGTTACCTATTTTTCTGGCTCACGTTTGGTTAACTAAAGTTCACGTCGCTTCCTTAGGCAGGATCTCTATGATCTTGGCCAGGCTCATTCTTAAAGCTGGTTCTTTCGGTTTATTAAAGTTTTTTAGTCTTTTCTTTTATTGTTCAGGGGTGGTATCCCAATTTTTTTCTTTTAGGCTTTTAACCTTGATCTTTTTTTCTTTCTTCATACTTCGATTCTTCGATTTAAAAACTTTAGTTGCCTGTTCTTCGGTGTCCCATATAGCCTTAGTTCTTCCGTCTTGTCTTATAAAAAATTCCCTAGGATTGTTCTCCTCGGCGTTAATGGTCGTCTTTCACGGGTTAGTTTCTTATTTCTTGTTCTTTTTGGTTTCTCTTCTTTATGAGCATTCTCTTTCCCGCTCTTTCCTTTTGAACAAATCTTTTAAAAAAGGGTCTTCCGGGCTATTTCTTTCCTTCGTCTTTTTCATACTTTTAAATCTAGGATGCCCTCCATTTTCCGGTTTTGTCTGCGAGTTATATCTCTTTTGTATAGTTTATTATTTTTCTTTATTTATGTCGTTTTGGTTTTTTTCTTATCTTATCCTAAACTCCTTCTATTTTATTTTTTTATTAATTTTAGGGACCTTCCCAAAAAGAGGCTCTGGCTCCTACTTTGAGGGTAAAAACTTTGCCTCTTTTTTACTTTTCGTTAAGTGCTCTTTTTTTATCCCCCTTTTGTCTTTTTAACTCTGTTAGTTTATATAAAAAAATTTCATTTTGTGGAAATGAAGAATCATAGAGTAATCCTTAGATTGCTCTTTACTTTCTTTTTATTTTTTTTTTCTGCTCTCCTTCTAAATCTTTCTGGTTGGGACGGAATAGTCTCTTTTCTTTTCGAGTATCATTTGAAGGTCTTAGATTTCTCCAATTTTATAAGGATGATGTATACAATCGACTATTTCTCAATATCTTTCTTCTTTATGGTCAGTTCAGTCTCTTTTATGGTGTTAATGTTTGGCGAGTTCTATATGATCCACTACGATCTTAAAAAATTTTTTTTTATTCTTTTAGCCTTTGTAACTTCGATAATTTTATTATCTTTTTCCAATTCTTTTTTGTCCTTTTCTTTGGGTTGGGATGCGTTAGGATTATCCTCAGTTTTTTTAATTATGTTTTATCCCAATAAGACTACTTCCTACAATTCTTTTCTTACATTTTTCTTCAATCGGATTAGCGATGTCTTTCTGTTAGTATGTTTTTCTTTATTTCTGGTGGGAACCTTTATGAGAATATTCCAAAATTCTATAATAACCCTAGTAATTTGGAGGCTTTTATTATGTTCTTTAATCAAAAGGGCCCAATTTCCTTTTTCTTCGTGGCTTCCTGCGGCCATGTCGGCCCCCACCCCAGTATCATCTCTTGTCCATTCTTCCACATTGGTTACCGCGGGGGTTCTGATTATATTTAAAATCTGGTACATATTTAAAATCTTGATAATATTAGAGCTACTAATACCCATTTTTTTATCAGGGGTCTTTATGGGGGGGTTAATGGCTAATTTAGAAGTAGACTTAAAAAAAACAGTAGCCTTTTCTACGATGAGACAAATTGGGGTTGTTTTAATTCTTAGGATAATACTTAGCTATTTAGGGCTAGTGCACATGCTTTTTCATGCCTACTTTAAATCTTTTATCTTCGTGATTTCCGGGTTTATATTTTTGGGTTGTTTTGGTAGACAAATGAAAAATCTTTTCAATTTTAACCTTTCCTATAAAATAATATTTTTTAATCTCATAGTTTCATTGTTTATAATGACTGGGTTTTTCTTTTCTAGGTCTTTTTGGACTAAAGATCTGTTCATAGAGCACTCTTTTAGGCAATCCTCTGTTTTCTTTTTCCTCTTTTTTTTAATTTCCAGAATTTTAACCATTATGTATTGTTCCAAAATTCTATCGACGGTTAAATCTTCATTCAATATGTTTAAAAGGTCTAATTTTTTCTCAACCCCACGTATTTTGAATCTCACCGGTCTTTACTTCATTTTTATTTGCCCTTTCTTGGGCGCGAGGTGCCTATTAAAAAATATCGATACTTTTATAACTTTGGAGGAGATATCTCTGGTGAGAGTTATCTTATTGAGATCGACTTTTTTAAGTTTTAACATCCGTAATAATTATTTTCTTTTTATAAATATGGAAATCTTTTTAATGAAAAGCTTCACTTTCTCAGGTTTTAAATTTTTCAATTATATGAATATTCTATTCTCCGATTCTTACCTAAATGAAATTAAGTTGTTTAAGATTATCACAATTCCGATATTTATAAAAAAACCTCTCTCCTCAGCACTATACCCTTTCACAGGTATTCTTTTATTTTTAAAGTATTCTCTTAGTTTAATCAGAACGTGGCATTGAAGCTGCCAAAGTTTTAGAATAATTCTATAATTTTTAAGACGAAAACTTAACGTGTTCATTACACTAGAGAATTTGGTAAAGGCTTTCGCTGTTAGACCTTATCGAAGTCTTTTCTCTACTAAAGATTTTTTTTTTTTGAAAGTTAGAAGCTTTCTTTAAATCTTTTCGATCTGGATCTTTTCATTAACAATGAAAAACTTTTAATAAGCTAAGACCGAAGCTCTATCTTATGAGTTCGAAATTCAATATTAGCTAATAGACTTTTTCCTAAATGTTTATGCAAAAAACAATCTTAAGTCTTAGAATTTTCAATCTAGTAGGCCCACAGACCACTCAATAAGGAGCCCTAGGGTAAGAATCCCAGAAAAAAAAAGAAAAAACCACTTAAAGAACAGATTAGTTCTTTCCCCTGAGAAAAATGGGATAAGAAAACAAAGTTCTAGATCAAAAAATAAAAAAACCAAAGCTACCAGAAAATAATGGATAGAAAAAGAAAATCGGGAGTAAAAAAAGGAAGTAAACCCACATTCAAATACCCTCTTTGAGTCATGATCCCATTCGAACAATTTGGAAAAGATAAAAAACAGGAACAATAACAAGGAAATTACTAAAGAATTTAATATAATAAAACAGATTAGTAAATTGTTAGTCGAACTTGGAAGGTTCGGTTGCTTGAAGCCTTTACTATATATTTATATAATATAAGAAAAAGAATAAAAATAATCATACTAAATCTACGAAATGCCAATATCAGCAAGCTAAGTCAAAGCTTAGGAATGTTTTCCTACCTGCTTTTAAGTAAACAGAAAAAAGCAAAGTAATGGCCAGAAAAATAGAACCCACGATCACGTGAATTCCGTGGAAACCTGTGAGAATGAAAAAAACCGAACCGAACCTACCATCTCTAATAGAAAAAAAAGAAGATATATACTCTATCCCTTGAAGCAAGGTGAAAAACACCCCTAATAAAATAGTAGTAGAAAGGAATATATTAAAATTTTCAATTTTCATTTGATTATAGCGGTAGTGCCCAGCTGTAACAGTAGCCCCAGAGGCCAGGAGAATAAGAGTGTTAAGAAAGGGAACTTGATCCGGCTCAAAAAAAACCAAATAAGAAGAGGGCCAGGAGAATCCATTTTCTATGCCTGGACTAAGATAGTAGTCAAAATACGCCCAAAAAAAAGAAAAAAAGAAAAAGACTTCAGAAAAGATAAATAAAATTAATGCTGCTTTTAAGCCAATTTCAAGATTAAAAGAATTTAGTCCCTCAAAATCAAATTCTTTTTTGTAAAATAACCATCAATTAAAGGCGGAGAATACAATGAGAGAAACCCTGGTTATAAAATTAGGGCACATCCTAAACTTTAACATGATTAGAAAAGAAAAAAGAAGACTAAAAGAATTTAGTCTTGAAACTAGAGGCCATGGATTAGCCGGAAGTAAAAAATAATGGTGAGTCTTTCTAGTGATCATTATTAATGCTACTCAGAAAAATATAGAGAGACTAAAGTCACAAAAATATAAGCTTGAATGAAGGCCACGAAGAGTTCAACGGCCCTTATAACGACTATAAGGGGAAATAAGTAAGGACAAAAAGAAACCAATTTATAAATCAGGTTAAGAATCAAGTGTCCGGCCACAATATTGGCTACCAGACGAACTATCAGGGTTAAGGGGCGAATGAGAATACTGATAGTCTCAATCACAAATAAAAAAGGAATTATTGATAGGGGTGTCCTGACGGGAGTCATATGGGCGATATAAGATTTAAAGACATTAAACATATCTAAGAGGGAGAGAGAAAGTCAGGCGGAAAAAGACAAGAAAAAAATGATCCTAACTTGAGAAGAGTTAGGGAAAGTATACGGGAACAAAGAAAGAACATTAAAACTTAAAATCATGAAAAACACCAAATAGTTTAAATGAGAAAAAGATTTCGAGTAGTTAGAGTTGTTCAATCTATAAAAGAAATTAGAAAGAAACTTAATGAACTTTTCACTATAATAAGACGTCGTAGTCCATCAATAAAAAGAAGTTATAAAAAAAACCCCGAAAGCTAGATTAATAGAACAAGAGACTAGGAAAATTTTCAAATCGAAAGAAGAAAACAATCTAGTCATTGCAGCGATCTTTAGGCCTAATTCTTACCAAGTGACACTCTCCCCCACCCATCCTAAAAAGAGGTCCTAAACTTGAATATAAACCCACGGAGTCTTTCGGCCAGATAAAAAAACCCACAAATGATTTGTGTTGTAATAATAATTGACAAAACTAATGCCAAAGAAACTCCCACCAGAAACCAAGGGAGATCCCTAATTTGAGGCATCAAGATTTGGAACTTTAATCTGACAGATTAATATTATAATTTAACTAAAATCTTCGTTTAAGGATACGGTCAAAATCTTGAACTACTCAAAAAGTAGGCACCTTGCATAGGTTACTTAAACTTTTAAAAAAAGAAATTGAAAGGGACACACTCAAGAGAAATAGGTATAAAACTATGGTTGGCCCCGCAAATCTCAGAGCACTGCCCAAAAAAGATTCCAGAACGTTTACTGGAAAAACAAAATTGACTAATACGCCCAGGAATAGCATCAAATTTAATTCCAAAAGAGGGTACAGCTCAGGAATGAATAACATCGGCGGATGAGAGAAGGAAACGAAGGGGGAAATTAGTGGGGATAACGAGACGATTATCTACCTCCAATAAGCGAACTTGCCTATCCCTAGAGGGGGTTATATAAGAATCAAAGGATCTGGAAAATAAATCTTTATAAAAATACCTTCAATACCATTGATGCCCTATAACCCTAATAGTGAGGCCACAATAGAAACAGCTGTCAGATATATACAAGGATTCTAAAGAGGGGATTAAAATGAAAACCAACAAAATAAAGGGAGTCACGGTTCAGGTCCATTCCAAAAGATGGCTATCATAAAAAGTCTGAGAAAAATAACTCCTGACAACAGTGTAAGAAAGATTCAAAAGGACTAAGATTATAATAGAACCCAAAAAAATCATAGCATAGTCATGTATAAGGGAAACAATTTCTATCATAAAACTAGCAGGGGAGTGAAAGAAGAATCCGTTTCAAGTAGTCATTAGTAATAAGCGGCACAAAGTTTGATTGGAAAATGATTAGTATGATTATTAGCAGGATTAGTTAAGGAAAACTCTAGGTTGCTCCTAGAGGCCATAAGGTGGGCAAGTTTCATTTTACGGTACAAGCCTTCAGAAAGGAGACATAAAAATAAAAATAAAGAACAAATAGAGAGGACGGAACCTGTAGAAGAAATATAATTTCAAATGTAAAATGAATCTGGATAGTCCGTGTAACGGCGGGGCATGCCATTAAGTCCTAAGAAATGTTGAGGGAAAAAAGTCAAATTAACTCCTAAAAAGGATATAACAAATTGGCATTTTAAACCAAACTCTTTTATCTTAATACCATAAAGAATAGGCACCCAATGAGTGAATCCCGCAAAGATAGCGAATACAGCCCCCATGGAGAGTACATAATGAAAATGAGCAACTACATAGTAAGTATCGTGAAGAACTGTATCTAGGGAGCAATTCGAAAGAACTACCCCAGTTAAGCCCCCTAAAGTAAATAGGAAAATGAACCCCACACACCATAACATGGGCACCTCCCAAGATACAGAAGAGAAGCAAATAGTAGATAGTCAACTAAAAATTTTAATTCCGGTAGGCACACCAATAATCATAGTAGCAGCAGTAAAATAAGCTCGAGTGTCCACATCTATGCCAACAGTAAATATATGATGGGCTCAGACCAAAAACCCTAAAATACCAATCGAAAAAATAGCGTAAACCATCCCTAGGTATCCGAAAGGCTCGTCTTTCCCACAATAACTCCTAAGAACCTGGGAAATAATTCCAAATCCGGGTAAGATTAAAATGTAAACCTCAGGATGACCAAAGAACCAGAACAAGTGTTGGTAAAGGATAGGATCCCCTCCCCCCGTGGGGTCGAAAAAAGAGGTATTAAGGTTCCGATCGGTTAAGAGCATAGTAATAGCCCCAGCTAATACCGGCAGGGAAAATAAGAGAAGGAAAGAAGTAACCAGCATCGACCAGATAAATAAAGGGAGACGTTCCATAGCCCTACCATTAAACCGCATACAAAAAATAGTAGTAATGAAGTTAATAGATCTTAAGATAGAAGATACTCCCCCTAGGTGAAGGGAAAAAATAGCCAAATCCACTGAAACATCCCTATGAAAAGAAAGAGAAGAAAGGGGAGGATAAACAGTCCACCCAGTTCCAACCCCCAACCTGATGTACCTAGACAAACCAAGAAGAGTTATGGAGGGTAAAAGAAGTCAGAATCTAAAATTATTTATTCGGGGAAAATACATATCGTTGGATCCTATTAAAATAGGAATTAATCAATTTCCGAATCCACCTATTAATACCGGCATAACTACAAAGAAAATTATGATAAAGGCATGGGCCGTAACGAAAACATTGTAAAGATGGTCATGATACGAAAAAGAACCAGTGTGACTAAGCTCCAAACGCATCATAAGCCTCAAGACCACCCCATAGACAGAAGCCCAAAGACCGAAGAAGAAGTACATTGTTCCAATGTCCTTGTGGTTAGTGGAATATACTCAGCGAGTGACGAAGTTTTTGATTAAAGAATAATAAGGCGTTGCAAACGCTTTAAAAAAATTCTTTTACAAGAGAGAATAATCTTTATTTGAGGTATGAACTCAATAGCTTAAATAGCTTACTCCTGATAAAGAGAAAAAGTTATAATAGTTAGTAAAATAGAAAAGAAGGAGACTTTAGTGAAGTTTTTTACACCCCTCTTAAAGAAGAAGTAAGGGAAGAAAAATCTTTTATACATAAACTTCACATAACCTAGCATAACAAAAAACGCTATCGGCCAGATAAAGAAAAAGGGAACCCTCCCCATCCAGGAAAAAATAAAGTCCATATAATAGGATTTAAAAAAAAATATCCTAGCTGGGGGTAGCCCTAACAACATTGTAAAGGAAAAAAAGACTAAATCAAAGTCCATGACTACCTGAAAGTTTTTGATTGAATAAATAAGAAAAAAAAAAAAAAAAAAAAAAAAAAAAAAAAAAAAAAAAAAAAAAAAAAAAAAACAAAAAAATTTTTAATTAAAAAAAAAAAAAAAAAAAAAAAAAGAAAAGAAGTGTATACTAGAAAGAAAAAGAAAAAATTGAGGCTCCTCTCAATATACAAAATAAAAAGTCAAAAACAAGAATAAATAGAGGATCTGACTAGCATAAAGATTGGGCTGTAAGAAAAGTAAAGGTAATAGGAACCGAACACCATGCTCATGATCAATAATAATAAAAGGAAGAAAGATGTAAGATTGAAAAGAAAAATGTACAAGGGAATCTTCTGGAATCTCAGTAGAAAACATAGGAAGGTAAAAGAAAAAGAATTTAAGGAATTAAATAACCAAAAAGAAAGAGGAAAAAGTCCACTCTTTATAACCAAAGATAAGATTAAAATAACACTACTACCATAAAAAAAGAAATTTCTTCTAAGGACGGTGAAAGCTAAAAAAATAGACGAAGAAACAGATTGAATTAAAAAATAATAAAGGGAAAGATCGAAACTCTCTATCTTTAAATAAAAAAAGCTAGAGTAAAACATAAGACCAATAAATAAAACTATATTACACTCCATCAATATCCAAAAAAAAAAATTTGAATTAGAGTTTATAAGAACTAATAAGATTAATATATATATAGCTATCAATATCTCCGAAAGAGTAGACATTTAAACCAGGGAGGGGGGAGTATCCCTAATGCTCTTATATACTCTGGTTAAACATAAATTTGCAACTATCCTTTCGTACTATTTGCACCCCCTATTAAGACCAGATAAAAACCGATCTGGCTCCCGCCGATCTGAACTCAAATCAAGTCCTATTAGAATAAACGAACAGTCTATTCACCCCCGGCCTCTGCGCCGGGGGTTACTAGGAATTCAACATCGAGGTCGCAACCTAAAAATTAAATAAGATCTTTTAGTTTTTATTGCTCTGTTATCCCTGAGGTAGTTTATTCTCTAGTTTTTACGGTATATATTTTATATTTTTTTAACAACTTTCCCCAAATAAGAAACTACGCTCTTCAACTCCCAGGGTCTTCTCGTCTTGATCTTAAAAGATTCTTTTCAAACTCTTTAAATTCTTTTTCTCAGCTGGGACAGAGGAAAAAAGAATCCCCATTCATACAGGCACACAATTAATGAGCTTTTGACTACGCTACCTTAGCGTAAGACGGCTTTTTAGGGTTTTCCAAATAGCAGGGGTTACTCTTAGGGTAAAGAGAAATGTTTTTGGTAAACAGTCCTTCTTCCTTTTGCCGAGTTTTCTAGCCGAGGCTTTACAAATCTTTCAATTTAATCATTTTATTTCTTATAATAATACTAATTTCTGTATTTTTCTTAATTTCACTTGAGTATCTTTTAGGAAAAATCTAGTCTGAGTCTAATTAAGCTTTTTACAGTTTTTTATTAATTTTATTTTAGATTTTTTTTGTTGGTCCTTAAAATGAGCTCTCCTCTGATTTTAGTAGATTCCACCTATAACGAAAGGTAAGAAATATCTCCTTTAAACTCTTTTTCTAATAATTTAACATGCTTTAAAAGAATTTATTTTCATTCGTTTGGGGATTCGATTTTTAGGCTTTTCACAGAATCCTAATACCAAAGGCCTTATTTGTAAAACTTTTGACTTATTCACATTAAATTTTTTTTCCTTTTTCAAGCTTCAATTTCCATTGAAACTACTTTGTTACGACTTACCCCGCAGGGGCTGACGGGCGATTTGTGCATATTCCATAGCCCATTCAAAATTAATTTTATTTTATATTTTTACTTCCAGATTCTTTTTTAGGATAATCTATTTTGTCATCTATCTAGAATTTTTATTTTTTTGTGCCCCAAATCATCTTTAATATTACCTTTGTCTTGATTTGTGTTTTTATTTTCTTCTTTTCATTTTCCAGCAATAAATTAATCTATTTCTTCAACAATGATATAAATGGTGAAAATCAAAGTTATCCTTAACGTGGGCCATCTGTCATTGCTCAGGGCTCCCTGTTTGGATAGAATACCGCCATCTTCCTTAGATTTCGTTTTTTCAAACTACTATCTTTTTTTAGTATAAAGGGGTATCTAATCCCTGTGAGCTTTTTCGAGATTAAGAATTTATATTCATAGGCTTCTAGATTTTACCCCAGGCTATACCTCTAATTATAGTTAACATCATCTTTTTTAGTTTCTCTTTTCTAGTATCACCGCGGCTGCTGGCACTCCTTTTGCCAAATTTTAATTTTTCATAAGTTTATTTTTAAAATTTTGAAAGATTCTTCTCCTTCATTGGCTTTCTCACAGATTTAGTTAATTTTCCAAATTCGAAATTCTTTTCTAAAATGGCAGATTTATGCGAGAAATTTAAGTTTTCTTTATGGGGCTACCCTTTTAGATCTCTAAAGACCTCGACTTTTTCTTGTAAAGAAAACGCTTTAAAGCTTCGTCTTTTCCAATTTTTATGCATAGATTACTCAACTTTAGTCATGGACATTGAATAACGTTCTTTTTTTTTTATTCTTTGTCTAATTTAATCCAATTTTTATGCATAGATTACTCAACTTTAGTCATGGACATTGAATAACGTTCTTTTTTTTTTATTCTTTGTCTAATTTAATCCAATTTTTATGCATA
>Ga0268247_10000445_pt1 | contig 14024 bp, 8 predicted proteins | sample AgamicOrMae_FD_200245 | JGI IMG/M metagenome (GOLD analysis project Ga0268247, IMG submission 200245) | Agave microbial communities from Guanajuato, Mexico - Or.Ma.e (v2) (version 2) | ecosystem: Host-associated > Plants > Phyllosphere > Phylloplane/Leaf | place: Guanajuato, Mexico | collected...
GCTGTAGGCAGGAAAGGAAGGAGATGGGATCGAGCCCACACTCGACTCGGTTCAGGGCTTTAAAGAATGGGGTTCTTTCACTCCCACTCCTAAATCGAACTCTTTAGTGAAAGTCTCTATTTCACTTGAAAAGAGAAGAGACTGAAGTCGATTCCTTTAGATTGCTAGCTAAATTCGAGTATGCCTACCAATCCATTCGAATAGAGTCTTCTTGCTATAGGAACTTGAGTCTTCCACTAATTCGCACCATATTCAATCGTCTGTTCACCTGAGCGAATTGATCGTAAGGGCCTCAGCCGTCGTAAACAGGAGTAGCATCGGGAAAGTCTGATTCAATGAAAGCCTTTTAGCAAGCGTAGATGAATCTTTTATCCAGATCTGATTTCGACCCGTTTTCAAAGACACCTTGGACCAACCGTAGAGCTAGCTACTTTTCCTGCCTTACCTAAGCCAAGAATGAATCCGATGGTGTGGAAAGAGATTACCTTTATTATGTAAATGGCGCTAAGAACCCTTCTTTTTTCTCTCACTTCTCTTTCACGTTTTTAAGGCAAAGTTGCAATGTGTTCTGTCGGAGAGTTGGAGCTAGCGCACCGGAGCTTATGTTTTACAAGGTAAATCAGACGTTTGAGTGGAATCGCACAACCATCGGATCTTGGGTTTGGTGTGCCATTGCTTCATAAAAGGCTTTCAAAAGCCAGATTGGATCAGCAAGGTTCGAAGTAGGTTGGAGGGCTAGGCTACTTTTACTTTTGGCAGTACGAATTCTACTCAACTCACACAGTCTGCCCACAATTCCTACTTACACGATGCAGTCCACACCAAGTAGATGGATGAATTGGACAAGCTTTTTCGGGCTTTTGGGTTCAAATGGGGATAAGCCTCTAAGGAAGTTGGAGGGCTAGGCTTTACAATGAATCTTTGAAGCTATCTTGGATACTTTGGAGACTACTTCGTGAGCCTTCTTCTATTTTGGTTAGGCTCACACCACGGTGGCTCAGCTTTGGCGTGGATTGGTTTTGGTTGGTGTGCATGATAATTTGTTGGAAGGACTCATATGTCGTATAGGAAATAGGAAATGGTCAACGAGTTCGGTTTTGGAGGGATTGCTCTATATCTAGTTGCTATTAGGGGGATTACGCAAGCACCGTTAGAATGTTTTTCAGTATGTTGATGACAATAGTACATGGAAGTGGGACTTGTTTGCTCATCTACTTCCCCACCATTACTTTCTTCTGATGACTAGCACTTATGAGGCAGGGACTGACACAGGGGTCGTTTTCCAGCGATCTGCTTACTCTCATCTCACATGGTCCTTTGTTGACTAATGAGGAACGGTGTCATCGACAATTGGCTGGTTCTGCTATTTGTTCTAGGTGTCACAATGGAGTTCGATACCATCCGTTGATCTAGCTAGCTATGTTTTTCTCTTCCACCCATTAGCAGTGATTTGAGCTGAATTGGAAACGGAATCAGGGAAGTTTTGGGGGAATGGCCTCTTCTTTTTGTTACAGCTAGCTGGCTTTTATGACAATGGGGGAATCAAAAAGCACATTTGAGCGTGTTTTTGTGAATTGCATATGGCAAAGGAGTTTCAGCACAACCATGTTGTTTTGTTACTATTGCCCTATTCGCCATTTTTTTTTATTTGATAGGATAGGATGGTCTCCGTCTCCTCTACCGCCGGATTGGATAAAGGTTAATACAGAAGGGGCGTCTAAACCCAGGGGATTTTGGTTTGGTAGATTTACCGTCAATCTACCCCCTTTTACAGTTTTATGCGCAAGCACACTCCCAGGGAAAGGAATTGTTCAGTTTATGCCCCTTCTTGTGTCCATCATTTTTCAGACTGGCAGAAAGGGACTCTCTCCTATCACCAATTTGTGATAGAGCAGGACGAGTATTGGGAATCCCAAATCCTTGATCTGTACAGAGCTAGTTTGCTCCTTCCTTTTATTCTATTGGTCAACAGCACCAACAGCACAAAGTAAGTGCAGCAGCCATCTCTTTTTTATTCTTTTTTGAATCTTATATCTTATTAAGAAGGTATCGCAGAGTGAGAGTGCCTATATTTTGGTCTCATGATTATGGCCCATAGTTGTAGGTTTTTTCCTCACACTTCCTTGATGCCGGCATGGATGATGAAGATTTTTTTAGTAGGGAAAATTAACAACATTACAACAAGAAGAGATACGGATAGATAAAGACAACAAAAAGCCCAAAGCCTATCCATATAAAATGAAAATATAGTAGATCATAAAGTGTGCATTGCAGCCATTCGTGAACCTATGATAGAACATTCGAGGATGCAGCAGATGGGCAGAAAGATTGGTCCCCCTAATACCAGTTAGCCCTATGGACAGCAAAATTTGGTTTGAATGATCTCTGGCATTTGGTGAATCTGTGACAGAAATGGGAATTATTAGATACCATTCTCCCGACTCTACGATAATGAAGTCACTTGGTCCTCCCGCGCCTCGAAGGGAAAAAGGACTTTTCCATAGGAACCAAAAGGGGAGGAGTAGGACAACCTTGCAAAATCGAGCCTCCCTCACTTTTTTTAGGGAAAGGACTTGTTCATTCGGACTCTCTTCCTTATTAAGATAAGAACCTTTAGATCTTTCAATCTCAAAATGAAAATGTAAGTAAGGCCGAGCATAGAAGTATAGGGCAGACAGAGGGTCTCATCGCTTTACTCTTTGCCGCTTCCACTCAACCAGTTCATTGGCTAGGTATTCGACTCGATTGAGCTAGACGACCGACTAGTTCATCTCGAGTTTATTGTAAGGGTATGGACATAGGACAAGACATGGTGAGCACTTTTTCTAAGGAAAATATCTATGAAAAGACGGTTGTATTCTATACTGTTAACCACTTAAACTCAAAAGCAGAGCAGTAGAATGCCCTTTTCTAGGGTTTAATGCACACTGAAACTTATTATCGGGGCAAGCCACCTTAAAGACCCTTTCCTGTCTTGCTTGTCTTCTCCTAGTTACTTCACCGGAGCAACGAAGACTTGTTCCAGATCGGAATTTGCTCTTCAAAAAAAAGAACCAAGATATGCTATTCCTTGGGGCCTTGCCCTCGTTTCAAAAGGGTTAGCGGCTTTACACTTTCGATATTCAATAACTTTGCAAAGTCTACTTGATCACATAAGAAAAATCCAGTAGAGTATGCCAAGTGAGACGGATTTCTAACCTGTAACCTCCTCTTTAGCGAGGAAGGCGAAGGCGTACTTTGAACTTTAGTCTTCTAAAGCTACTGAATCTAAACCGAAGAGGTGAGAGCAAAAAAAGCCTCTCTTTGATAAAGCAAGCAACTTTCTTTCTTCATAATTCCATCTCTCTGTATAAAAGTATAAAAACTGATATTTCACACAATGAAAAAATGAAAGTAAGATCTTTTACCATAGGCTATTCCAATCTAGTTCTTTATATGTCCCGACGAAGTTAAAGAAAGTTTCCGAGCCATTGGCACCTAGTTGAGAGAAGGTTAAAAAAAAAAAGAGGATTAGTGACTGAGAGAGAGTGATTCCCAGCAGAGTGGAAGGGGAATTAAGTTCGTGGACGCAATAGAAAGCGATTTTCTTTCTTCTTTTAGTAACTAGTTGGTTATCTAATAACGGCTTTTTCGCTACATAATCTAGCAAGGAAAACTTGTTCTCATTCACGCACGCAGAGATTTAATCCCATCGCTGAAAGGATATCTCGATCAGGGCATTCATTTCATTCATCAAATCAATAAGTAGTATACTCTGCATAGGCTTTTCACCAAAGAGCTCTATCCCGACCGAGATCAGAATCATAACATAAAGAAATTATCTTTCATTGTGAAAAGTAGGCTAGGGCTATGAAAACAAAAGGCATTTCTAAACCTCCAATAGTTAGCATATTCTATAGAATTCCTAGCCCAATTCCAAGAAAGACCTAGATCTGGACACTTTGAAAGCAGTCCAGTCCTTCCATTCAAGAAGGTCAGAGTGGAGGACTCATTCAATGCTTGAACGGCTTTTTTCCCGAATCTACCTCATATGAAGTTTTAGTCAACCTGTAGGAGAGATCAAATTACCTAGAGAAAATCCCATCTTTCACTTTTCGGGTACTGTACTATGCTCTCTTATCAAGCTTTTCATTGGCCAGGAAAGGAAGCCGGACCTTTGGAGTTTAGTCCTTTCCTTTTTTTAATATAACCTTAACTTACCACGCCACGCCTTTCGACAGAAGATGAGAAAGAGCTTTCAAAAGCTGCTGCTAGCACATATTCCCCCGGACAAGTTTTGAAGGGACTGGAATTGAGACCTACGGAAATCACCTTTGCCCGAGACTTTCTGATGATGATCGTTTAACGAAAAAAGTAAAATGTTGTGACAAGGCAGAAACCTTCTTTTCGTGATACTCTATTAGGGTCTGATAAAAGTAAAAGAATGAGTCGCTGTTAAGTTTTCATGGTGATGTCTTCATCCTTGATATCGAGCTCACCATGAAAACTGAAAATCTTCTACCGACCATTCGATTTTCTACAAGGGTGCACAGTCTGTTTAACTCGCGTTTTAGACTGACTTTGGCGGTGCTGGGAAAGCCAATAGGCTATAGACCACTCTTGGGGAGACTCCCTAGTTTTTGGGATCTTAAAGTCTCGTTTCAACTCATTGATCTGGAGAATGCATTCTTTCTGGTCAAATTTCATCTTGAGGAAGATTATTTGAGGGTTTTGGAGGGGGGTCCTTGGGTTACTTCTTTCAATCCAAACACGGATCGGATTATTGGTTTGGATTAGACTCCCCAGCCTTCCCATACAGTATTATCATCAAAGTGTTATCAGAGCTATTGGGAAGGTTTTGGGAGATGTTATCCGTATCGATTATAATAGGAGTCTATGGGTAGAGGAAGGTACGAAAGAATTGCAGTTTTTCTTGATCTTAACAAACCTCTCATCTCGCGTATCGATGATCGTGTTCAGATTGTTGAGCGATCGGTTACTCCCCAAGCTGAAACTACTCAAGTGTCTTCTGTTGAGAGAACAGACTCGGCGGCGCGTGATACGGAGGAGGCCGGTTATGGTCCGTGGAAACTTGTTTAAAAATAAAAACGTGGGGTGGGAAAACTGATAATAGGGGCGAAAGTCTGCGCATGTAATTAATCCTTCAGGAATTTGAAATGGTACCAGGTTTGATGTCCTTGTTGGTTTAGAGGACAATGTTGACCTTGAGAATTGGAAGAGTCACAGCGCATCTGAGGGGGACTTGTCTATGAAAAACATCGTCTAACAAAGCTGCTTCAAATGGTCCCTCTAAATCTGTGATTATAAAATCACCTAAAAAGACCACCACTGAAAAACCCACCTCCTGGAATATTGTCAAGCAAGTTTCATATCAGAATCTATCTTTGCATCTAATGCCTACGATGCTCGTATGATCGTTCAGGTATCGACCAGAGCAAAAACTCTGTCGTTATCGTCAACCCCCATAGTTCCACAATGCAGTCTTCGAATTTGTCCACCACCAGTCATGAAAATAATGGCCTTAATAATCTTAGTTCTGACAAGGAAAATTTCAAAGCTAAACCACCTGACAGGAAATCCCCTTCACATGGTTCAGTCCAATTCCTCGAAGAGTTTTAAGGCTAAGAAGAAAGCTTCCCTAAAATCCTCTTTCAAGTAATGAGGTGGAAGCATTTAAACAATTGATTGAGTTTCCATCAGGTGCTAGTCTGATGGAAGTTTGTGCTCTTCCAAGTACGCTTCTAGTGATAAGATTGGCTCCTCGAGCTCCGGTATAGAGTTGTGACCTCTGCCTACTCCTTTTCTTGATATATTATATAGATATTATGGCTTTCATAATTTTTTCTTGGAATTGCCAAGGGAAAGGGGCAGCTAGCCATAAATTCTGCAGAGTTCTTCGCTCCTTCATTAAAGATTATAAGCCAAATATCCCGGTCCTTGTTGAACCCAGGATTTAGGGCATTAAGATTAAGGCTGATTGTGTTATTAAAAAATGGGTTTATGAATTCTCACACAGAGTTGAATCGTCTGCTTTCTCTGGGGCTATCTGGCTTATGTGGAAGTGGAACCCGATGGTGAATGTTACTATTCTGGCGAATCATCGCCCATTTTTCCATGCCTCTGTCACCATTCCTGCTTTGAATAAAAGTTTCATCTTCTCTGCTATTTAGGGGAGCCCGAACCCCACTTTAAGGATGGCTCTATGGTACGATCTCAAATCGCTTATGTAATACGATTCCTCCCTATGGCTATGGCTTTTAGTGTGAGATTTTAATGCTACGCTCTTTACTTTACCACTGACAGAAAGAGTTGTGCTAGAAGAAATCTATCAGGTTGTTGTAAATTTCAGCAATTTGTTAATCTATGTGGACTTCTAGACATGAGCTATTCTGGATCCAACTTTACCTGGCGTCGTGGCACTCTTCTTGCTCGGGCCCCTCTGTAATAAAGTAAAGATTTTTTGAGCCTTTTTCCTGATGCGAATTTCCAGCATTTCCCTCAGTTGCAATTCGATCACAGGCCCATCTTTCTTTCTCTCTCTAAGCATGATATTATCATACCACTTTAGAGGCTAAACCTTTTCCATTTTTTGCCGCTTGAACATTACATAGTCAGTTTTATCATGTGGTAAATATTTGTTGGGATGAACATAAACCGCTTTCTCAGAATGTGGAGCTTCTCACTGAAAAGCTTCGCAATGTCTTGGGCCATATTGTCCAACGTAAGGTCGTCTACGTGTCCGAATTGCTGGTATTCAAAAGTAAAAAGGCTTTGGAAACTCTGACTCTTCCTATTTAAAGAGCCTTGAGACACTGAACTCAAGAAAGAATATGAGGTTTTCAATCCATGAAGAATTACTTTTGGTACAAAAATCTCGTTCTGACTGGATAAATAGGGGTTTTAGTAATACTCCTATTTTATTATCATGCAAAAGCTCTTAAACGCGGGTGCAGAAATAGAGTTCATATGCTCGACTCTGGCAATTGGTGCAATGATGACAATATTCTGAGAAGAATGGCGGTTCGTTTCTTCAATCAGCTGTATTCACAAGAAGATACACTTGCTCCTTTGTATAATTATATAGGTCTATTCCCCTCTCTGAGTGATGAGTGATGCTGATCTTGCTCTTTTGGGGTCGAGATGTCTCTTCAAGATCTTATCTTGATGAGGTACGTCGTGCTCTTTTCTTTCAAAAACAATGGGACATTCTTGGTGATTCAATTTTCAATATGATTGATTACGTATTCCGGGGAGGGACGTTAGATCCGGAATTTCATCGTACATTCATATCACTCATCCCAAAAGTTGACAAGCCTGAATCTTTTTAAGAATTCCGACCTATCAGTTATCAGTCTTTGCGCGGTCATTTAGAAAACTGGTCGTTGCTAAGCTGATTATGGATCAGTTGACCCTGCCTTTTCAGACAAGTTTTATCGCTGGTCGTAATATTATGGAGTCTAATTGCTCAGGAAGTCATTCACTCTATGAAGGAAGAGGAAGAAAGGCAGGTGGGGTTGCCATTCAAGTTGACTTGGAAAAAGCATTTGATAGGCTGCGTTGGGATTTTATCCATGACACTCTTGTAGACATTGGGCTGCCTAGTTCTTTGATTCATGTCATTATGCATTGCATCACTACGCCAACTATGCATGTCCTGTGGAATGGTAGACCTACTGATGCTTTTAATCCTTCAAGGGTGGTGAGACAGGGTGATCCTATTTCACCCTATATTTTTGTTTTATGTATGGAACGTATCTCGCAGACTATCTGCAAGCTGGTTGATGAAGGTCATTGGCATGCCATCAAGATGAGTAGAAGGGGACCGTCTTTGTCTCATTTGTTCTTCGCTGATGACCTTATTCTTTTTGGCACAACAGATATGGAGCAAATTCAGCTTATTAAAGAGACGCTTGAAGCTTTCTGCCTTTGCTCGGACCAAAAAATTAGCCATAGCAAGTCTAATATTTTCTTCTCCCATAACGTTTCAAGCAGTGAGGTCTTGGTCATTAGCCAGTTTCTGGGTTTTCCATCTACAAATAAGCTGGGCAAATCTCTCAGGATCCCCCTTACTTAAAAGGGTATCCAGAGAAACTTTCGCATATATTGAAGATAAAGTCAAACAAAAACTTTAAGGCTGGAATGCAAGGTCTTTCTCCTTGGCAGGACGTATTACTCTAGCCAAGTCGGTACTCTCTTCGATTCCATTGTACGCCATGCAAACTTCTCGTCTTCCTTCTCTTTGCTCTCTCCCATCATATAATGTGTGCAGAGCTAGTATATCCGGGACGTCGTTTCGGGGATTATGCGATCCTTAGAGATGATGTTGTCATTGCTGATGAGAGTGTAGCGAAAGTCTATAGCGATAGCGCCGCTTTGGGGGATTTAGGAGTAACTATATCCTATTCAAAATCCCTAATCTCTCATAGTGGTTCTGCAGAGTTTGCGAAGCGTTTTAGGTTTCGGCCTGCCACTCAATCCTTATGTCAAGGGTGTTCTTGCTCTTGACTAAGGTGTTGAGACCGAAGGAGCTGACACCCACCCCATCTGAAGTTCAATTGGGCCAAGGCGCAGTTGATTTTTTTGAATGGTCTCCGCTCAGGAATAGCTATCACGAAGGTTCAATCGAGTTCTGCCCACCCCGTCGGCTTAAGCTCGTTTTGATTCTACAATGAACCCTCAAAAGTGAGTCTTGTCTGCTAGGTGAGATAGATAAGTTTCGAAATGAGACCCTAAGGAAAATGAGCTTTAGTGATTTCGCCCATTGGTGAGTTAACACTTGATCGATTCCAAGGTCCCAGCTATTGAGGGAAATTGGGCTTTAGTACTTTTGCCACTAGGCGAATAGGTCGATTACCTTTACCTGTAAATAGCCCTTTCATCTCCAGTAAGCGCCGTCTTTTCTCTTTCTTGGTATGAGCGAGATGAGATAAGGACTAAGCTATACTGGTACACTACACTGAAACTAACAACTCTACTTCGGTACATGAGTTACAGCTCTTTATTTAAGGTCCCCAGCGATTAACCACTAATTGCTTCCAACCTAACTTCGATATCTGCCGTTTACAACTCTTTGATCCACTCCTAGTGGATGGTATTCGTGAGTCACATTGGAAAATAATGTTAATGGGATTCCAAAACCTACTTTACACTGCACTTTGCCGATACCAGCCTCTCTCACTATTGGTACTAAAGCGGTATATCTCATCGTAGGCCTTTGTTGGGAGGTGAACTCTTAATTTCCATTCCTATAGTACCTCTTTCTGTATATTTTTGAATGCGCCAAAATGCATCCGCGGGATCATGATTTTTAAGAAGACAAGCCCCAGGAAAGCTAGCAGAATGGCCAAATAGTGCTGCACCAAATCAAATGCAGCCTTTCTGTACGTGAATGCAACGAAAGAAAAATGAAAAAAAAAAGAAAGACCAAGACGAAGTTTTTCTGGGTCTACAAGGTTTCTAAAGGCTAGGGACGAAATCTACGATTCCCGCTCCGTGGGGCACTACCGAGACCTTACCTGAACAACTCGAAAGATCAAAATTAATAGGTCACCCGGTTACGCTATGGATAGAACTCCTTATTTATCTCGAAGCAACTGTTAGTAGCAGTTTCCAAAGATAGAGAGATATGGTACATCAGAATTCCTTGATTCTCGCTGGGAAATAAGCTCATAACAAGGCGAAAGATCAGTTATTGATCCCCTGGGATCTCGAACTTTGTTAGAGTCAGGGATAATGCAATTCTGAACCGATATGCGAACTACGTATTACGACCACAGGAAACCTCCTGAACATAAACATAAGATAGTAGAAGATCCACCAACCTATTTAGGTTGGGATCTGAGGAATGGCGTTGCATGCAAAAGGTGGCAACACCAAGTACCTGAAATGCTTTCTTCGCAGTTAGGAAGACAGAGAATACAATGTTGGTCTTTAAACCTAAGATCTTTTATGTTAACGGTTGATCTTTCCTTCTTACCATTTCTCATAGCTATTCGAGAAAGGATTGGGTTGGTTCTTCAGAAAGTAGAAAGTCCAGCCATTAGATTGCCGAACAGAGAGATGCTCTAAACCCCGATACTGATTACCGACTTGTTGAAGGGGCTTTGGCTCGTATCCTTTGCACCCTTACTGCGATGGTTGCACTCCGTGATTCCTCTACTTTTTTTTCCATCCCCGCCTCGTTCTCTTTTGCTCTAAAAAAGAAAGATTCTTTCTTTTCTTGACTGTCAGTGGCTTTGAACCGTACGTGCCACTCAATTTACCCTTAGTTGACGGCGGAAGTTAGCCACCAACCCTAGAAATGGAACCCGCCTAAAAGTAACCTTTGTAATAACAAGTAGGAATCTTCTCATTCGACTGATTATGCCCGTGTCTCTGAAAACTCTTGATTATGAACTTAACTCGACTTGTTTTAGGCCTCTTTCTTTCGGTAAATGAACCGGGTTTGAGCCGATATCTATGTATTCTTTCCCTTGCTCTAGTACCCACATGAGCCTATGCGTCGGTCAAGGGCGAGAGAGATTCTTATTCCATAATCAAGAACCTCCTTACCATTCAGGTAAGAAGGAGTTCAGAAGCGGGATAGCATACTCTATTAGAGACTCTCCTATCGGGGCATACTTTGATCAATGTTTTGGAACCATCATTACGAATGTAATTTAACATTAGGCCCATGTGGAATGCCTCGTTAGGCAAATACGATGCAAGACCTGTTACATCAAGGTCAAGGCGAAATCGACTCTTCATTTTTTTCTCTAACTACTTCAAGCACACGGCTCTCCGGTCAGTGGCAGGTGCCGGTTTCGATGCAATTTCCGGAACAGACCCGTATGCCCACAGATCAACGAACCGGAGGTTTTATTCCACAGCTGATATGGAATTCTATTTAATGAAACTGTTTTTTTAAGCGACTCGGGATACGTGCAAGGAGAGCCAGGGCAAGCGCAAGCCTTCCGTTACTAATGAGCTCCTTGTGGTGATCTATCTTACGTACGGCATTCATGTGTAATTTTTGCACTTCAGGTACACATATTTACCTGGTCTGTAACCCTGAACTTCAATAATTTCTTGACTCGAGTTCAGAGGCTATCTACTCCCCTCCTAGAAGAAAAAGCTTCAACTCACAACCTCCTTCCCCAACCGAACCTTTCCTCGAGGCCTTTGAAGCAAGCGAACCACCTAACCGTCAGTCTGAGCTCTCTGGATCAGTCGTAAGTCAGTAAATAGTCTTCCCGGTAGTGGAAGAGGGAGATTGCCTAGTAGCCCTAGTGGAAGTGCAACATGCTTTTAAGATTTTAGCCTATGCTCAGTTCCTACACACTACTCTACTCGGAAGGGATGCTGTGCTCTAAAGACCATCCAGTGAGTCTCGTCTAATTCTCGCATCTCTCCTCGATCTCAAGTATAGAACCCCATATAGGGAAGTGAATAGATTCTCCTTTTGAATATGTGCGTGTTTGATCTCATAAAGATCAACCATTATTTTATATTCGTCTTGCCCCTTGAACAGCCTGAAAAAAGGCTCTTTTTTTTCATTCTTGTGATGATATCAAAGTTATAGATTGGTAAAGTGCTCAGACTATGGGTATTGAGGTACCCGCCCGAAGCTATAGGGCTAAGGCCGTTCCTAAGGTTTTGCACATATTTTCCCAATACCGGGAAATTGAGCTAACCACCATTCCTTCACCGAAGTGGTTGACGACACAACAGCTAGATTGGCTTCTTTCGTTCGTTTTGTATAGTAAGGGGGTGGGGGAAGCTTCGCGCAAGAGCGCTAACAACTGTTTTTGAAGTTTCGTCAGTGGATTCGACATATTCAACAACTAAATCAAAAGCAGCAACAAAGGCAGCATAAGAATCTGGATCAAAATTGAGGACAAATTTCCACGAAAGGAAGGACTTTGATCCTCGAGTTGAGTTAGAATTCTCTAAGGAATGAGCTAAGATTCAAGGGCTCGGTTCCACCAATTTCTTTATACTTAAAAGAAAGAGGTTCCCTGTGAAAACTCAACCCGAAATCTCGGAGTAAGGGCTTTTGTTGGGCCTAGGCCTCAATCACGATCTGAATCTCAAGCAGCAGATGCCACTAAAGAAAGAGTCTATTGCCCATGTCATTTATATATAATTATAATAATTTGCGTGGCAAAGCAAGGGCTACTCTTTCTGTTGGGTGAGAACCAGAAAAAAGGAAAGAGAGATAGAGAGGCTTTCTCAGTAGGAATAGCGGGAGCTAAAGCATCCGGGGCGGAGAAGGCTTGAATGAGATGATACTAGCCTCCACCTTCACCTTCGGAAGAAGAACTATGAATATCTCTCTATCAGGGAAATGACTAAGTCTGAGGGGAATCCCTCCATCTAAGAGCATCCAGATCAAGTGCTAGGCGCAGAAGAGGGAATGAGTTTCTAGTAATACGTATAGAATACGAACTAGACGATATAGTTCGTATCCCCAGGTCGTTCATCTAATAGAAAATAAATAGCTATAGGCCCTTGCCCCCTACCATAGCCCTCCCTATCATGTACGAGATAAGCAAGTAGTTCCGGTGAGGGTGAGAGAAAGAACGTACGAACCGCCTACTCGATAGCAGCTACTTTTGTCCATCCAAGCTCGGTGACTGAACTCGCTTTAGAGAAGACACCACCACTGCCGTCTTTCCTGAATAGGGAGACCTCGTTCTTATTGAAGATACCCCTACTACACCCCCAACCCCACCTACGCACAAACGGACCACCTGCTGATGTCAGTTGCTCTCAGGACAAGAAGCTCGGGAATCCCGCGGCGGCAACCAAGCCCTCAAGAGAGCTGCGATCCTTGCTCTCTGTAAACACCATATTAAGTAATCCCGAATGTGTCACTTGCTCACAAAAAAACCTTGTCATCCTCCTGTATTCCAAACGGAAAGGAGCTGATCGTAGATAGAGACTGAAACCTGTGCGGTCACGAATAGCCAGCCTTCAATATCTTGTCTATAAGTCGGGTGAGGACTAGCTCTCTTAGGTTGAACCCTGGTTCGTGTTGAAGTGTAGCTACGTCCTTTACCCGAACATGGAACTACCCTCGACTTGATCCATCCCAATGATGGTAGGTAGGCAACTCTTTTCGGTTGAGAAAGATTTTGTATTGAAACCCTGTGTTGGCTTGCTTCGCATAGGCTACACAAGCGTTGGACTCTGTCCGCTTCCGTCGAATGGCTGCTAACCATTATTCTGGGTGGATCTTGCAACGATACCCTTAGCCCAGTCTTTATAGCCAATAGAGATTTCCAGGATAGAATAAGGCTATAAGCAAACCATTGAGAACCCTATAGCCCTGCCAGCAATTAGATTCTAGAGTAAGTTTACTTGAGAAGGCTTAAAGCAGTTCAAAGTATAGAAGCATTGTCTGTCTTTCGGGCTATTCGTTCGGAGAGAAAGGGAGGTATAGCACCATTTCCTAGGCCCTATGCTTTAGTCGTAGCTTCTGATCTTTGTATAGAGCTCCTTTAGTCGATATAGAATACGAACTAACGGAAGAAATGAGTGTAACGAAAAGATACGTAGCTTATAAGACAAATAAAAACAGGATTCACTGAAGCTGTTCAAACAGGCATAGGCCAACTAAACGGTATTCCTGGGTTATGGATTCTCTGATGATCTTTTCTATAGGGGCGAAAGAGATTCATATGATTCAAGCTTTGAGATTTGAGAAGCTCTATAAGAATACGAACTATATCGGATAGTTCGTATCCCAACGAACGGAATACTTGAAGTGAGTCTATTAGTCTAGAGAACTAGTTGCTTTTCGTTTCTTCTGTACTCTCGCTCCTTTTGTTCAATTATAAATAAATAACCATTTTGATGGAGATTTGTAGCATCATTCAAGTAAATACAGATTAAGATCGTAGAAACATGAGCTTGTGATATAGCTACACCTAATTCAAGACCGGTTAATGCAAGAACTATAAATAAAGGACCAAGATCTCCTATGAAATATAAAAGATCATTCATACATAGCATAGTCCAAGCGAACCCACTTAAAATCTTTA
>Ga0268247_10000446_pt1 | contig 13993 bp, 6 predicted proteins | sample AgamicOrMae_FD_200245 | JGI IMG/M metagenome (GOLD analysis project Ga0268247, IMG submission 200245) | Agave microbial communities from Guanajuato, Mexico - Or.Ma.e (v2) (version 2) | ecosystem: Host-associated > Plants > Phyllosphere > Phylloplane/Leaf | place: Guanajuato, Mexico | collected...
AGCTGCGGCCCTTCGCTGCACAAACAAAATGCAGCCAGCTTATTGCAAGCTGGCTGCACTCCCCCCGAGCTTGCCAACAACAAACTGTCGCGCCGCCCTGTTGACAGAAAGCCCCACTTCCGGTTGGCTGGGGCGCCCAATGATTTGGCGCCGATTTGGCAAAGGGGGCGAGCTGCTAGATAGAGACTGCCGAGCTGCAAAGTGGTTGGGCTTCTGAGGGGCAAGGTTGGCGAGCTGCTGAGGGGCAAAGTTGGCAAGCTGGCGAGCTGGCGAGCTGCTGAGTTGACGCCGAGCTTGATGCGGGCGCCCACCGAAGAGGCCCAGCGGTGCGCGGCGGACACGGAGCGGCGGCGGCGAGTCAAGTGGCCGCGCGGCTAGTCTTTGGGGCCAGAGGTGCCCGCTCAGCCGCAGCGACTCACTGACAAGTGATGCGACGCCGAGCCCGAGCAGAAGCGGCCGGCCGAGACTGTCTGGGGGAGACTGTTTGGCGCGGCGAGCTTGGCGGCGAGCTCGCCAGTTTGGGGAGGCGGCGGAACGCATTATTCAAATTAGGTCGTGAACTGGGCGCGCAGAAGCCGGCCGGCGGAGTCAGAAGTTGCGGTTTCCATCTCGCGCCAACTCGCTTTGGGCCGCCCGCAGCTAAGGGTTGGCCAGTGGGCGACTTGAACTGCGCGAGCCACGCACGCTCGCCCATTGTTGATCCTCGAGCGAGCGGCAGATAAACTGCGCCCCCAAGCTAGCTCCTTGCAAGCTTGCCACCAGAGGAGATGATAGTTTGACGAGCTGGAGGCCGGAAGCGAAATGACCGCCACGAGCCGCGCAACCAAGTGGTAGCAAATTGAGCGAAAGCATTTGGACTCAATCACACGCAGCGGCGCCACGCAAACTCAAACGCCGCTTGGCTGCATCATGCGCCTTGCAAACGACCTCGCCGGTCGTTAAATGGGGCCCCATTGGGCGTCTGTGGCAGCGAGCGGCTTTGGCTTGGGCGCGGAGGACTAGTAGCGGGCAGCCAAAGAGCGCCTCTAGCGAGAGAGTCTAACTCAGACTCAGAGGCAGACTGGGGCCGCAGACAGAGACCGGCAGACAGAGAGCGGCTCAGCTCAGATAACCGGCGCCAACTGGGCCCAATGGATGCCCCATTCTTTGGGCTAGTCGAGCCAAAGGAGGAAGAGCAAAAGAGAAAGAAAGCGAGCCAAAGGGGAGCAATAATCTGGCCATTTGTGTTTGCGCCCCAACAAGCCACACCAAAGCGCCACTCCATTTGGGCTAAACTCTCTCTCGCTCGCTCGTCGAAGATCATTTTTCACTTGACCCTTTTTTTGCCTCTTTGCCGGCGCTCTCTTTTAGCCGCCGCTCAGCCGCCGGCCAACCAGCAGCGGACAACTAACCGGAAGTGGAGAGTCCACAAGGGCGCATAACTGGCCAGCCGGCCGCACGAGATGGGTGACTTTTATTTCCGGCGCTTTGTCGATCTGAAGCGTCCACTTTTGGCCCCAGACAAATTCTAAAGTTTGGGCCAACCAGAGCTGAATCGATGGGCAAAACATGGCCGCTCACCGGCGCTGACCAATGGAGATTTATTTATTCCCTTTTGGAGCTATTCCTAAGGGTCGCCAGTGGAGGCAATAAAAGCGGAGTCAGTGGGGCGCAGTTGATTTAAATTGGCGCTGATTTTGCACGACACTTTTATTTTAACTCGCGGGCGCTAACAACCCAAGCTAAGCTAAGCTAAGCTAAGGGCACCCAGAGGCACACACAAGCTCCGAGAGACTGTTATCTGGCAGCCGAGTGGGCGGCAAAATTGGGCGCAGATCTGTTTCTGGGCCAGAGCTCAGCTCGTGCCGGATGACTGGCTCTCGCCGGAGCTCTTCTCTGCTGTTTCCGATGCAGAAATGTAGAGAAAGAAGAGAGACACTGAGAGAAAGTGAAAAAGTGGAAAGTCGGAAAACTTGGAAAATTTTCGAAATTTTCCAAATTCCGAAAACCTCCCAAAAGTAAAGACAAACAAACTGGCGCCATCAACACTTGATGGAAAAAATATCGATCCTTTGTCGCTCGGCTGGCCCGAACGGCGCCCTCAACTTTGGAGCCCAAATCTTGGGCCATCTCCATCTCCATTTCCGCTCGACGCTCGACGCTCGACACTGTGCGACTAACAACAGTCACCCTTCCGCCCACAACTCGCCACCAGCTCAATCCAATTGGAAAAAGTCAGCTTCCCCAAATCGAACTCCGCCGGCGCACCAAGCGAAACCGGAAGCTCCCAAGGCCAGCAGTGAGTGGAAAAAGGTCGCCCCCCACGAACGGAAGTGGCGCCAAGCAGGCCGCCCACTGGGCTGGGCCGCGCACGAAGAGTGGCAGGTCTATTTATGACACTTCCGGGCCTTCTATTTGACTGAAGGCGCGGGCTGAGAGGCCGCCCAAGGAGAAGGAGAAGGGAGAGAAGGAGAAGGAGAAGGAGAAGAAGAAGAAGAAGGAGAAGGAGAAGGCCAAAGCAAACATTGGGAAACTCTGTTTGGGCGCTCTTGGCTGGCCGCACACAATTGGCGGGCCAATATTGGGCGCTGGAGAAAAGAGTCAATAGCAAATGATGGGCTGCGGTTGGAGAGGAAACAGATCGCCTGAAAGGAGCCGCCTCGCAGCAGTTCAATTTGTCCTCCACTTGGGCACCGATTGTGGCCCAGCACTTTTTCAACTCGGCCAGCTGAACGAACCTAAACTCTAACTTCTACTCCAACTTCTACTTCAACTTTAGCTCCAATTTTAGCTCCAAGTTCAACTCCAAGTCCACAGACGCAAGGCCAAACAAGTGGAGCCCACACAGGCTCGTGCAAGTGTGTGTGTGTGTGTTAGAGGAAGCCCAAAAGAAGGCCAAAAAGCAAGAGAGAAGAAGCTCCAAAACTGATACTCCTCCAACAAGAAGGGCACACTTTTGGGTCTCTCTGGCGCAAGTTACAATTTACAGGCTCGCCTCTGCTTGTTTTGCCAGTCTCCATGTGTGGCCCAAAACAAACCAACACTTTGCAGCGGGCCCACACGCAGCAGCAGCAGGCACAGCATCGAGCCAAAAGTAGCGCTGCCTCTTGGCCCATTTGAGAGTTAAGCTGGAGCGGAAGTGGCCGATAGCGAGCTAGCGAGCTTGGCAAGAGAGGAGCTAGCTTGGCAAGAGAGAGAGAGAGAGAGGAAAGCGAGCCGGCAAGCTAGCGAGCTAGAGAGGAGCCAGCCCGGCGAACAGATCGAAGATTGCGTGCGATCTTTGCAGCAAGCTGCTTGTGCGACTGTGTGCGCGTGTGTCTGCTCGTGCGGGCGACTATCTGGAAAAGGTTGCCCTTTAGCTCGAGGAGGAGCCAGAGAGGAGCTGAGGGGGAAGCTAAGGGCTAGCCAGAGGGGAGCCAGAGGGAGCAAGAAGGAGCCCAAGGAGGAGGAGGAGCAATCGAGCGGCTGGCAAGAAATTAGTGGCCACACTCAGGCCAAAGGGCGGCCGGAGTTTAATTCTTGGGGATCTGGGTTTATGTGCCCGATCGTCGTTTGGCCCTTGAGCTCTGAGAGGCGAGCAGAGGGTCGTTGTTTTGTCTCGCGGGCTTGAGGCGCTTTGAGCTTGGCGCTGTGAGCTTGGCGCTGTGAGCTCGACGCTTGGAGCTTGAGGAGTCGCGCCAGCTAGTTGCCAGTTGCCAGTGGCGAGTTGCCGGTCGCAAGTTGCTAGTTGCGAGCCGCGAGTTGCCTCAAGAGCACAGAGCGAGACAGATAATTCCGCCGCCCGTCTGTCTGGGCGGCCGAGCGGCGGCGCGGAGAATGCGGCCGGCCGCCAAGAGGCCGCAGCCAGTCCGCCAAGCGGCCGTCTTGCCGGCCTGGGCGACTCGAGCCCCTCAGTCTCGTGCCTCGCGCAGCCCGTCCACTGGCCAGCCGGCCTCTTCCGGCGCCCTAAAGGTCGCCCGCAGCGAAGACAGTCTGGCCAATTGGCTGGCCGCTCGCTCCACGCAGGCTCAGCTCCGGCGGCCCATGAATCAGAAGCGGACGCGCAGACGGACGAGCAGAGGAGCCAGAGAGGCGCCTCCTCCTCTGCCTCTTCCTCTTTCAGCACAGCCGAGCGACCAAATGGCCATCGAGCGGCCGGAAGTGGGGGGAGCCAGTCGTCGTTGTTGTTGGTCTGAGGGGCCAAATATTTTCCAGCCAGCTTGCGCGCAGGCAGCCAGTCACGGAGAGCGGCCGCTTGAGTGGCGGCCGCGCCAGAGTGTCTGTGGTGGTGGCCAATTGGCGGGCGCCTCGAGAGAGCAGCTGGGCAGGCGGGCACGTAGCGACTCAGCCAGCAGGTCGGCGAGCTTGGCAAACTGGGCGAGCTTGGCAAACTTGAGCCGCGCGTCCAGCAAGAAGCCCCGGCTCGTGCCACTGGCCGCGCACCGGCCAGCGTCTGGCCCGGCCGGAAGCCAATTTGGGCGCACGAGCGGGAGACGAGCGAGCTTGCGGGCGGCCAGGGAGGCGGGCCGGAAGGCGGCTGGCCAAATTGGAGGCGCTGGAAACAAATTGCAAACTATTCCATCGGAGGCTGAGGGGCGGCGGCCGCTTCCACTGCTGATGCTCCTCTCATGCCTCTTCATGTCTTTCACGTGCTGCCCCTTTGCAGCTTCGAGCGGCCTCTTGAGCCGAGCGAGCTCCACAAACAGCACTTCAGAAGCGGCCTCGCCACTGCTCAACGATGACTGGCCAAGTATTACCACGCCGACAACAGTCCACGCGGGCCAGATTGGCCCGCACGCGCTCGAGCAGCGCCGGCAACAAGGACAACAAGAGCACCAACGAGCCGCCCGCGTGGACGAGTGCGCGCCACTTGGCCGGCTTGCCAACCAAACTCGAGCAAGCCGGACGGACAACAGTCCAACGGGCTGCCCAAGTGCTAATGGTTGCTCGAGCGGCGCAAGCAGAGCCTCGGAGACTAAGGAGAATAGAAGAAGAAGAAGGCGAGCCAGTGGAGGGGCAGTGGAAATTATTAGCGGCACCAAATCCGTCCAGAAACAAACAAGTGATTTGGACTCGGCCACTCGGCAAGCTTCGAGGGGCCAAGTGGGCAAGCAGCGGAGCCCTCGCCTCCTAAGCGCCGCCAACTGTTCGATTGTTGTTGATCAAAATCAACAACAACAACGAGGCCAAACGGGCCACGAGCGGCCCAAGCTAAGCTTGCGCGAGCAGTCCCCAACTGGGCGCCCCCAAGCGAGAGGTACAGTTGCACGAGAGGCGCCCCCATTCAGGCTCGAGAGTGGCCAAAATGAGGCCCCAATTGGGCCGCCGAAAGGACCAGCGAGGCCCACAGATCGGCACGAGGAGAAGGAGAAGGCAGCTTGGCAGTTGGGGACACTGGAGGGGCCGGAAGTGGCAGAGGTTGGGCTTGAAGGGGTGGGCGTGGCCAGTGGACGAGTTGGGCGTTTTGGGGACGAGTATTTGAACGTCAACAAAGGAGCCAATTGCAATGATTCCAATAATGATAATTGCCCGCACGGCTGGCCAGAAGTTGGGGGCCAGAAGTCGCATGTTGGCGGGCCAGGTTCATTGGAGCAAGCGGGCGCAGACAGAGACAGAGACAAGGGCGCATTTGGGGGCCCCGCAAGGAGCAGGGGCGACGATAATGAGTTCGGCTTGGGTGCGGAGGGCCAGAAATGGGGCGAGGAATTAGCCAGTGGAGCCCCCTCACTGGAGGGCAAAGGAGGGGCCCAAGTGGGGCCGCCGGAGGAGCAGGAACGGGGTGTGGTGGGGCGCCATGCGGCAAGCAGGAGAAACAAGAGAAGCGCGGGCGACAATGAGCACAGTCTCGGGCCGGATTGGTCGCCTGGGAGCAGCGAGAGGTGGCGGCAACCTTCGAGCGCCTCGGAGGACAGACCTTCGGAGGGGCAACGAGAGGCCGCCGCCACGTTGGCGACAAATTGGGCCGATCTGGAGGAGCGACTGCTCTACTTGAATATAATGTCGTCGAACAGTTTTAATGGCACAGATTTGCTCGTTCCAGTGAGCGAGGAGCAAGAACTCGAAGAGGAGCGCGAGGAGAGGGAAGAGGAGCAGCAACTGGCCCTTGTGCCTGAGCAGGAGGACGAGGACGAGCAGGAATTGGGCGCCGAGCTTGAGCGCGAGCTCGACAGGGCACAATTGGGCCCTTCTCCACTGCGTGACACCATTGGCGGCCGGCCGGAAGCGGAAGCGGAAGCAGAAGGGGGCCAGTTGGGCGGCAATGTTGCTGCGAATGTTGTTGCAAACGGTGCCGGACCTCTGGGGGGACAGCCTGGAAGTGGAGGTGAGAGTGTGGCTGCCAAAAGTGCTCAACTTGATGGTCGGCGAGCTCGACTGGGGCCAGACCTAGTCTCTGGTGCACTAGTGCCACTCGGCCTCACTGCGGCCAGCCAGTTGGAGGGGCAAAAAGAGCGCCACTCGGAAGGGAAAAAGCCGCTCGCAAGGCTTGGACAAAGCTCGGGGCTGAATCCAGGCCAACCAGCTGAAATGGCGCGCCAGACAAACAGGCGGCCGCCAAATCCATCAGTTAGTTTGACAGATTGGGGCCCCAAACAGACGAGTAACAAACCCGCCCAATTGGCTTACCACCAATCCCCAAGTGTTTTGCAAAATCCGGCCCAAAAGGTGCAGGCAGTCGAGTCCAAAGGTCCACAGGCGAGTTGGGGGGACTCGCAGTCGCAGTTGCAGTCGCATGGCCAGTTGCAGGGACAGTTGCAGGGACTGTCTCAGGCACACTCGCAGTCGCAGCCACTGAAAGAGGCACAGACAAAGTCGGAATTGCGGTCGGAATTGCAATTCCAGTTAGAGTCAAGGTCCACACTCGACGGGCCAGCAGCAAAGAGTGCCGCCAAGCCCATGCAAATGAGCCCACTTCTCGCCTCCAACGACAGGCCTAAGCCCCCGGCGGGCGGCTCGTCCGCGCCGATGGATCAAAGTGGCAATTTGGCCACCAGGCAACCGGCGGCTCGACGGCCCATTGAAACATTGCCCGTTGGGGGCGAAAATCAGACAGAGGTGGCCGCAGGTTGGGGCTTCCAGTCTGAGAGGGGCGCAATGGCCCAGCTGGATGGTGGGCCATTGTCTGTTGGGAGCCAGAGCGGCCAGAGACAAGGAGGCGCCTCCTCGCTGGAGAGACAGCAAGGGGGCGCCGCCGCGCATAATAATGATGATCATCCTAATGCCTTGCCACTTGATTCGGGCGAAACTGCCGCCGGCGCAGGTATTAAGCAGAAGCAGAAGAAGAGGCAGAAGCAGCAGGCCAAGGCGGCGGAAGCGGAAGCGGCGGCGGCGGCTGTCGAGTTCAATGATAACAAACTGATGATGCTCAGGCTCGATGACATGGTAAGCAAATCAAGTGAACCATTCTGGTTGCAAATGGGCTCCGTCTCGCCAGAGAGCAGCAAGCTGCAAGGCTCCCATGCATTTGCACTGAACCCATTCTCAAGTGCCAGCAGCAGCAGGCCGGCGCCAAACTGGCCCAGTTTAGCCCCAAGCTCACCGCTCGCAGCGCACAACAATGCCTCCTCCTCCTTCTCAAGCTCGAGCTCTAGCTTGCCCCTTTCCACATCCTCCGGAGGCTTTTCCGCCGAAACTGGATCAGTGTGGAAGCAGCCACACCAAACATTAAGCCCAAACAGGAGCTCCAACTCGCGCCAGCAGCCGCAAGCAGAGCTCCAGCTCGCCATGAGAAGCTTCCCCTTGGAGCCCTTGGCATTTGGGCCCAAATTAATGCATGTCAAACAGGTGCAAGGCGCCTCCTCCTCTCCAGTCGCCTCGGAGCAGCAATTTGGCGCCTCGCTGGGCGGCCCACAACAACGAGAACAGCGAGAACAACGAGAACAAATAGCTGTTGGCGGCGGGCCGCAGAGTTTCGGCGGCAAGCTGGAGGAAGCCAGTGGCAACCAGAGCGCCGCCGAGTCCTTTGGTGTCACGGTGGCGCCAGCGAGCATGAACGCCGAGCTGGATTTCCCGCTGGCCGAGGTGAAGCTGTCGTATGAGGACGATTATGGTGGGCCCGAGGCGGCCAGTGAGTCGTCCTTTCCTGAGACAGTGGATGACGAGTCTGGGCCCAGCGTGGGCGGCCGTGATTGGGCAGACAACAAGGCTGGCGACGAGGGCCAGACGGCTCGTGATACTGGCGGCGGGCAGACGGGCGACGAGGTGGACGCATACTTAGAAGGAGACGACAGAGGGACCTCTCCAGGAGGCCAGATTTCCACTAATTCAGCCCTCGACAGCGTTGCCGATGATAATAATGATAACAATAATTATAATTATACTAGTGGAAATGGTGGGGATAAGCATGGGGAGGCAACTGGGGCCTCTGAGAGTGACACCAACGTGATCACAACAACTGTAGCCCCATACGATAACCTGACCACGATCGATCCATTAACTGGGGCCACCATTGACACAATAACTGGACTGGAGCTGGATCCAGAGACTAAAACGCCATTTTCGCGCCTTCAAACAATCACAATTGCAATACTCATTGGATTGTGCGTCCTATCAACCGTTTTGGGCAACATCTTGGTGCTATTATCCTTTGTTTACGATCCCACCATAAGGCAACCGAGTAATTATTTTATCTGCTCTCTAGCATTGAGCGACCTATCCATTGGCATTGTTTCGATGCCTTTCTTTGCCATCTACGTGCTAAGAGGCTGGCGTTGGACTTTGGGCCCTTTTTGGTGCGACATTTGGCTGGCCACGGATCACACCTTGTGCTTGGTCTGCATCTACACTGTCCTATTGATAACTGTTGATAGATTTTTCTCCATCAGAGCGCCCACCAAGTACAGGGAATGGAGAACGAAAAAGAAGGTGATCATAATGGTGATTGTCACTTGGGTGGTCCCGTTTGGGATATTCTTTGGCACTATAATGTCATGGGATTGGTTGAATGGTGGGCGTGATTTGAAGGAGTACGAGTGTGCAGTGCCCTTTTTGAAGAATCCAGTATTTAGCACATCGTTGATATTGTTTTATTTTTACTCCACCTTGGCGATAATGTTTGTCCTCTATGCTGGCATCTATCGGACGGCTCGAGATTTGGCCAAGAAATCTGAGTTGAAACAGAAGCGCATGCAACTGATGATGTCGATGCAGCAGCAGCAGGCGGAGATCATAGCACGCTACATGGGCGAGGGCGGCCAGGAGAATGGGACAGTGTCGCGCACGGGAAGCAAGGCCGACGGAGGGCGAGCCACCAAGCACGCCTCAAACCTGGCCCTGTCGCATCGGAACCAGTTGCGCGCGGACGCGGCCGCGCACCAGGGCGCTCTAGGCGCCCCCGACGGCAAGGGCCAGCGGAGCACACTGCAGACGACGGGCGGCCTTGGGCCTGCGGGCCGCAACTCGGACAGCGGCGCCACCCGCACCTCCACCACCCAGGAGTCGCACGAGGACGAGGGCCGCCCCCACGAGTCCCGGGGCCAAGCCCGCGGCCAGACGGGCGAGCGGCGCCCCGGCGACCAATACCGCACCAACCTGATGCTGATGGAGGGCCGCGCGCCCGCCGGCAAGCAGACCGCGCAGCTGGGCGCCAACCGGAAGGGCGCCCAGACCGACTTGGAGCTGGGCGGCCGGCGGGGGCGCATGTACGAGGGCCCAGAGGAGGAAGAGTTGCAGTCGGGGGGCTCGCGGTCGAGCTCGCCGTCGTTCGAGTCGGACGACGACTCGCCCGTCGGGGGCGCCTCCTACTCGGGCGTGCCGGCGGCCTCGGTGGCGCAGTCGGCGCGCTCGTTCGGGGGCGGCGCGGCGGCCGGAAAGAAGGCGGCCAGACAGCAGCAGTCGCGGGCACTCATCGCCCAGTTCCGGGCCAGCAAGAACGCAGACGAGGGCGCCCCCGCGACCAGCTCGGCGGGCGCGCGCGGCCTCTTCTCCAAGTCGAGTCTGGCCGCTTCCGGGGGGGCGAACAGGGCGCGCGCAGGCCCCGCAAGTCCGGCCAGCATCAAGCGGGCCAAGACGAGCTCCGAGGCGGTGCTGGCGCGCGCCAACCGCAGCGCCCTGGACGCGAGTCTGGCGCCCGCGCGCAGGTGCCAACAGCCGCTCATCCCGCGCTCGCCCATCATCTCGCAGAACGAGTTCCGCGACTTCATCCTCGCCACCGGAAGCGGCCAGCCCAGCAGACAAGCGCCCGCCGGCTCGGCTGCGAGCGGCCGAGCAGCAGCGGCCGAGCAGCAGCCCAAGGAGACCAGCAGCCGGAAGGACGGCCAGCCCGACGACGAGCCCAAAAGTGGCGAGGCCAAGACGTCCAACGACAGCGCCATCTCGCTGGCGGGCCCGGCGCGCGCCACCGCCAGCAGCACGAACGCGGCGAGCACGGCCGGAAGTGGCGCCGGCAGTGCAGGCTCCACTGGGGGCGCTCCTTGCGCGCCACCAACCAGCTCGGCGGCCACGCCGGCCGGCAAGAAGCCCCCAGTGACGCCCAAGGAGGCGCCGCGGCCGCCACGCGTCCAGCACACGTACACCTGTCCCTGCGGCCAGGTGATAAATCAGGAGGAGCCGTTGGGGCGGCGGCAGGCCGAGCCGAAGAGTGTGGCGCGCGGCCCAAGTAATAAGCAGCAGGCGCATGGAGGGGACGCGCAGTGTGGCCGCGCGCTCGCAGCCTGCAGGAACGAGCCGGCGCAGCGCCAGCGACTGTCTGCGGCGTGTTCGTCGCCCGCGCGCCGCACACTGCAGGGCGCGCATCCTGCGGGCAGCCTGCCGGTGGGCGCTGCCAAGTCGGCGGCCAGCAGCGACGACCAGCTCGAGCGGCTGGCCCGCAAGCTCGACGCCAACCACCGCTCCGTCGCCTCCTTCTCCAGCGACACCTCCTCGCTGGCCAGCTCGGACGAGGAGCTGGCCCGGTGTCCAGCGAGAAGGACAGGCGGAAGGCCGGCCGGCCTCAGGAGACACTCGTGCCAGGCCATGCGCATGGACTCGCTGGCCGGCTCGCTGGGCGACGCCAGCGGATCGCTCGGGGCCAACGGAAGCAGCTCGTCGAGCAGCGAGCCTGATGGCGAGCGGGTGCGCGGGCGCCGCCGCGAGGGAGCCGCCGAAAACGATTACGATTGCGACGACGACGAGGACGAGGACGAGGACGAGGAGGATTTCAGCAACACGCGCCGCTCGCACTGCGCCGCCTGCTGCTCGCTCTGCTCGTCCACCCTGCTCTACGATGACGACGAGGACGAGGACGATGATGAAGATGATGAAGTTGAAGTTGACCAGGACGCAGATGGACACGATCACCAAGACCGCCAGCGAAATCATCACGCCCCAGACGAGCTGCCGCAGGAGAAACACCGCTGCCTCGCAGACGCGCCGGGCGGCACGTGCGAGCACGCCGGCGAAGGTGGGCGTGGCTGGCCGCGCTCGGGCGGCGGGCGGCTGGGCGGCGAGCAGGAGTCGGAGGTGGCGAGGGGCCCGGGCGGGGGGCTCGGCTGCCGGCAGAGCAGGTCTCTGGTGAGTCTGGCGGCGAGCGGTCCGGCGGACGCGCTGGGCGGCGAGGCTGAGGTGCGGGCAGGCCCGCACGGAGGTGGGCGGGGCGTGCGCGACGCCCGAAGGCCCGGCGCGCGACGAGCCAGCGCGGCCGCTCAGCAGGGCGCACAGGAGCACGCGCTGGGCTGCGGCCGGCTTGCAGGCGGCCGAGGCTTGCGGGAGTCGCCTCGGCTCAATTTGGGCGCCGCCGCCGCCGGAACTCTGTCGCCCTCCGAGGGGCGCTCGTCGGGCCAGGAGAGGCAGTTTTCGGGCGACGACGAGAGGGAGCTTGGCTCTGAGGGTGGAAGTGAGCGAGAAATGGTTGCCAGCCATTCGAGCGAAGCCAAGAATCCCGCCAAATTGGAATCCACAACAATCGACTTTGGCTCGCTCACTGGAGCAGCCTCGAGCAGTTTGGGCGCGAGATTGAGTGGGCCCAATGATGAATCTGGCCCCCTAGAGCAGAGCTCAAATGTGGCCACGCAAAACAGCGAGGGAACTTGCTCGCCGAGCAGCAGCGGACGAGCAGTCACCGCGGCAGCCAGACAGCAGCAGCGCCAAGGCGGCGCCAAGACTCAGGAGGCCGAGCCAGATCTCAGCAAGTGCTCCGATGGGGCAGGGCTCATGGTCACCTCGTTGCTCGCCTCGGCGGGCCTCAAGACAGCCAGCCAGGCGGCCAGTCTGAGCACGCTGAAGAGCAAACTCAAGTCGGCCACTGGAGAGCTTCTGGTGGGCGCTGGAGGGCCCCTTAAGCTTGCCAGTCCAAGCTCGAACGAGGAGACGAACAATAAATTGGCCTCCGGAGGGAAACAGTTTACAAGCTCACAGGAAACACAGGCCAACATTGTCAACACAAACGAGCTCAATGTTCATCATCAACAATCCTTGAGCCAGGCCAACCAGAGCTCCAGTTGGACCAGCCCATTGGGCAGATCGGGCGGCATGATGGTCACTAGGCCAAGAACAGGCCAAAGGCTCAAGTCCAAATCGGAAAACAGAGCAAGAAAGGCGCTCAGAACTATCAGCTTCATTTTGGGCGCCTTTGTTCTCTGCTGGACCCCCTATCATGTACTGGCACTTGTTGCCGGTTTCTGTGATGGTTGCATCAACACCCACGTCTTCTATTTCACCTACTTCCTTTGCTATACAAACTCGCCAATCAATCCATTTTGTTACGCTCTGGCCAATGCTCAATTCAAGAGGGCCTTTTACCGAGTCCTAAGGTGCAATCTTGGGCGAGTGTTGCAACAAAAATCACTAGTCAAATGAATGCAAACTCACTCTCTTCACCAATTGAACCAATTATATTATTACACAACAATTTTAGGATTGAAATGGATCAAAATCCTCTCTCCATGATGGTCACACTAGTTAGTAGAAACTAAATTGAATAACAATCGAACAAATAAATGGACTTTTTCTAATCAAAATGATTGATTGCTTTTCTAGAATATCGAAAGTTAAAATATGCAAATCTTGGGAGCATGTGTGACACTTTTTCTCTCTTAGACAACCCTTTTGTGCGACAGAGACCGTTACACTGTAACCGTTACAGATGTAGATTTGCACATTTCACGCCCTAAGATCTGCCCGTTATTTTCATCGTGGCATAGAACCGTTTGAAGAGTGATCGATCGTCCGTTTGAGAAGCCAACGGATCTCGATGTTCCGTTCAGAATCTGAACTTCAGACTCTGAAGATCAGACTCTTTCGCCTTACATATAAGCTCAGACAAGAGCTTGATGTTCGTCATTTCAGTGCAACATAGATGACAGTCAAATTGACTGTCATCAGACTGAAGTCGATTCATATTGTCCACCCCAAGTCAAGTATAGAGACTATTTAAGATAAGTTTAATGAGCTAAAGATAAGCTTAATTAGAAAAAAGATCAAGCCATACGTTAGTCTCTCGCTTCTCTTAAAACGAGGCTCAGTTTTAGCCACCTAAGAATAGATCTTATTCCTTGAGAGACCGACCCAGTCCGATCACCAAGTCGGATCACCAAATCAGTGACAGTTTGAATTGAAGAAATACGAGAGTTCGGAAAGTGAGTATTTTATTGGTTGTGAAAATCATCGGCTCAAAGTTCCCATAAACTTGGCTATTATTCCGATCATGATCTCATCAGCGCCCCCGGCGATCGACATAACACGAGCATCGCGATAGAATCGCTCGACTAACATTTCCGAAGAGTATCCCATGCCCCCAAAGTATTGCAAACAAGTGTCGGCAACCTCGCGAATCAGACGGCCTGCCTTCAATTTGGAAACCGCCGCCAACATGGCAGAATTGCACCCGTGATCCATATTCTCGCCGGCAATGATCATGTCGGCAATCCGGTGGTTCAGAGATTTCAACAGTTCCACTTCGGACTTTAGCTCGGCTAGTCTGAAGTGTATGAGCTGATTGTCTATCAGCGCCTTTCCAAATGTTTTCCTCTGTCGACAAAACTCAATCGTCTCGTCAATCAATCTCTGCATCTGATGAACTGCTACCACACTGGCACATACCCGTTCGTCAACAAACTGCAAC
>Ga0268247_10000448_pt1 | contig 13982 bp, 15 predicted proteins | sample AgamicOrMae_FD_200245 | JGI IMG/M metagenome (GOLD analysis project Ga0268247, IMG submission 200245) | Agave microbial communities from Guanajuato, Mexico - Or.Ma.e (v2) (version 2) | ecosystem: Host-associated > Plants > Phyllosphere > Phylloplane/Leaf | place: Guanajuato, Mexico | collected...
CCCGTTCCCATCCGCCCGTGTGCTCCCCCAGCTCCCGACGTGACCCAAAACCCCCCCTAGATGACTTAGCTTAAGGGGGGTGGCGGTCAGCCGGTCAGGGTTCCATAACCCTGCCGGACGACTCGAGGGGTGAAGGGGGAGGGCGTGGCTCGTAGGTCCGGGCGAAAAAATAAATAAACACAAATAAAAAATATACTTACATTTGTTTATTTTTCTCCGGGTGCCTCTGTACGTTTTCTGCTTCTTGCGTTGTCCTAGTGCGCAACACCCTTGCACCTGAAAACGGTCACTCGGTGACCGTGTTCATGGTGCAAGGGGAATCTATTTTCTGGGAGGGCCCTTTTGTAACGACTTTTCGGGACCCTCCCAGACGTTTAATTAATTTTCTTCATTAATTGTTACGTAATGCGCCCTCTATTGGGCGCATTACGTAACAGTCGGGCGACAGGAGGAGTGGTGGCGCGCCATCGGGCGCGCCACCGCCCACCGCGCGTTATCAGTGGCCCATCGCCCCATCTTTTTGGGACGCACTGTAGGCCGTAAGACAGGATGTAACATGACTCCGAGATGAGGAGACATGTCTGTCATTGGATACGGCGCATGCGCACAGCTTAGAGAGAACTTTCGGGAAAAATCCCGAAAGTCCGCAGCCAAGTATAAATACGAGCGCGCACCGCTCGTTCGCTGAGCATTCAAATCTTTGCATCCGTCCCGTGTACAATAAATGCCCAACGGGCGTTAGAGTTGCAATATCGCCTCTCATCAAGTAAACCTCTGTCTCTCTTCACCTCAATTTTATTCTCACAATCTCACAGACGATCCGGTTCGTCTTGATTTCCCCTCGATATTCTTTGTCTGTGATCACCGACAATGAAATGAGTTTGCGCTGCAAACCGGGCACATAGAGAACGTCTTTCAACATGATCCTTTTGGCATGGCCATCGATGCTGATCTCTGCCAAAATGTCACCTTGGCCAATCCCTGGGTCGACTCGACCATCGCCATAGAGAACTTCCTTTGGCACCTCCAATTTTACAAAATTTCTGAAGGCCTGCTTCTCATAGGACATGTGATGTGATGCGCCGGTGTCTAGCATCCAATCAATTTGTGACTCTGTACAATTGGCGTCAGCAACTATCACTGAGGCTGAAGTGTTCGCATCAGCGTGGTTGCATTTTTCTTGTGTCGTTTCAGGGCATTCGGTTTTCCAATGCCCCTCCTTCTGACAGTTGTGGCATTTGGTCCGCTTCTTCAACGATTTGATCTCTTCCTCCGTTCTTGTCGGATTTTGTGTAGTGCCTCTGCTCGGCCCCGGGCGAGCAATATCATTTCGCCGGTGTGAGAAGGTTCTTCTGTTGTACCTGTTCTGCTCGGCGGGTGACTGTCGCCTTCCAGTCCTGCCACCTCGGACGCTGGTAAGCAGCGCGTTGGCTTCGCTACGCGGCTGATACTTGCACTTCATCTGCTCCTCGGCCAGCAGTCGTTGGATAAGATCATCGAGCTTCTGCCGGGCGGGTTCGGTCCCCATCCAGCTGGACACAAATGCTCCGTATGATCGTGAGAGGCCACTAACCATTTTGCCCATCACGTTCGTTTCGGTGATTTCCTCGCCGAGATCGCGTAGTTGAGCCACAATATACTCAACTCTGCCAATATAATCCGCAATCGAATCATCCGGTCGCATCTGAAGGTCGTAGAACTTCTTTTGCAGCATCAGTTTGCCATTGATCGATTTTTGCTCATGAACTGTCACTAGTTTGTCCCACATCTCTCTTACTGTTGTTGCATGCATGATGAGCTCGATGTACTTGGTCTCAAGACCCAACAATATTATTGCCTTCGCTTTTCCGTCTGCTTCTATGGAGGTTTTTGACATGGATTCCCTCTTGACGAAAGCTTCTTCAGACTTGATGGCCGCTTCAAGACCCTTTGCAGTCAAAATTGCCTCGATCTGCATGCGCCATACTGCAAAGTCTGACCCGTTGAACTTCGGGATACTTCCTCTAATCCTATCATCCATTATCTCAAAAACCTATGCGACACAGAGAAGAAAATTCAACGATCAACGCTTTGGCTGTTAACCTGTTGAGGTTCTAAACGCGACTGAACTTTATTTCTTAGGCGCGAGCAGCAGCTCGCACATTACAAGTGCGGGACGTTTCCCGCAACACATAGAGGGGCGTGGCAGTGACCCGCATGGTTTGCTGTCCAACAGCACCAACCTGTGAGACGTGACTCGGTGGAACTCTCTCGACTGAATGAATTTTATTTAGATACGGGGAAACATACACTCTTCTCAGGAATTTTTCTCCCGGATTCACTTGCATCCACCTAACGCATCACGCATGCGTTACAAACCCCTCATCTTAGAGGAGCAAGAACTACGAGCTGCAGAGACCGTCCTCAGTGGCAAGAAGTATATTGGACCAGATGGTATCCCGTTCAGTACCTTCAATCGAGTGCTGGCCCTTGAGCTGGAGATTGTCAGAGACATTACCGGACTTAGCTTCGCAACTGCCACATTCCGGAACACTGTCGTCAAACCCGAGGGACCCTTATACCAAAGAAAGCACCGGGCAAATGAAGACTGGTCCACGTAGCCACTCCGATGGCAGCCTATATCGAGATCATTGCGCTCTTTCGACTGGAATTTGCCCTAGAGACCAACAAACTAAAGGACCCAAACCAGTACGGCTTTACACGCGACAAGGGAAGACATGATCTCGTGGCCAGCATCATAACTGTTCTGGCAAGACATAGGGCCGAAATCAAGGCTACCTATGGGGACAAAGCAACAGCCCAACATAACCAGACGACTGTCATCAGTCCTAACGTAGCTGGGGCTTTTGATACATCGGCCAGGCTGTGATAATCAAAAAACTCTACAAAGAACTCAATTAAGATCCCATAAGGCACTGGCTAAAAGCCTTTATCCTCAATAGGTCAATACGAGTAAAAATTAACAACTTGGTCTCCAGGGATCTCGGTGTTCATAGCGGGTCCAAACTCTACTCATTGTGAGCGATGGTAACCAGAAACCCTGGGAGACCCAAAGACTATTAGACTAAATTAACCATTATATCAAGTTCAAGGGTCTGATGTCAACTTTAATCCGACACTTCAGTTCAACATGCACCAAATTGACCAACCCAATAAACCGGGAAGACCTGCATGGCTCATAACCAATCACCGGCAAGACAGGAAAGGACCCAGCCACTGCACAGCATACCTGATCCTGCTCACCAACATTGACCAGTCTTGTGTTTTGAAAGAAGGAAGGGTACAAAATTCAACCTACGGGATCAGCTATTACAATACACTTGCGACCATATGGAAAAGATGTGTTGACAACAAGGATACCAGTCCCATCATCATCAATAGCCTTGACAGCTCAGTGAAAGCCTCAGAGAATCTCGCCAACAGAAGTAACATTGTCATCAGACTACGAGAACTCATCGTCACCACCAAGATCCAAATCATACAAACAGACAAGAAAAAGATCTCGGCGATTTTAGAGAAAATCAGACAACAGACCAGTGGACCAGCAGACTTAAAATTGATCAAGTACTGCTGGCCACAAGTCGTCCTACGAAAACTTTGCAACATCCGGACCGGAGCGATTAACGTACAGGTCGAACAGAGACTCACAGGCCAACTCACCAAGATCATGAAAGCGCCATGTCCCCAGGCAGAGTGCTGGGCCAAAATACCCCTGGACCAACTGCCTGACCAAAATATCGTCATGCTCACCGGGCTAGTGCAACCGACCGGTTACCAAACGAAAATAACTCGATGTTCACGAATCAAGATGGGAAACTCTACTACTTTTATTCTGCTTTTTCCACTGCCTTTTATACCCTCGCTCCGGTGTCTGCCTCCTCGCCTCGCGAGAACGGTCGCCTGCAGGTGCAAGCGACCTGCTAGTTTTTTTCCTCCCTGCTCGTCTGCCCCTGTCCCGTTACACTACCCCCGGCCTGGGGCATTTCGCCTGCGGAGAAATTTCCGTGGATCCTCAGTTGACAGTGTGCAGCTCATCCACGCTCAGACGATTCCGGAGAGTACGAGTCGGTAGTTGAGTCTGGTTCTACGCTGTTGGAGGCCCTTGAGGCCTCTGCCCGGTATAGTCTGTCCTCTAGGACTTGTTCTCTTCGTTGTGGGAGGAAGACTTGTTGTCTCAACTGGTGATTTTCTTCATGGGCTTGACGAAGTGCCCGGGCCATTCTTGCTTCCGGGGTGAAGGCGCTCGTCGACTTGCGTGCGGTTCGGGCTTTCATCCTTTCTGCAGCGCTACTGGTGTGGAATAAGTTCTTTTCTGGGTTGATATGCTGGTTTTGGATCTTAGTAGAGCTGGAGGTGGGAATGAAGATTAAGTGGTCAAGCATTACTCCTTTTTGGAGGACCTTTTGGATGTTTTTTTCCCTTTTTGGTATCGTTTGTCTCTCTTCCTCTTGCGCAACAAGAGGGGCACGTCTATCTTTCCCCCCCACTCGTTCGCGTACGCTGATTTTTGTACGTTAATTGCCGCGTACCTCACTCTCACGTCCACTGGTTCCTTACGGCTGTGGACCCCTATCTCCGGTGTCATAGTGGCACCCTGCCATGATATCGCTTCATTCGGGCTAGATGTATGATCAGGGTCTTCGGCTTTTGCTCCGCACCCACCTTCCTGACCAAGTCAGGTCACTATAGCGCCTCATACGGGCCCTCCCAGGGGAGCCGGAGCCTGCTAGTTCCGTGCGCTCGAGGCTGAAATATCAGCACCAAATCCCCCTCTCGATAGGCCGCAGTGCACCGGTTCTTGTCGTATTCCCGTTTTTGTTTCCGTTGGGCCTTCTTCGTCGCTTCGATGGCCAGTTCTCGGGCGCGATGAAGCTCCTTCAGACGTTCTCCGGCTGCTTCTCCATGCCTCGGTAATTGTAACTCCCCTACCAGTCTGAGCTCCATACCAAAGAGTAAGTAATAAGGCGAATACCCGGTTGAATCCTGCACCACCGAGTTGTGGGCGAATACCGCAAATGGGATATATTCATCCCAACTTCGTGTCCGATGGCTCACATACATTGACAGCATAACTGTCAGGGTCCTGTTGAACCGTTCCGTGAGGCCATTAGTCTGTGGATGGTAAGGCGAGCTCACCACATGTGTGGCTCTGAAGCCTTCGAATAATTCCCGCATCATGTTCGATCTGAATGTGGTCCCTCTGTCGCTGAGGACCACGTCCAGTGCCCCAAAGTGGAGGAAAACTTCCTCCAATAGGATGTTGGCCACCACCTCGGCTGCCTCTTTTTGTATGGGCCTTGCTATGGCCCATCGCGTTAGGTAATCTGTGACCACAATAATCTTTCGGTTTCCCCTTTCACTGGCTATGAACGGGCCTAGCGTGTCAATTCCAATTCTTTCGAAGGGCCTGAGAGCGGGCTCGATCGGCTGCAGGAGGCCAAGCCGGTTGGTCCACCGCTGTTTTCTGGCTTGGCGAAAGTGACAACTTTGGACATAGCGCTTCACCCACTTCCTGTCATGCGGGTTGTGAAATCGCTGCCGGAATCTCCACAAGGTCTTCCCAACTCCAGTGTGGCCGCTGGCCGGGTCATCGTGCATGGCGTATAAGATCTGGTTCATTAGGGCATCCGGAATGTATGCCCGAGGCCCCGTCTTTCTTCCCACGCAGTTTCGACACTCCACGAGCATGCCTTGCAAAATCTTGAAGTTTGGATGCTTCGAAATGTTATCCCTGATAGCCTTGCAGACCGGATCATCAAGATGGGCTTTAATGACTGATTCTTCAGTGTAGTAGGGCAGGGACAGGTCACCGATAGCGGGTTCATCCGCCGTTTCCCAATACGCTCCCACGCTTTCCTTGGCCCCTGTCATCGAGGCTGCGTCCATCCAGTTCACTGGGAATCTTGATAGGAAATCCGCATCCTTGTTTAGGAACCCGCTTCTATACACCACTTCATAGTCGTATGGTTCTAGTTTGAGGGCCCAGCGCATCAACCTGGCAGTCAGCTCCTTCTTTTGTCGCAGCCATTTCAGAGCTAGATGGTCCGTGACCACTTTGAACATCACCCCCAAAAGATATATGCGGAATTTTTCCAATGCCCACAAAATAGCCAAGCATTCCAGCTCGGTTATGCCGTAGTTGTGCTCAGCTCTTTTGAGCTTTCGGGAGGCATAGGCGATAACTCGCTTTTGTCTTTCCGGCAAATCATGGGAGCAGTAGTACTGCTCCCAGACCCACTCCACTCGCGTCAGTCCTAAGCTCCAATGGTCGCCAGAAATCGTAATGACACAGCACCGATTGGGCTGCCAGCTTTTCCTTCAGCTCTTCGAAAGCTTTGTCCTGCCTTGGGCTCCATTGAAACGGAGCATCCTTCTCCAACAGTGCATTAATGGGCGCCGCTATAGTGGCAAACCCTTGAATAAACCGGCGGTAATACGCGGCCGTACCCAGGAACCCCCGCACCCCACGGATCGTAGTCGGAGCTGGGTGGTCCAGGATGGCCCTGACCTTGCCCGGGTCCATTTTGATGCCCCCTGGCTGACGATGTGACCCAGGAACCTAAGTTCCGACACTCAAAATGCACACTTCGACGGCTCAATTGTAAGCCCTGCCTCCTGTGATGCTGCGAGTACTTTCCCCAGGTTGCGGTTGTGGGAGGACTCGTCCTCCTCGAAAACAATGATGTCGTCTAGATAGACGAGACAGCTGTTCCATTTCAGCCCCGCCAGGACTATGTCCATGCATCTTTGGAAGGTAGCTGGCGCATTGGTTAGCCCGAAGGGCATTTTCAGAAACTCAAAAAGGCCGTCCTCAGTTATGAAGGCCACTTTTGGTACGCTCTGGCGCTCTACTCGTATCTGCATGTATCCTTGGTTTAGATCAATTGAGCTGGACTGCGTCTTCCCATTTAAGCTCGCCATGAGGCTGTCAATTGCCGGAAGTGGATAGACGTCCCGTTTGGTGACCATATTTATTTTCCTCAGGTCAACGCACATCCTCGTGGAACCGTTCTTCTTGGGCACTAGAACCCCCGGGGACGACCATGGGGAGCAAGATGGTTGGATGACGCCCGAAGCCAGCCAATCCCTAATTTGGCGTTGGATTTCAAGCCTTTCGACATACGAGTTCCGATAGGGTGGTGTATGAATGGGCCGGGCGTCTCCCGTATCAATAGTGTGTTGGAGAACATTGCAGTCCCCCAGCCATCCGTCGAACGAAAAAATTGTAGCGAATCGCCCGCACACCTGTAGCAAAGCCTTCACCGAGTCCTCAGAAAGGGTCTTGGATACCTGCACGACCCCGCCCGGCATCGTTACTTCCCTCAAATTCTCCCGAAAGATGTACGGGTGGTCGTCTCGAGGCTGGTAAAACGGGCATCCTTCCTTATTCTCGCTTCCCACTAATTCCTCCGCGAGAAAAACATCGCGATAGTAGTTTTGAAACTCAAACCGCTTATCCTGCTTACCGAAGTCTGCCTGCGCCGGTTCCTGTACCGCAACGGTGAGAGTGTTAATCTGTCCCACCTGTGGTGTAACCCATCTGGCCTCTACCATCTGGGTTTCGCGGGGTTCCCGGCAGTAAATCCTTTTCGCCTCGTTGTCAATAATGAAATTCACACCGAACATGAAATCTCTGCCGAGCAATAGGCGAAAGGCAAGCTCCTCTAGTACCACCGCCCGAATGGTAACCCTTTGGGTTTCCCCCTACTCGTCCTCATACTGCACGGGTAGCTTGACAATCCCTTTCACTCCAATCAGCCTCCCATCGGCCCCGTGCATGACCAACCCATCGTTCGCCAGCAGATCAAGTTTGCCACTAAGCTTTTCGTCGTAAAACTTGTAGTCTATGCAAGTGAACGTTGCGCCTGTGTCGACCTGCCCCTGGACTATCTCATCTAGGATCTGCACCCCTATCTCGATACACGGCTCCGGTTTGCTATAATTGGCTAAGCGGTTGATTCCCTCGACGCGTATCGCCCCGGCGTTCATTGGCTCTTCGTAGTCTAGTTGCTGCACCGTTTGGAATCGGCCCTGCGTGAGCTAGTGCCTTGGATACCCTCCCCGGCCCGCGGGTCTCGGCCATGGGTTGGCCTGGGCTCGCTGGGGCGCCGGCGCGGCCTCTGGCAGTCCTCCTGGTCCGCTCCCCATCCCTGCTGCTCGGTCTCGATATCGTGCCTGATACCGCTCGCGAACTGGCTGACGGGCTCGGCAGTCCCTAGCTAAGTGGGTGATCTCACCACACTGGAAGCATTCGCGCCTTCGCCCAGGCTCGCTCCTCCCTGCCGGGTTCCTTGCACCCTGCAGCTGACTGGAGAGCTCGGCCACCTCCCTCTCTAGTCTCTGGATGGCCCTCCGCGCGTCTCCTCCAGCCGCTTCTTCTGCTCGGTCTCGCGCTTGCTGACCCATCTGCTCCTGTACAAACTTCAAGGCAGCCAGCACGTCGCCAATAGAGTAGCACCGCACGGCCCCGATGGCCTGCGCATACTCGGGCAGGAGATGTATGCAGATAGCGCGGATGATCTCCTCCTCTGTCTTGCCAAGTTCCCGGCCTGCCCGTTCCTTATGTTCCACGTAGGCAAAATGGTCCCATGCCTGGAGTTCGCGGAACATTCGCTCCCACTCTTCCCGCATGCTGTAATCCGTGGAGAAATGGTCCACGAAGAGGGCTTTGACGCCGTACCAATCGAGCTTATCCCACGCAAGCCGAGCTCGAGGTGTGGAATCGCGATTCTCGGAGTGCAGGGGGCGTAATTCCAAGGTTCGAATCCAGTTTTTAGCTTCCTCGCCAACGAAATCGAACAAATGCTTCTTGATGCGTCGCTCGCTCCATCCCAAGTTGGTAGTGGCTCGTTCATAATCGCCGATCCATTCATGGGCGTCGTCGACCCCCGGGCGGAAAGTCGTGATGAACAGGTCCAGCCGGCGGCTTGGGGCCCACGCATCGCGAAAGGGTTCTAGCTCGCGACCACCCGCTCCAGCCAACCTGAGTGACCGGGGCCGCAGATTAACACTTGCCGCCCGCGATCTTGGCAGTTCCGGTTGGCTATTCGACGTCCCCTCCGTTTGGTCTCTGCGCTCTGGTCTCTGGCTCCTGGTCCCAAGTCTTCGTCTCTCGTCTCTCGTCTCTCGTCTCTCGTCTCTCGTCTCTCGTCTCTCGTCTCTCGTCTCTCGTCTCTCGTCTCTCGTCTTGCTTCTCTTATATCTATCCGCTAAGACACTTGCTGCCCGGTGCCTCCACCAAATGCGACCGACCGGTTACGGAACGAAAATAATTCGATGTTGACGAATCAAGATGGAGAACTCGACTACCCTTTATCCCGCTTTTTCCACTCCCTTCTATACTCTCGCTCGCGCGTCTGCCACCTTGGCTCGCGAGAGCGGTCGGCTGCACCTACAGGCGATCAACTAGTTTTTTTCTCCCTTCTCGTCTGCCTCTGTCCCGTTACACAAGGCTCTCTTCGTGGACCATTTTTCCACCGACTACAGCCGCCGGGAAAAATGTGAGCGAGTCCTCCTTGAACCTCAGACTCCAAGACAGCCTTACTACATCTATGTGGATGGCAGGGAGCGAGCCGGGCGCGAGATCGGCAAAACCGAGGAGGAAATCATCAGGGTCATCTGCATACACCTCATCCCTGAGTATACGTTGGCTATTGGCGCGGTAAAGTACTACTCGATTAGAGATGTACTGGCGGCCCTTAAGTTTGTCCAGGAGCAGCTAAACCAACGGGACCAGGACTTCTCGGAGCCAGACGGAGATCGTGGAGTGAGCCGACGGGCCTTCGAGAGGCTGGAACGTCAGATGGAGCAACTTGCCAGCCAGCTCCGGGGAGCACCCAAGGCAATGGAGCCACGACGACCCCGTGAATGCTTCAACTGCAGAGAAACGGGGCACATGGCTCGAGACTGCCGTGCACCTCAAGCTGTGCCTGAGCAGTACCAGAGGCGCGGAGACAATTGGCAAGGTGGTGCGGGAGTACGTCACCCACCCGAGATGCGGCCAACTGGCGCGTCAACGACCAACGGCAGAACCGCGACCCAGCGAACCACGGGCAAGGGGCCGTAGAAGCCAAGCAGGTCATGGCGTGCAATGGAGGATGCAACCTGCATCGGGGCGTTTCCAGGTAATACAGCGGGTTGAGACTGTCCGCGATGAGTTCCTACAGCTCGAGCCAACGCGGGTGGAGGAGATGAACCGGCTTGCGAATTTTAGCCAACCAGAGCCCGTGCGCACGCTGGACGTCAAGATCTTGGATGAGGTAATATCCGGCCAGGTGGATAGTGGGGCCACTTTCACCTGTTTGGACTACAGATACTACGACGAAAAATTGAGCAAGCAGTATGACTTACTGGCTAACGACGGGCTTATGATGCAGGCGGCAAATGGAAGGCCACTCGGGGTAAGAGGAATCATTAAGCTGCCAATTAAGTACGAAGACAAGTATTGGGAGACGCAGCAGGTCACGGTTAGAGCGGTCGTTCTCGAGGAGTTGGCCACTCGCCTCCTGCTCGGACGCGACTTCATGTACAATAAGATCATGATTCTCGACAACAAAGCCCGGAAGATCTACTGTGGCGAACCCAGGGAGCCAGTTGCGGCCGAGGTCTGAATGATCCCAGCAGCCGGCCAAATCAGGACCCTGTCAGCCACCGTGGAAGCTGGCACCATTGAGCAGGTTGGATTCGGGGAATCAAAGCGTAAGGAATCGGACTGCCCAAGCTACTACCGAGACATTTATCGGGTAGAGGAGCTTGTAGGTGATGACCGGAGGGAGAGATGCCCGTTTTATAAGCCCAGGGACGAGGGTGAAGACCACCCGTATGTCTTTCAGGAGAACCTCCGAGAGGTGGCCATGACAGGCAGAGTCATCCAGGTCGCCAAGACACTTTCGAAGTCCTCCAGTGCAGCCCTGGTAGAGATTCGTGAGAAGTTCCGGAGTGTCTTCTCCTTGGAAGGGAAGCTAGGAGGCTGCCGTCTATGACAGCGTGTCATCAATACGGGGAATGCCAAGCCAGTGCACACACCCCCGTACAGGAATTCGCATCTCAAGCGCCAGGAGATGTAGGCTGTGAGAACTGAGAACTGGACTCAGTTCCGTCTCAAGTTTCTGAGTCACTGGCTTGCGCGGACTCGGGCGAGCGTGACGCCCACTTGTCTTCTTACGGGACTCAACTGCAGAGCCCGACCGTGTATATAAAGCCAGAATAAACTCTTCGCGACACACAGTCGTTTAACTATCTCCATCAGATTAACAGCCAAATCTCAATACGGCGGTTATTCAGTGCGCCTTCAGCACCCAGTGGGCAAGTACCAGTGAAGCCGAGCAGACGATTGCTGTCCTGACTGGACGACTGCTCGAAGAACAGTCCTTACAACAGAGCCATCAACGAGGAGGCAAAGCGGAGAGTTTAGCCTTCACAGCTGGCACGAGCCATAAGAAGTCAAACTTCAAAAACCGCGGGCCACAGCGGGGCCAGAAGAAAAAACCTTTCAAAGGTAAGTGCCATAACTGCCACCAAGAAGGGCACATGAAGCGAGATTGTCCCAGCACTAAATCGGGTGCCCGGGGGCCGCCGGAGCGCGATGACAAAGACAAGAAGGGGGGCCCTTTGGCGGTCATTCCAGAGACGAGCCTGTCAGACGTCACATCCGATGAGTGGATAGTTCACACAGGTGCCACAGAGCACATATCGTACAACCACAGCTCGTTCACCAACTATCGGGCGCTAAGCCATCCCATACCGATCCGCGTTGGTAATAATGAGACGATCCATGGGATCGGGATTGGCGACATCCGGGTTTTGTCGAGGAAACTCGACGACAGCACCCGTGAACTTGTCCTCGTGAACGATTTGCACGTCCCCGACCTTGCCCGTGAGCTCATCTTGCTGGCAGCAGCAACCTATCGTGGGTACAGCGGCTACTACAACGACGACCTTCTCGTCTTAGAGGATGAGAATCGAGGGGAGCTCATTGTAGCGAAGCGAGATGGACGGCTCTACAAACCAGACATCGCAGAGCTAGACGAGGAGGCTCTCCTCGCGTCCAGTCAAAAGGACGACATCTGGAATGAGCGAATGGGGCACATAAACAAGCGTCGTATTGTCCAGACGACGAGACGGCTCGGTCGAGGGCCTCGGCAAGATCAGCAGCGTCAAGGAGAAGTTATCAAGGTGCGTAGTCTCCTGTGACGCTTGCCAGATTGGCAAGCAGCCGAAGATGCACTTCGGTAGCCGAAAAGAGCCAAAGGCCACCAGTGTTGGCCAGCGTGTCCATGCCGATATTTGCGGACCGATCTGTGAGGCCACCTACAGCGGATTCCATTACTTTCTACTTTTCAAGGATGAGTTTAATGCCTATCGGCACGTATACTTCGTAAAAACGCGCGACCAGATTTTCGATTGTCTTCGCAAGTGCTTAGCGTCGTACACTACGCGTCAAAAATACGGTCATAATTTTCTGCGAGGCGCAGCTACAGACAAAGGGGAGTGTCCTCGGACGCTTGAACTGAGGAGGCGCGGTTCCAGTCCCGATGTGAGCGCGCGAGGTAGAACGGTATTGCTGTGCGGGCGGGGCTTAAAGTTGAACAAGACCAGAGGGGCGCGCCTGTTTCCCGACCCGCATTCAACCCTCGTGTCGCGCATTTCTTTTTCTTCATCCGGCATCTGCGCAGAGCAAGATTATGACTGTATTTTTGACGCGTAGTGTACAAAGGAAAGCTCCTCCACGAGATACGGGCGCTATGCACCGATCGCGGATCCGAATTCACTAGCCATCGGGCGCAGGACTTCCTGCTGAGTCACTCGATACATCACGTGATTGCCGCGCCATCTTCGGGCGGTCATTCCGGACGCGATGATGGCACGCGTACTATACGCCTTACACGATGACCCTACGAGAGGGCATAGTGGGGTGAGCAAGACTCTGGAGGTTTCAGCAGCGATTCTATTGCAGTCCAAAGTTGTCACTACTGCCAGACCCGCAAACAGCGGTGGAAAAATCGGCTGGGGATGCTCAAGCCGATCCATCCGGCAACGCGACCTTTTGAGCGGATAGGTATGGACACTATGGGCCCATTCCGAACCAGCAGGGCGCGGAATCGGAAGATCCTAGTGATCACCGACTACTTCACCAGATGGGCGATCGCGCGCCCCATACCCAGAGAGACAGCCGAAATCGTGGCAGACATCTTGCTCGACAAAATTTTCACCAAATTCGGGGCCCCTGAAGTGATAGTTAGTGACCAGGGGTCGGCCTTCCAGTCGGGAGTACTGCGCGAGCTCTTCACCGATTTTCGGTCGAAGCAAGTCATGAGCTCACCATACCATCCTCAGACCAATGGCCTGAGAGAAAGGCTCAACAAGACCCTTGCGGGAATGCTGGCCATGTATGTCAGCGAAAAACAGCAAGAGTGGGACGAGTACATACCATTCGCGGTCTTTGCCTACAACGCTCTTAGGTAGGATTCCACTGGATTCTCTCCATATTATCTATTGTACGGCGTCGAACCAAGGCTACTCGCTGAGCTCGTCCCGCAGGGACCGGAGGACCAAACCTTCGCGGGAAGGATGGAGGAGCTACACGTGGCACGAGAGTTGGCCATCGCAGCAACAAATCGCGCTCAAGGGAATCAAAAGGCGGTTTATGATAAAGGGCGACACACCCTGAGCTTCCAGGAGGGAGATACAGTGTTGGTATTTAAACCACACTCGAATAGCGCTTCGAAGCTCCGACTTCCTTGGAAAGGGCTATTCGTAGTGCTGAAACGGTACAGTGACCTGAACTACCTGGTTCAAAGGATGGCAGGAGAACGGAAGGCTGATCGACTTCTCGTCCATATCTACCGCTTGAAACGCTATACCTGGCGTCCGGAGGAAAATCGCAGTAAAGAGCAAGGGGTCGATGCGCGCCTCGCTGAATAAAGAAGAATAACGGAAAAGAACGGTCGGCGGGGGGGGGGGGGGGGGGGGAAAAAGGAGAG
>Ga0268247_10000449_pt1 | contig 13975 bp, 13 predicted proteins | sample AgamicOrMae_FD_200245 | JGI IMG/M metagenome (GOLD analysis project Ga0268247, IMG submission 200245) | Agave microbial communities from Guanajuato, Mexico - Or.Ma.e (v2) (version 2) | ecosystem: Host-associated > Plants > Phyllosphere > Phylloplane/Leaf | place: Guanajuato, Mexico | collected...
CACGTTCACGGGCGGCTTCTCTTCCGGAGTCTTCTGGCGCTTAGAGTCTGTGGAAGACTGTTTCATTGTTGCATTTGTTGCATTATTGCACTTGATGCTTCTCCCAGAGCACGAGAGAAGAGGGGGGCCCTTTCCGGTGGCGACGTGACCTGCGGAGAGGCGCCCGCCGGTGGACGTGCCGCTCAGCGCCGGCGAGCTAGTTGTCGGCTCGAGAGAGTCGCCAACTTTTGGCGCAAAGTGGGCGCAAGTTGGCTCCAACTCGTCTGCTTTGGCAGAGAGAAGGAGCGGCGAGTGGAAGGAAAATGGGCCAATTTGGAGCAGTCCTTAGGGCATCTTCTCAGCCTAAGGAGCAGAGCAAAGAAGTTGCCACTTTTTGGAGCGCAACATCCGCCTCGCTTGTCTTCCGCCCATCCCAATTGGCGCGGATTGGGTTCAGTTAAAGAGCTGAAAAGCTAAGAAAAGATGCAAGTCTCGAGGCGAGAAGGAGAAACAGTTCGTCGGGTTTAAATTTTATTAGCATTTTGTGTGCATTTTGTGTGCATTTTGCACTCGAAAAGAGAGCTCACTTTTCGCCCAGTTGCAAGCTGGCAAGCAACCCGCTAACTGGCTGGCTTGCCGCTTACTCCTTAGCTCTGCCGTGAGCCCGTTCTCTAGCGAGCTTACCAGCAAGCTCGCCTCGGCGGAACCAATTTGATAAGATTGTTTTGGTTACTTGTTGGGCGTTTGTTGCGTGCATTCGGCTAGCGTGTCAGTGTGTCTGCTGCTCTGCTTGGGGCTGGAGTTCAGCAGTGGAGCTTTATGCTGCCTGAAGCTTAGGGCTGGAGCTTAGGTCTAAAGTTAAGGGCTAGAGTTTAGGGCTAGAGGCAAGGAGCTGGAATGGAGCAGAGCAGAGCGGAGTGAGGAGGAGAATATCATTTGGTTTGTGTTATGATTATATTTGCCTGCAAGCAAATGGTGCTGAATTCTCTGCTCTCTGTCTCTCTCTCATCCACTGTCTCCCGGCGACAGTCTCTCGCCAACTGTCTCACGTTGCTCCGCTTTTGGCCAAAGCTTGAAACGCGTTTCTCTGGCGCTCACTTGAGCAGTACGTAAACACTTGTTTGGGCAACAAACAAGTGTTTGGCAGCCAAGAGGAAGGCCAAAATGAAACCATTGACTGGGACCAGAAGAGAACCTGCTTAACGGCGGCAATAATGATGATCATCACTGCTAAGGAAGAACCAATTTAGCCTAATTTCTCCTCCTTCTTCTCCTTAGGCGCCAAGCACTCCTCCTCCTCTTCTTCATCTTCATCTTGGGCTTCCTCTACAAAGTAAAATGGCAAGCTAGTCGCTCACTCAACTGGCTCCATAGAGAGGCCGAAGGAGCGGCCAAAAGTAACGGAACAGGACGCCAAGTGTGCGTGTGGCTGAGCTCGTTGGCTGAGCTAATCTGGTGTGTGACGTTGCTCAGGGCGACTGTGCGCCACTTTTGGCTGCTAGCCCTCAGCTACGTCACACAGTTGCACACACACTTGCAAACACACTCGAGCTATGCTCACACGCCCTAGGCACTCGGCCGGCCCAACAGCGCCGCTCGACCGCCCACTTGTTTGCCCACTCCAATGGGTCGACAAACAGGCCGCTGCCAAGCGAGCGCGACCTGAACTGCGCCCCGAGAGACTGTCTCTAGACTCTGTCCAACTTCGTAGTCTAGACTGCATACTGTAGACTCTAGATTCAGTGGAGCCTGTGGCGAGCAGGCAGGACTGTCTGGGGCGAGCGAGCGCCTGTTGCACGGCCGAATCTGCGGCTCGCCATTGTGGCAGGCCCGTTTCTCGCCAGACACAGTCCTCGCGCGGCCCAAGGCTCCACTTTAGCGCCCGAACACTCCACTTTGTCTCCACTTTGGGCGACAATCTTTTGGAGCATTGTTTATGAGAGTGTATGTAACACAATGCCGAACGCGATCACGTAATTGTCCCCTTTTTCCATTGTTCGCCCCTGGCTCCTCGCCAATGGAGCCATCCAGAGGTGGAGTCTTGCGGCCCTCGCGCCACTACAGGCGCTGTACGGTCGGCCCTTGTCTGGCGGCCGGCGAGCAGTGGTTGAAGAGCGCCGGGCGCTTAGCTGTGGCGTTGGGTGGCGCGCGTCGCTCCGCCCACGCACACTGCGCGGGCCGCGCGGCCCGCGGCGCGCGCGAACCAACCGGGACGCGCGGGCCGAGGGGGCCGCACGCGAGGGGGCGGGGCCGCGCGCGTGCTGACCTTGAATTGGGCCGCCGGGCGAGCACAATGGGCGCCAGCGGCAGTGTGCGGGGCGTTTGTTGTGCTCGAGTGGCCGGCCGAGCGGGCAGACAGTTGAGCGGTTGGCCAGCTTTGCGCAGGCAGCCAGCGGACGAGCAAACGAGCGGCCGAGAGCACGGGCGGCGGGCCGGCCGCCAGCCACAAAGGCGGCCAACTTTCTCCCTCGCTGCTCATCATCGGCCACAATGGCCACAAGCCCCGCCCACAAGCATACGTCACACGGCACACACGCACCCAGGCACGCTCGCCGGCCACACGCTCACAGTGTCCCAGTGTCTCTGTGTCTCTTCCCTCGGCCACAACGAGCCGACGTGTTAATGAGAAGGGCGCCCTGAGCGTCGCTGCTCCTAGTCTCTCGCCTTCTGCTGCTGCTCGTCGACTTATCGCCGCCATCAGCGAGGCGCCAAGACGAGCACGCCAGCAAGCCAGCCAGCCAGCCAGTGCCGCCCCCAGTCTGCGGCCGCATTGCGTCTCGGCGAGCTCGCCCAGACGCCCACTCGCCACCATTCCGGATCCAGTTCGGCGGTGACGTTGAGCTGGCGTTTGGTTAGATTTAGTTGAGTTGCATTGAGTTGCGTTTAGTTGCGTTTAATTGGCGAAAAGTGGTCGCAAACTGTGACTAATTGCCATTATTAGCCAGCCGAGTGGCATCAATTTGCGCCCAATTGGCCAAACGTTGCCCACTCGGCGCAAAGTTTGGCCCCTCGCGCTTCTCTTCCTGTTCCGCGCTGCTCCTTAGCTTGGGAGTCGCGTGCAACCTAACCTAAGCTAAGGGCTCGCTTGCAGTTGGACCAACTCGCAAGCAGTGGCCTCGCGCCAGTCGAATCAGCTGCGAAAACATTTGGCGCCGCTCGCTCGCCGCTTGCCAAGACTGCCAAGAGCTGCGTCCAATTTGGGCTGCCTGCCGATTGGCCGGGAGACTTGGGCGCGTCTTGGGTGCCACTTGGGCGCCAAGGCAGGAGCGCCCTCCTCGAGCTGACGAGCCGCGATGACACTTTGCAGTTTTGCATCAGCCGAGTCGCGCGAAAAAGACAGGCGCGCGACAAGACAGGCGCGCAAAACAACAACAAGAAGGGCCAAATAAAGGCGCTGCTACGTCACGGGCGCAACAAGTTGCAGCACACAAGTTGCATTGTTGGCTCTCCTCGCGCGTTCACTTGCATTTGCGGGCGGCCCTTTGCCTTTGCCTTTGCTTGCTTGCTTGCTTGTGTGCGACACACAGTCTGCGGGACTGTGCGCGCGACCTAAGGTTGCGCGGCGGCAGTTTGCGCGCAGTGACAAGCATCCAAGTTCGCCCAAACTGCAACTGCAGACTAATCTCAAGTGAGGGCGCACCAAAACATTGGCCGCTCCCAATCTGTGGCGCCCAATGGGCCACTCTTTGCATTTTCTGTCCCGCCAACTTTTGGCTTAGTGTCGCCCGGCCCAAAGGGCTCCGAACTGCCTCGAACTCTGCTCCAGGGGGCTCAAAATGCACCAGAAAACGACCTTTCGAACATTCACTGGCCACTTCTGGCCACTCGAAATCCCAGAGACTGGCCCGAGACAGGCAGGTCTCGCACACTAAACCTGTTCGAAAAGGGCAAAAAGTGCTGCACGAGAGGCCAATGGAGAGCAAAAGAACCATGCAAAACAGAGCGAGAAAAGTGGCCTTAGAAGTGGCGCAAGACACGCCGAAAAGTCGGCCCCAAAGAGTCGCCCTCAAACGGCGCACTGGAGACAGTTTTCGGGGGCGGAATCCGTGCAATTGGTGCCGCAGTTAACCTTTGGGCCCATCGAGATGTAAGCGAGGCCATTTGGCTGACAGACAGGCCGCGCGGGAGAAGCTTAGGGGCGAGCAGTTGGCGAGCTAGTTGTCGGCTAGCCAGAGGCGCAGACTCCAGTATGCAAGTGCACGCCAGACGGGGGGGGGGAAAAAGGGGCCGCAATTCGGCGGAAATGCTCAAGTGGGCGCCCCTAAGCGCCGGCGGCGAGCTCGTTGGGCGGCCCCAAGGCAAAGGGCGCCGGTTACAGTGTGGCGCGCGGCTTCAGTTGGCCGAAGGGAAAGGTTAACTGGGCCAGGGGGCAAACAGAGACTGTGTTGGGCGGTGGGCGAGTGGCAAATGTCGCCCAATGCTCGCCCAATGGTCGCCCAATGGCCAATAATCCGACGAGAAGCCGCCCCCGAGGGCCAACAACTGCCTCTGGCCGCCCACTGCTGCTCGCTGGCCGCCAATCAGTTGCGGCCACTCTCGAGCGGGCGGGCCTTTGTTTGTCGCGGGCGGACATTTAATTAGCGGCCAGGCGAGACATGGGCACCTGCGGGCGCAGCTTAGGGCCGCCGAAAGGTCGCGGCGGAGACCTTTGGAGTTATTATTGGCCTCCAGTTGTGTGTGGCAAGTGTTCTCGGCGGCCACTCGGCGGCAAGAAGGGCCGAGTGGGCGTACTCCTCAGCTGCCTCCTGAGCGCCCTCTCGGCTGCTCCTCCTCGAGACAGTGGCCCGCTGCATGGCCAGTGTTTGCATAAGCAATTGGCTCTAAGCATCTCGGCGCTATTTGTGAGCCTTTTGGCCTTCCGAGAAGTGGCTTCTCGTAAGTCGCCAGTCGCCAGTCGTGCAGAGCTGTGTGTGCTCGCTGTGCGAGCCGCAGACAGTCTGCGGGGCCGCAGTCGCGCACTTCGCTTGTTCGTTTGTTCGCTCGTGCGCGCGGCTGCACAGTCCAGTCGAGCTTTACAGCAGTCGAGCTGCGGCCTGCAGACAGTCCGCTGGCCTTGGGCGCGTCCATTCGAGCTGAGCTGCTCAGCTCAGCGCCAAGTTCGAGCGAGCCGAGTGAAATGCACTGGAGATTCACTCATTTCGAGCTGACACTTCGAATAAATAAATCAATAATGCGTCCGATTGAATGTCAGCGAACGCTCGCCGGCCAATGACAAATGCCGAGCGCCCAATGCGAAATGCCGCCCGTCCTTCATCTCAGCCCGAGAGAGACGAGGCTCGCCCTCCTTTCTGGCGCACCTTAGCCTCCAGGGCGCCGGCGATAAGCATCGGCGGCAGCAAGACAATGGCGCCACACACAGTCTGCCCAGCGACTGTGTGAGGCCGACTGGCCAGCCCTGAGCCCCAAACGGCAAGGAGAACACGATAATCTCCTCCTTTGAGAGATACTCCAAAAGGAGCTCGATGCAGAGGCGGGCAGCCCTAAGAGGGAGCCAAAAAGACGCTTGGCGAGACGGCGCCAAATTGGGCAACGCGATGAGGAAATTTCCACAGAACTGGGCCTGAGTTGCGGCCGCCCCCACTTGAGACAGTCTACCGCGCAGCTCTCGCGCACACTCCTCTGGCTCGCCGCCTCGAGGCGCTCCCCGCAACACGGGCCAAATACCCGCCGAGCTGGCCGTGTTTTCGCCCCGCCAGGTGCTGCTGGAGGTCCGCCAAGCTGGAAGTAGCAAGCTAACTCGAGCAAGTGGAGGCCACAGGCAAGCTCGAGCTCGCCAGCGCCCCTCTGGCGGCGCCCGAGCTCAACTGGGGCGCTGCGGGCGGCCCTGAGGGCGTGCAGCGCGTAACTCGAATGGCGGCCACCAGGGGGCGCGTCGACCGCGCGGCGCCAGCGGCAGCAGTGCGGCCGTGCAGACTGCAGTTGGCTAGTGCGGGCCCAGCAAAGCAGTGTGCGCGGCCTGCGGGCGCACCTAAGGGCAGGCAGAGGCGCGCCTACAAATGGAGGCGAAAGTGTCCCGCTGGCGCGGATCCACCATTATCATTGCAAATCAAGCGAGATGAGGCCTGATTTGGGCCAGCCGCGTGCAGCCGGGGGCACTGGCAGACCGGCGAGGGCGGCCGTTAATTTATAGGTGCGCCGTTGGGCGGTTTGTTTTGGCAGCCGGCCGAGTGGTGGGCGAGCAGTGGGCAGTGGGCGGCCCGCTGAGCTGGGCCGGAGCTCAGCTTGAGCGACTGGGCGCGGGAGATTGGCAGCGGGCGGTTGGGAATAAAGATGAGTGAGCGATAACGAAGGCCCAATTGAAAGGGGCCGATCGGGCGGCGCTTTGGGCGCGCGCTCCAGCTTCACGCTTGGCTGCCGGCCGCCCGTTCGAGTGGCGCTCGTGGGGCCAAGCTGAAGCTCTGCCAACGCGCGGCCCTTAGGTTCGGCCGGATGCAGCCAGAGGTGGGCCACCTTAGGGCGCCCGCAGCTCGCCGACGAGCAGCCGACGTGCAGCTCGAGCGCCGCCCACACGCGCCGTGAAGATGGCCATTACCGATATTGAGCCCACTTGCTCGCCGCTGGCCGCTCGCAGCTCGCCGCTGGACGCTCGTGGCTTGCAACTGCAGCCGATCGGCAGCCACCAGCAGACTCCAGCGCCAACAGTCCATTAGTTGGACGCGTAATGGAGATGTTCCGGCAACGCGCGAGCCGCGTCCAGTCTGAATTTGATTCATGAACACGGCCTCAGATGCGGCGCCAGCGGGCCTGTAGTTGCCCCTCGCAGAGTCAGCCTGCGACGAGCTTGCGACGAGCCAGCTCCATGGATAGACCTACGGCAGAGCCACGGACAGACACTGACGCAGCTTGGCCCAAGACGCGCCACTCGGCGCCAATCTGGCCCAGACGGACCTGGCGCGCCGGAAGTCCAGGCAGCGGCCGGCAAATTGCAACTAATGGAGCTGCAGGCGAGCCGGCGTGTGTGAGGGGTCGTGTTTGCGTGTTGTGTGCGACATTGTGTGCGGCCCGCACGACAAGGATGGCGGCACTGTGAGCTTAGGAGCTCTACCTTAGCGGCGAGACCTAGTCTGTGGCGTCTTGTCTGCTGCTTGCTGGCCGAGCAGATAGGGCACGCGCCGGCGAAAAGCCCCGCCGGCTGGGATGCGGCGCGAAATTCGGGGCTTTTTCGTGCAAACAGGGTGAAAAGCCCGGGATTTCGCCAACCAGGCCCCCAATCGCCCCAGAAGCCCGCTGCATCCACTTGCCCATTGCCTCCGCCACTCGCGCCCCACCGGCGCCGCCAACTGGCACCAATGGGCCATAAATGGCGGCCCTAATGACAGCCGTCTGCCTCCGGCCACCAATCAGCGCGTTCTGCTCACTCGAGCGAGCGATGAACACGAAAAGGCTTCCCGCGGCGCCGCCCGCCTCCAGCTCGGCGCCCAAATTGGCTCTCGGTGTTCGAGTGGGCGCAGGTGCGCGGCCGGTGCGCAAAAGGGTGAAAAAAGCGAGCTCGCCGACTTCATTAGTCGGCCATTGAGCGCGGCAGCTGAGCTTGCTTGAAATGAGCTCCGATCGAAACGATCGCTTCACATCATTTCATGGCTGGAATCGCCGAGATCCAATCCTCTGCCCTTTCCGGCGCAGAGTTGGAAACCGCTTTCGATTGAAGGCACAATTCGTGGGCTGTCTCCTCTCGACAGTCCGTCTGGGTTGCCTGTGGGCGTCTAGATGGCGGCTCGCCTTACCTGTTGAAGCGCAGCGGCGAGCAGGGCCGCCAATTGGACGCGGCGGGCTATCATAAAGCATTGGGGCGCAACGGGAAAAAGCGGGGAATTTCGCCCCGAGTTGGCCGGCGAACGCCCGAAAATACCCCGAGCGCGTGCTGTGTGCTTTGGTGCCGCAGACTGTGTGCGGCGGCCAAACTCATGCAGGCGCTCAACTGGCGCTCGCATTGAGCCCGCACACAAATGGCGAGGCCGAGCGTTGAGCGCAAATAGAAAAGTTGGCGCTGTTTGTTGGAAAAGGGACGAGCTGGAGGGGGAAATAAACAAATAATGTAATTTGATTCAGGTCGCATTGTGCCTGTGCGGCAAGTGGGCTCTTCTGCTTTTTTGGGGCCTTGCGAGTGGATCGAGGCGAGCGGGCCCAAAGCAGCTCAGTGGGGTAAGCTTGGCGAGTCCATAGTGGAAGCAGTGAGCTCAGTGAGGCTTGTGAGCCAGCTCTAAGGGTGTGGAGCGGCGGCGGGGCAACATCACGAGAGGGAAAACACGCCAACTGGGAGGGCAACAATCATCATGGCGCGCCAGTGGCGCTCGTGCAGATTGATGGATTTGATGGAATCGGCGGCCAAGTTTGGGGCCGCCCGCAGCTAGTCGTCGGTCGCCAGCTTTGGAGGAGCGCACAAAACGGGTTATCGGCGCGCGCCAGACTGGCTCAGGCACAGCAGAGAGAGAGAGAGCGCGGAATGCGAATGATTGCACCTGAGTGCTGCCGCGAGGGGCCCAGTGGCGCGCTTCCGGCGGGCCCGGTTCCAGTCGAGTTGCCTCGAGAAGCAGAGGCGCAGGCAGAGAAGGCTTGCGCGAGCGGCGGATCGTTAGGGGGCTCATTTGTGCGCCCCAGTGGCTCCGAGCGGCGGCTTAGGGGCGCCGACTTAGCGGCGGGAGCGCACGGGCGGCCGGGGGCAGATTAGGAGCGAGCGGGCGGCGCGCACTGTCTCCGGGGGAGCTGCGGGCTGCACATGAGCGGCGGCGGCGGCGCCGCGGGCGCTCGCTCGAGCCCCAAATTGGCCGCCCCGGCTGGCCGCGACGAGAGATCAGGCTAATTGGCGCCGGCCGATCCGTGTCTGCTCGTTCCTAGCTCGCCAGAGACTGCCGTCGGCGCCGCTGCACGTCGAGACGCGCGGGCCGCCCCGCCCACTCGCAACAGGCGGTCGGCGGCGGAGTTCGCTGTGCGGAGTGCGCGGGGAATGCGCCCGCGCGTGCCCCGCCCACTCGCGGGTTCGCTCAGGCCGCGCACACACGACCGGCTGCGCACTCCTCACAGGTGGCTCTTGGGGGCTGCGCGTCGACGCGGCGAGTTAGCCACTGGGGCGAGCGAGCGCCCAGAACTCGGGCGGCCGCACAAACTCGATTAGAGGGGCGGCGAGGCGCCCAGTGGGGCGGCCCGCGGGCGCAGGCGGGCGGAAAAAATCACTGAACTGCCTGATTGTTGTCGCCCAATTGTCGCCGCGCGCCGCCGACTCGCCAGGGACGAGCCAAACAGAGAGCGCCGGGCGTCCAGAGGCGGCCCCAAGTGCGCAATTGGGCGCGCCGCTGCACATAATCTCGTTAGCTGCGCGACGTTAGCAAGGCCCAGCACACAGTCCCCGAGCTGAGGGGCCGCTGAGCTGAGGGGCCCCAATCTGAGCGCGAAGAGGAGGGGGGGCCCAGTGGTCGCCTTGGCTAGCTAGTGGCGAGCAAGTGGAGCGGAGGGGCGGCCAGTGGAGCTCGTTATTGTCGCCCAGCGGCCAGGTCGGCGCGAGGCCCAATTTGGCGCCGGCGAGCCAGACAAATTAATATTGACGGCCGGCGAGTGGCGAGTGGGTCTCTCCTGTTCTGTTCTGTTGGCCCGGCGAGTGACGGACAGCCAGAGGGACGGACTGGCCAGGCGACAGGGCGGCAAATTGGGCGGCCAAATCAATCGGCGCGCACTAATGAGTGTGTGCGGCGCCATGATTGCGTCCGGCCGGTTTGCACGGGCAGTGTGCCGCATCTGCGGGGAAAAATTGGGCCAAAATGGGGGCGAAGAGTGGGGCTCGCGGCAGAGAGCGCACACTGAGCGCACAGTGAGCCCAAAATTCGCCGTACTGTCTCTCGCACACTTCAGGCGAGAAGCACGCGCGCCGAACTTGGCCCAGCGCGGCTCGAGTGCAGCCAAGAGTGCGTGTTTGCGCGAGTGCTCCTCTCTGCTCGCTCTGAGGCTCCTCCTCACAGGCCCACTGCAGACTGTCTCAGGCGAGTGTTGCGGCCTCGCTCGCGGCCTCATTGCTCGCCCTGATTGAAGGCTGTCCCGGCGGCTAACGAGCTGCCGCGTGACGCAAGGCTGCCCCAGAGAGCTCTCTGCCCGTCCGCGCCGGCCCCAGGCCGACGTGTCGAATTGCCACCGGCCGGGCGCAGCTTCCGCCGGTTCTGTGCTGGCAGCCCACCAACTAAGGGCCGCCCTCGGCCGATGGAAGCACCGCCGATGGAAATGAAATGAACCGCGCCGGGCGGGCGACACTCTGTTGCTGGCCGCGCACTCAATCGATGCGTCGGCCCAATTTCCAGTCGCGCACACGGCACGGGCGCCCCGCGCCACGTCCGCCCGCGGCCGGCACGCGTCCGCTTCCGGCGCGAGGCTCGCCGGTTTCTCTCGGAGGCGAGCGGCCAACAATGGCCGGCGGACAGAGAGCGGAGAGGAGCTACAAAGCAGCCAGAGAGCAAGCAGAGAGCGGCCAGAGAGCGCGGAAGTGGCGCGAAATTGGGGCGCAACGAGCGGGCAGGTCGCCGGTTGCGCGTGTTTCTTGTTGCGCTCTGGCAGACTGTCCTCCGCAGTTTGTGTGCCGCAGACTGTGAGCCGCAGTCTGTGAGCCGCAGACTGTCCTAGGCAGTTTATGCGGCCGACGACCATCTGCCGGCCGGCGAACTGCGAGCTGCGAGCTGAAGTCTGCAAGCTGTAAGCTGAAAGCGGCGAACTGGGCGCTCTGCTTGGCGTGCGCGCGGCCCGTTCGCTGCAGGCCGAGAGTTGCGCGCAGTTGCCGGCTGGCACGCGCGCACTCGACCAGTTTGTGCGGCCGAATTGTGCAGACTAGCGCCGCAGACTAGGGCTGCAGACTAGCTCTGGTGCACAAACTGGCCTCCTCGAGGGCCCACTTTCTCCCTCTTCTTCGCCCGTGCGCGCCCGCCCGAAATGGATCCCCGTCGGCTGGGGACTGGCCCGCCGAGTGGAGCCGGCGGGCGACTGTTTGGAGCCGAAGCGGCAAAACAAATACTCGTGGCCCGGCAGCAGCCGCGCTCCCCAGAGACTGTGAGCGGGCCGCTCGAGCTCTGCTCTGCGCCCAGTGGGCCGCCCGAGAGACGCGGCGGAGTGGCCAACGGAGAGACGCAGAGTGGCCCCGGCCACGAGCAAAGCTGCCAATTATGTGCCGCCGCAGACAGGGGCTGGTGGGCGAGTGGAGCCAGAGAGCGAGAGAGAGAGAGCAGAGCAGAGCAGGGCGGCAAATGCGGGCCAAATTGGAGGGCCGCCGGTTGCGCAAACACGGCCGGCCCACTTCCGCGCGGCCCAAGACGAAGCGTGCCAGAGGGGGCCCATTTGGGGCTGCCTTCGGGGGCTGCTCGGAGGCCAGTTGGCGGCCACCAATCGGGCCCCACTGCTCTTGGGCCGCTTTCATCGGAAAAATCGAACAACAATTGCGCATACATAATCCATTACGTGGCGCCGAGCTGAGCTGAGCCATTGGTGAGGCTCGAGAGCCACACGCCGACAACGCTCTCTGCCAGAGCCGAGGATGAGCGGCCGAAACAAAGCGGGCCAGAGTGGCGCTCTGCTGTCATGCTTTGGCCCCACTGGCTGGAAGTGCGAGGGCGACGCGCGAGCAATGTGTTGCCGCCAGTTGGCCGCGCTGGGCCGCAGCTTAGGGCCGAAGGGGCGCCGATTTTTGCCCGCTTTTTGCCTGCCTCTTTCCTGCCAAAGACTGTGCGCGGCAGACTGTGTGCGAGGCTGCATCTGCCCGCGAACGAACCAAGTTCGCTATGCGCCGCTTCTGAGCTCTGTGCTGTGCGCTGTGTGCTATTTGCCGCGTGCTGTGCGTGTTGTGCGGCGAACAGTGTGCAGGATTGACTGTGTGCCGCACACAGCCAATGGCGCACAGTGTGCGCTGGTTGTGCGCATTCTAGCAGGCAGCCTCCGTTGCGCAGTGTACACAGTCCTCGCCGTGGACTCCAGTTGGGCCTCAATTCTGTTGCCGCGCTCCAAATTGGCGTCCTTGAAGCGGCCGCCATCTTGCGCCGCCGCCGCCGCCGCTTTAAAGCCCGGCGCTGGCGCGTGCGACGCCGCGCCGGCGGAAGCGCGCCAGCCGGCCCCGCGACGCCGCCGGCTCTGGGCCCGTGGCGCAGCGTGCGGGCGCGCTTCGCTGGCGCCCGGCCCAGCTCGGCCGCACGAGCCGCCGCCGGCGAGACACTGGCGGGCCAACGAGCATCTTGGCCGCGCGCCGACCTGGCCGGATGCGCCGCGCACAATGGGCCCCAATCGGAAGGGCCGGCCAGCTCGCAGAGAGACATGGCGGGCGCGCAGCCTGACGAGCGGCCGCCGGCGACACTCTCTGGCTCTCTAGGCTGACGGCCACCGGCGACTGGCCACCGGCGAGCAGCAGCCACTGGCCGCCTGGGGCCAACTGGCGCCGGAAGGGCAGGGGCGCGAGCGGCGCGGCACAAGTTGCAATTGGTTGGCCCGACGCATATAGAGTGGCGCCCGAGCGGGCGGGCGGCTGTGCGGCCGTGGAGGCTCGGCAGGCAGAGGCTCGGGAGGCAGAGGCGCCGAGTGGCGGGGCCTCGCGGGAGTCCAACTCGGGCCGGCCGAGTGGGAAGGGCGAGGAAGTGGGGGAGCCGCGGCGAGTGGAGAGCAGAGTTGAGTGGAGTGGCGTTGGGGCGGCTTTAGTGGAGTTTAGTTGAGTTGGGCCCAGTGGGGCCCAACTGAAAAAGAAGGCCCCAGTTGGACTGCGGCCCTTAGGTCGCGCGAGCCGAGCGGGTTGGCCGCGAGGGGGCGCTGCGCGCGGCGGTCGTTGCGCAAATTGGGGCCGCGGGGCTAAGCTTTGGGGGGGAGAGAGCGCGCAGAGCTGGGCGCGCGGCCACGCGAACACTGGTGGAGCGCGTGCTGGCGCGTTCCAGTGGGCGCGTGCTGGTGCGCGTGCGCGGCTGCACGCGCAGCATACTGTCTCTCGAGTGGGGCGCTCGGGTGGCCACCGCTCAATGCAGAGTGCACACCAGACAGTATACACTGCACTCTGCTCGCAACTCGCTGCTCGCTGCTCACTGCACGGCCCACTGGATCAAGGGAAGAGCCGGCGAGTTGCGCGCGCCCCTAGTGCGCGGGCCTAGCGCCCCCCTGGTGGCTGTTGGCTGGAGGGCCAGCCAGCCTGACGCCAGGCCAGCCAGGCCGACTCAAGCCGGGCCGACAACGACGACCGGCGGGCGCCTGGCGCGAACAGCCGCCCGCGCCTAACGCCAACCGACGGCAACAACAACCACCGGAGGCACACACACACACGGGGCCCCGCCGATAACGAGGATAAGTTGGCGGCCCCGCCGAGCGCATAAATAGGGGCCCGCTTTGACGTTCAATTGGCAGTCGTCAGTTGGGAGCCAGCGAGAGCGCGTGAGCGAATTCCTGACACACACAGAGAGAGACACGAGCTTAACATGGGCGCCAGCACATCGGCGGCGGCGAAGGCGAAGGCACATAAGCCAGCCGGGCGGCCGGATAGTAGACATTAGTGTTGGATTGCTAAAAACACCCACAGGCTGTCTCCAGTTTGCGCGGCCCCGATTGGGCGCCAGCGGCAGAGACAGAGGCAGAGGCAGCAGCAGAGGAAGTGGAAGTGGCAGCAAGAGCAGAGGCAGAAGCAGAAGTAGAAGTAGGAGTGGAAGTGGAAGTAAGAGTGGAAGTGGGGCCCCAGTTCGAGACAGTGAGCGGCTGCAGTTGGGCCAACAGAAGCGCATAGTGGCGGCCCGCACACACACTCTCGGCCGGCGTTCAGAGGCGAGCGCGCACTAGCCACTTGCACACATCAAGCCCAAGCGGACACACCATTCAATGAGAAGCAAATGTCAATCGGTTGATGGAAATAGAGGCGCCCCCAATAGGCAAACAAGCATCAAGAGAGGGGGCCAAATGTTGCCAAGCGAGCGAGCGAGGGGGGAGCTCAGCGTAGGAAGAGGAGGAGGAGGAGTTGGGATGAAAATTTTGAAGTTGAAATTAAAATTAAACGACCCGCGCGCCGTGT
>Ga0268247_10000450_pt1 | contig 13975 bp, 2 predicted proteins | sample AgamicOrMae_FD_200245 | JGI IMG/M metagenome (GOLD analysis project Ga0268247, IMG submission 200245) | Agave microbial communities from Guanajuato, Mexico - Or.Ma.e (v2) (version 2) | ecosystem: Host-associated > Plants > Phyllosphere > Phylloplane/Leaf | place: Guanajuato, Mexico | collected...
GCCTTGTAGATAAGATGGCTTCCATGAGGGGTAGTTTGTGTTAGGGAAAGCGAGACCGGGGCTTACTCTATACCTGCGCGAAGGTCTTTATCCCTCCCTTCCTGTGCTTATTATCGGACCTTTTTTTTCCGGCACAAATCCCTGGTCAACAGCGGAGAATGAAACTGATTCCACTTGAGCAAGAAGACGACTTGCAGTATGCTGACCGCGGACTGACTATAGCACCAACAGCTAGCTCGCTGTCACTTGGGATCGGATCTTTACTGAGGTTCGGATTGCATCTCCCTTTCGCGTGGTCCACCTACTGAGCTTTCTTTCTGAGTGAGTTATTATTCCCCCGGGCGTAAAAAGGTTCTTAAGCTAAATGAAAAAATCGTAGTATAGTTACAGTCAACACAGTAGCTGTAACGTGAGGCTTCGCTCCTCTCCCGGTGGTCGAGCTGCTTCGCAGCCTCTCCTTTCAGTCTTTTGCGAACTCCGTACCTCGTACGGTGTTAAGCTTCGCAGCCTCTCCTTTCAGTCTTTTGCGCTACGTAGTTCCTCTCCCTAAGGTCGAGACATTTCATACCTCTCCCATTCGATAAGGTTCTATTCTAAGCAGAAAAAGGAAAAAGTGAGGCTGCCCTCAAGAAGCTAGGATTGAAGGATGCTATTTAGACAGAAGGTTTCTTTTCCCTTATCTTTATCGATCCAATCGTTCAGCATAGACGAGGGCTATGCTATCTACCCTTTTCTTTTCCAATCCAACTAGCACAGGCTCCTAACCCAGTTCGTAGTAGATGCTTATTCTCTCTTTCTATAATTCAAGGGCTTATGTCATTAGTTCCTGATCTTCTAAATAGAGTGAGGGGAAAGCTTGGATTTATGTCTGATATAGGATGGAAGGGGCGGGCATAGATAAGAACTCAGATAAGTTATGGGCTTCATTAGTCACCTAAGTCTTTCTTCTTCCTGCTTGTAGAATCATCTGGTATAGGGGGAAGTCGACTCTTTTAAAAGTCAAAGAAAAGAAGGAAGTGAGGAAACCTGGATCCATGGAAAAAAAAAGCTCTAAGCTATCACTGCATTCAAACAGTCCCACCCATCAAGAAAGAAGAAAGAATCTTATACTGGAAGTCCTTAAGAATCAGGACTCACGATCTACCAACTGGTAGTTGGTTCAAATCCGAGATAGAAAGAATCTTTAGAAAGATCCCTATTCAATCCATCTATGCCCTAATATGATAGCTCGCCTTCTTAAGGTAAGGAGGAGGAAGTACGGCAAGAACCTCTTTCTGTAGAGCTACTGGGGTGAAAGCAATTCTATCATAAAGCAGAGCCTCTTCAAGGCAGAAAGTCGATTAAGAAAGCGACAGACCATATTAATACAGCTAAAAGCAAAAGGCATGCATAGCGCTCGAAGATCCAAGTCAAAACCTGCTGCGCAATGCCGACACCTTCACATTCAAAGTCAGCCTTAGCCCGACATTGCCCTTTACTTGAACTTTAAGGGATGGACAGAAGCGGGAGTCAACTAAGGCAATGAATTGATGCCATATAGACTGCAAGTTTAGAAGGGAGGGGAGTTGGATGCTATAACCTTTTAAGAGCAACTAGTGAAGATGCCATAGAATCCGCTGTTAGGACAAAGAAATCCCCTGTTGACGGAATAAGAGCTGTTATAGACCTTTTAGCCTTCGGGCGAAGGAATTGAATCAATAGCAAGGGGTCAGATAGCCACGAATGGGATTGATGGACAAATGCACAGTTAATGTACGAAGTCTTTCCCCATTTTCAATTCAAGGTCGAAATGGCTAGCCAAGCATGGAAGCTCCCTTTGTCGGCTCTTAGCCGAAAGATTAGCACACACTAAGGGTAAGCTTTCAAGCCCACGGACCTGCTAGTGTGCAATCCGATGCTCTCGAATCTATCCCTTTCTTACCAGAAGGTTAAAGACTAGGAGCCATCTTCTCTTGGACGAAGAGGCTATTTGAAGGGCAAATGGACAGTCAATCCAATCCCAATAGTTCGATATTCCCGAAACTGCCATAGTTTTTGTACGAATAAGGGATCAAATAGTAGCAGGAAGATGCCCAGAAATTCGATGCTTATTTATACAGCCTACGCTCGGTCAACCGTCTCCGGCTCTGGTGTCATGTCCCTATGGAAGGGGATCAATAATCGAAGATAGTAGATCATATCCTTGGGGAACGATTCCAGTCTATTATAGCATTAGCGTAAGTTAGGTTCTTTTAGATTGAGCTTCCCAGTCGTCAAGTCCTTCTTGAAGAAAGGCGATTTCGACGAGCTCTAGGCTGGGCCTACGTAGGGACGCTTACTTCTAGCCATTGCTCAATCTGGCTCCGAAGTAGGCTTTCTAAGTTAGCAAATGAAAAAACTATTTCTCCCTGGAAGTAGGACGTCAACCCCTGAAAGCATAAAGATTTTATCTTTCCGTGTATCGGCCTTTCTTCTTCCGATGATTTAACTGGTGCAGTCTCAGCACCAGAATCCACTATGTAGGAAAAGAAAGGAAGTGGAAAGCCATCCAGTCGTCAGCCAGCCCGAAAAAGTGAGTAAATCTTCTAATCCCAGTGACAGTTAACGTAGTCCTCCAATCAGTAGCGAGTTTGAAGTCTGTATCATTAATAGGTTTCCAGTTACAAAGATGATTTACCCTAAGCTATCGAGTTGCATGCCTTTATCTTTATAGATAGTCATTCCGCTTGGTAGGAATTTCTTCTGTAGTCATGCCAGTGCCTGGTAGTGAGGACTAGGGTTGAACTTTCATATAAAGTAAGAGACTCTACCTCTGATTCATTTCTGTCTCTTGCTCTCAAAAAGATGCGTTTATGCAGAACGAAGGGAGTGATGATTCAGGTTTCGCATCTCTTGTCTCACAGCTTAAAGGTCATTGATCAGTTTGAATGCAAGTGATTGTAGAATGTCTTTCAGTTCGTGTGAAACTCTCCGCTGTTGAAGGAATAAGCGCAGTCCGGTGCTTTCGTATCCGATGTGAGAGTACGAGCTAGAAGGCTAGGCACTATGGGGTTAATTCCCGGTTCGAGAAGGGGAATTAAGCCAATCTTTCCGGTTGAAAACAAAAAAAGCTTTAAATCGAAGCAATTTCCATATATTGGGAAATCGTTTTTAAAATGAAAGTTGCTGTTTAAGGAGAAGAACCGATACTGAAGACAAAGAGAAATTGAATTCACATATATTCTCTGATTCTGTTTTCGTTTCGTTTTTTATTTATATTTATTAAATAGATTCTATATTCAGTATCGCATTCTCTCTCTATTTTATGTTATTTCCTTACCGCTAAGATTTTTCCTAGAAGATAGGTTTCTTTATACTTCTTTATACTTTTGGACCGGGGCTTGCTTCGAAAAAATATGAAATAGAAAGGGATTTTTAATAAGTAAAAAAAATAAAGAATGTGTTGTATTAAATACAAACGAGACTTTTGAACAGATATCATATGATGGATGATAATCCAGTCCGATGTCGGGCAGTAGGCTTTGATATTTCTATTTTCTCGATCTCCTGACAAAAAATAAAGTATCACCAATTGCCTTTATTTCTTACCAAGAAATAAGCATGACCGTGATTTTCCCCTCACTTCATAACGACTTCCATTTGAGTAGCAGCCATTCTGAGTCGAATTGATAAGGAATTTCACTGGGATCAGTCCAATCTTCTTTACTTTTTTCCCCTCACCTTTTATAGCCTACAGTACAGAATTTTATAAAATGAATCATGTTCAGCCAATAACTAGCAGAAGCTATTCATCATCCTATTCTAGTATTCTAGATGGTTCTTTCGATAATCCTCCGAATATCACGACAGAGTCACTAATAATAATAAAGAATAGATATAAACTCTGTTATCGAAAAACGATCATATCTTTAATATTTAATACTTTAATATTAAATATAAGTTAAGTTAAATAAGGCCTTCCTTGCTTGGAAAGGAGCATCATTACCGGAGACAACGATCTTATGTGCGTCACGAGTCAAAGTTTATGAATGAAAATCATTCTTACTACGACAACTCAACTCCTGCTTTTCCCACCGTAGGAAAAAAGGTAAAAGGCTCATTATACTGAAAGTCCGAAGCACTCCACTGTTACAACGGGATAGGGAACCAAACAGTAGTTCCTATAATAGGCTTTTAGGTAGCTAATAAAAAGATGTTATATAAAAACGAAAAGGTTTTTTTGTAACTTAGGTTCTTTAGATAGGATAAGGATAGTTTTTTTTTCACTTTTTTATCGACTGGGTGGGATGAATAATAATCCCTAGGTCTTATTGGTAGACCAATTTTCAAGCAGGGAGACGACCTTAAAGTACTTTTGACTTTAATTATTATTTAATAAATTACTTACTTTAATGCAGGCACATAACAAGCCTAGGAAAGTGGAGAATAGACAGCACGGAATGTAGTTGCTACATCGAAGGGTAGAATACAAGGCTTAGAGCTAGGCCACTATACTTTCGGTAGGAAGCAAGGTTTCATCTTTCTTTGTCGAGAGAGCTTTTTTCAAGTTCAAAATCAATACAATATCAATGCTTGACAAATAAGATTAAGAAAGAAAGTCACTTAGCTCAACCAACGAATAGATGGCCTTGTAGCGCTTGCTAGCGCTAGCCTCTTGTAGAATGGAAAGAAATGTTTCGAAACTATAACTATAGGCATAGTTCTTGAGAGTTTAAGACAATAACAATAAATTGACCAAGGCATCTTTAATGTAAGAAGACGAGAGGCTCGAGAAATGTAATCCTAGGCTATAGCTAGGAATAAGAATTAGGTAGTTCTTTACTATTGAATTGAAGAGATGAAAAGAACTCAGGCAAAGCAAAAGAAGTTACGTTGAAGAAAGGAAAAAAGGAAAGCTCGAGAGAGACTTCAGACTCTAAATAGCTTTAATTGATCAGTATAGGTTTTATGAAAATAGTCCGATTCCCCCAAATAACAGTATAGTCTCGATCGTCTCAAGATCAAGAACGTAGTCGAAGTTCAAATTCTAAAATAATAAAATAAAAAGATTGAATAGAACCAAAGGATAAAGGTGGTCTACGATCAGGTTTACGAAGCGAGAAAGAGAACGAATTTTTGAGTCAAAGTAGGAGAGAGGAGCTAATTCGTTAAGGGGAAGGGACCGAAGGAAGTCAATTGTTGACTTCCGGGTCTTTGTAACACACTTTTTGATTTCCCTGGGCTAAGCCTAAATTGTGCCATGGAGAGTAAAGATAGCCCCTACACTACAAGTGTAACTAGCTCAATTGCTTAGGAAAGTGGATAGCTAGGTGTCTCAAGTTACAAGTAAGAAATGATTGGTGTGATAAGGTTTGAAAAAGAAATGTCGGTTCCGAAAGGCTTTCTAGGTATAGGAGTGCCAAGTGAAAGTTTCGGTAAATAGAGCTCAACTGATAAGGATAAGTTACCACCGGTAGATGACCTAAGGGAAGGACGAAACTTATAAGCCAATTAGTTTAGTGAGGATGCCGTTCTTTTTTTTGAGTATGGTATGTATCTGCGCTGATTAGACTGAATAGGCTTCGCACCTTTTTTCCAAGTGAAGAAATTAGAAAATAACTATATATCCCCAAAACGTCAGTCTCAAGAGTAAACTAAGTCAAGTTTTTTACTATTCCTTAGTTCGCATATTCCAACAGTATTGTGATAAGTACTGTGATAGGAAGAGAGGACCTTTGAGCACTCCTGAAAAGAAAAGTGGAAGGAATGTAAGAGTAGGAATTAGGCTATTTTCTATGAAAATGATGATAAAGGGTTAAAAACCGAAGGATGAAAGCCTTTTTTAAACAAAAGCACGCGCCTTGGACTTTTTTTGGCTAATTCCTTCCTTCCCTAAATAAAGAAGAATTCATTAGGTGATTCCCTGAACTCTAGAATCGTCAATCTTAGTTGATCGTAGAAAAGAGGAATTATACCAATCCGACTTCATTCAGCATTTATGTTATGCGCGGGATAGGAAATCCCCATCCACAGGTCATAGGGAATCCTTGAATTGCTTCTCTGTGGATTAGGAATTATTGAGAACCTCTCGAGAGAGGTTTTGGAAATGCAGAAAGGAGTTATCATAGATTAGGATGAAAAGTTTGTGTGAAAATATAAGGAGAAAAAGGTTCATAGATGTCCGCTAGGAGAGCATATAAAAAAAAAGACAACTTTCGCAGTGGACAGGGATAGGACATACATTCGAAACCGATTTTCCACATTTGGTCAAGGAAAAGAATTTCTTTATAGGTGACATTCTAAAGTGATTAGGTGCGAATAAGGTGGAATGCTACTCTTCGCCCGCTTTCCTTGTCTAATAGCCATTTTTTATTGCTACGTAGTTCTGTGTCTTAGAAAGCTCCCTAAAGAAAGATCCTATAAGCAGGGTTATTTTTTGGTTCTGTGTAGCTTCTATCCAAGATAGAATGATGAAAAAAGCAAGGGAGACGGCCAACAACATGTTCTGTATTATTGAGAGCTGTAGCAGTTCACTCTAGCTACTATTGCAGCAGGTATTGACTAGGGATAAAGGACTAAGACTTAGGCCCTGGAAGAGCAATTAGGATAGATTCACAACTTTCCTTCTCATGGTATTGATTGAAGAGATAAATTTTCGTTATTTCAAGCTCCGGATTTCAATATTCTTCTCTGACTTCGAGGGTCTTCTCACCACCCGCATCCATTGGCTTGACTTGATACAGGTACTGGGAATGCTAAATTCAAGAAAAAGATATTTATTGGATCAGTTCATGATGAATCCTATGATCTTTCTCTTAGCTATTCAAAAAAGCGGTCTAATAATTTGACCTTTTCAGCTAATCAAACTATTCGATGCCTGTGGACAAAAAATAGAGTTCAAGAAGACCTAGATCTAGAAATAGATAGAGATCCGCCATTTACTATCTCTACGAGATCTCCTGCCTAAAGACGAAGCCCCGGACAGCCAAGGTTGAATTTTTGGACCCTTAATTAAAAGAGAGAGTTGATTGCTGAGCCTAATCATCTGACTCTAACTTAGTCCGTCTTTCCTGCTCTTTCAATATCAATAGAGGTGGGAATAGGTTTCGAACAGCATTCGCCTGTGTCGACAGGGGATGAGGAAAGTAGATAGTTGTCCCTCTTTTTCTTTAAGAAAGAGGCTTCCGTCTCGTCCATGGAATATACGATTTGAGCTTCGGCTTGTTCGAATCTTTTACATTTTCGAATGCACCCAGGATTCTTTTGTGTAACAAGAGTGTAAGATTCACCATCCGCCTATGACTACTCTCCTCATCCCTAAAAAAATGGCTCATACAAGTTGTCAGCTGGAATACAAGACAAGGATTCGAGGAGTATGAATTAGGGACTTAAGTTGAATTATTCCTAAACCTTCCTAACTTTAGCTCTAGAAAAGGGGATTCCCTTTCTGGATGATCTTTTAATTCACTTTCCAAAAGCAAGACCTACTGTCTGGACGCCATAGGTAGGGATGCAGCTACACCCGGATGGACAAGACTCTCAGCTAACCTGCCAGCAAAGTGGGAAAATCCTATGTGGAAAGTTGTTAGTCCATTGCTTCTTATCAGCTCTTATCATCAAAGCACTAACTTAGAGCCTTTCAAATATATACTACTAGTAATTAATTATTAATATTCTATATAGATATAGGTCAGTCCACGGAAGTGAAGATTAAACATACGAGATGGAAGAAAGTACATAGCTATAGTGCTCTTAGTTGAGTTTGTATTTCTTTTCCTTAGGATAAACATGGGATGGGAATGGTCACGTTCTCCTTAGACAAGCGAAATATCTATGAACGGGATACTTATACTAGATAACTCATCCTCACCTCAAAGCCTTAGCCTGAATTTGGATCATGGTGCTTCTTAGTATGGATTTAGGAGACGAGGAAGTATAGAAGAATAAGCCAGGTGACGGATAAGGAAGAGATTTCAATAAAGTCATCTAGAAACCTAGGCTCTTGACTCGTGTGACAGTGTAGCAACTTCCTAGCACTATGATAAAGTAAGTCAAAACTTCAACTGTCTAAGGTAGTGTGTCATTAGCTTATAACTTTCTGATAGCAATGATATCGATTCTATTTTAGTTTCGCCGTACCCTAACACTAGAAAAATTGTTGATAGGTTTGAGTTTCAAGGGAGGCCCAGTTGAGTTCTAGTGCCTAGGGATTTATCCAGTACCATTTCTCCGCCTCAGGATCCAGTTTCTTGGTGCGTATTCTAGCTAGACTTCTCTGGTAGAGTGCTAGCTTCCTGCTAGTTGAAGCGTATTCTCCTTTGCTCTTCTTTCTAAAACTATTAAACGCACTCCATTCCAAGGGGCTCAAAGCAATAATCAACTATCTAGATAGTTAGAAAGCATTTTTCTCTACCGTCATTACTTCCTACCATTCAGAATTAAGAGTCTTAGTGTGTCTAACGAGCATAGCATTCCTCCCCTGAAAGAGCTGTTACACAATATTTGTTAAAATAGTGAGCTTCTTACCCCAAGTCAAGATATTTTCATAAAGTGAGAGTTTATTGCTAGTGAATCTTCCGTCCATGAATGATATGGCTTCATGGCTTCAAAGCTCACTATTGCGTCAATCATGAGTTCGGTTATTGGTAAGGGGAAGTCATCTTTAGGGCAAGCTGCATTCAGGTCTCTGAAGTCGACACACACCCGTACTTGTCTTGTCTGTTCTTCTTGCGTACTGCCACAATGTTGGAAATCCACTTGGTATATTTGACTTTCCTTATGAAACCGGCAGCTATGAATTTGTCCACCGCTCCGTAGGCTTATCTACCCAATTGATTTTATTGAGTGGCCAGAAGATGTCCTCATAGTAGGCTGAGCATCAAACCTCTCTCACAAAGCGAAATTAGATCTAAGTCAGACGTCAAAAGAGCGGAAAAGAGGAGTCTGCTGGACGGACTTGGGCTTCATCACAGGGGATAGCACGATAAGAACTACAAGCTAAGCTCAGATTCCTCAGATCAGTAACTAGCTGTCTGAGATGAAGAAGGAGACTAGGTGAATGGTCCAGGATAGAGGATCAATCTACTTTTACTTTCATTGCCCTTCAATTCTCAAAGCTGTTTGTCTGACTTTGAATGTATTCAACATTCAACAACCAAGCAAAGGATGGTAGTAATTCGGAAGGATCTCATTCAATAGATCCAACCGGGTAGATAGAGGAGTGCGTCTCCCCCGGGGTAGGAGCTTGATTTTCTGTCTTTTTTTTTTTATCGCGAAGTCTTCCTCATGCCTCATTTTGGCATAGCTAGCAGTCCACAAACTGAACAGGATATCGAGAAAGTCTTATATAGAAAAGGAAGCCTTTCCTAATAGGAAGTTTCTAGCCGTCTTTCTTGATAAAAGTGACTAATAGCCAAACAGCTCCCACTATGAATCTGATTTATTCTTTCGAACCGAAATGGCAACTGGTATTTTCAACTAGAAAATAAATAGAGGTACGGGAATCTCTCATAAAAAGGAAAACTTATTGTCAGAGCATATGTAGTTTATGATATAAAAACTCCTTCTACTCAAGCTCCTGCTACAGCTCCGATTTCCTTGTGACCAGCTGACTTCCATTGTTACTACCACAGATAGATGATTCTTATTCTATGGATTCATAGATTCCTATATGCTGGTTTTCGTTCTTTGACTTGAAAACTATTTACCTTAAAACAAAGGCCGGAAGCTTAGGGGATAACTCCTAAACTAGTAAAGGGAAAGGGTTCTTGTGTTGTGGTTTTTAGTTCCTTGGCTTGTGTTCTAATAGTAAGCACAGGATGCTTGCAGGCTGGCACTATAGGATAGGGAAAAAACCTCTATTGAGAATAGCTTTCGCACTATCACCCGATCGGAGAGGTCTTTTTGCTGGAATCGGGAATGGTAGTTATGTCACTTCCCTGCATCAACAGCAAGGTGCTCAGATAGGTAATACCCCATTATTTTATGAGTTTAGGCCTTTTGGTGTACTTATTATTATATACACCACAATCCCCTCTTTAGAGTCACCCAGTTCATTGAACCGGGGAGCTCTTCTTTCAACCTTGGCTTGGTCTCGCAAGTAGTAGTCTCATTCCCTACCATCGGTAGTAGCATCAGTCTCTTTCCCTTATCCTCGGCAGTCTCAGTCTTTCATCAAGTAAAAGGCTCTTGTGGATCACTCCCTCCCTTCTTTCAATGCTTTCCACGGGCAAGGATATAGCTTGCGTGAGCTAGTACTCAACTTTCTGTAAAACTTAAGCTTTCCAGAATAGGAAAAGGGTAGTGGTATGATTTCACCAGGCAAGTGCCTTTGAGCTTCGTAGATGTAGCTCTTACCCTAGCTCCTATCGTTGGCATCTTCCACCCTCTTGCTTAGTATTTTAGGGACCCAAGCAACTTTTTTAGGGCGTACTGTATACATCACTGCTAGCTAATAAATAGAGAAACTTGCTTGATTTTATTATGAATTAGATAACTTGATTTATCTTAACATTCTTTCTCCTGGGATTAGGATTATCAGAGTGTGAGATTAGCCTTTGGCTTCGTTCTGTCTTCCACTCTATATCCAATCTTTTCTCCTCGGGAAAAGCTTTAGGTTTTCATATCAGTCAGAAAGAGTAGTTGGAACTCCTAACTATTCTATAGTCTCAGTCCGACTTTAAAGCTGCAGTAATAGTGCTTCGTTTTAGGGGCTTGAGTTCTTGAGTTAGCTGCTGTGCCAAGTCCAAGTGAAATAATTTCTTATTCCTTATAAATCTGTGTTATCTTTGAAACCCGTAAAGAAATAAGATAGAAGGCGCTTTATTTTAGATTTTAGAGTGGGTGGCTCGCTTTAATTAATGGATAATAAAAACTGCAGCCCCTGGAGCATTATTGGTAAAAGAGCTTCTTAGGATAGGACTTTCGTTTTTATATAGTCAAATAGCTTAGGATAGGGGGAGCCTTTGACCTCTATCTTCCAAAGGGAACTAGCCTGAGTTGATAAGAAGCTCTCGGTACTTAATCATGAGCGACACTTTATGTTGGCCTGATATGTGGAAAGCTTTATTCCAATTTTTACCCTACTCATTAATTATTAATTAGATTAAATTATATAGACTACATAAGTCAAATTAGATACCGTGACAGGTCAAAAGATATCTAGTCTGGAAATTTTGACAATACGATATATTGCCTTGCAAAATGCTTTCTTTCACCCATATCGTAAGGAGAAGACCGGGGAAGGTTACCATAGACAAAGTGATGCTTAAAAAAAAGAAAATAGCTAATAGTTGCTGCTAATAAAATAATAATAAAATTAAAAGACTCTTTCTAACTACGCCCAGCACCAGCTTCGTCGATAAAGCTAATTTGCGAAAGAGATGTGTTTTCGAGTTCCGATTTAGATCAAATCACAAGGACCAACGAAGATCTTGTAGGAGAAGGAGCTAGCTTGCATTGAAGAACATGGGCTGGTCCATCAGGACAGGACTAGTAGAATCCATGAAATTCTATTGGCTGAAAAACACTTGTTCTCTCCTAAAACGGATTTGCTTACTTCTATTCAAGTTAGAGAATCAAGTAAGAGAAGGCGACCTGAAATCCATTGGTTGTTTACTTTAAACTTTTCTTTTAAGAAAGTTTAAAGATCTATAAGATGTTGAAAGGCCTTTCCATTTTCTATTTTTTTTGGAAGTTCCTTACGCCGGCTTAAGAGTCGACATAGCATAGAGAGGAGACGACGGTGGAAGAGTGAGATTCCAATAATAAAAATTAAGTAAGACAAATTTTCCAGAGCTAAGAGCAATAGTCTGATTTCATAAGATTACTCATTCTCCCCAAAAGCTAATGATGAAATTCTCATTTTCTGAATTATGAAAGATCCTTTATAAAAAGATTACTCCCTGAGACTGATCAAAGATATTAACTTTGATCAGACTATTTCCTTCTTCTTCCTAACTAAAACCTCATCCGTCAGACTAGTAAGCTGTTCAGGTACTCTGTTTCTTAAGGGAAAACCTTGACCCCATCTCTCTGCTCAAAATGCAGAACCGACTGATTGACGCTCCGGGAAAGAGGACAAATCTCCCTCTGACCAGATGAAGACGTGAGCGAAGGTATGCGTACCGCTATACATCCTGCTTAATTAAAAAGGAAGAATGGGCAGAAGCAGCAAGTGAAAGACTCCATTAGCATAAAGAAAGAGCTCTAGGAATTGACTTCCTTACTCTAAAAGGAAGGCGGAGTGAACACTTTTCCTACGCATACAAATCCGTGTAACCAAGTTCTTCTTTGTCATTTACCATCTGGCAGGTAAGACGGCCAGCATGAAGTTATCAGTCTCACTCCCTCTAGGATGCCCTCCGAAGGAAATCTCACGTGGGTGCGGGATCGGGGAAACTAACTTTGGCTGAACCATCCGAATCCGATGCTTCTGCTAAGGCAGCTAAGTCTTTATCATTCTCTGATCTTGGAATGTAGGGGTTATTCTTAAGAGGATAAGGATTTTCACTCGATGCTTAGGCAGTCCAATAGCAATAGCTAGGGCGGGCAGTATAATACTTCCAACTTACTCTTTCAAGGCTTTAACCTTCAACTAAAAGACTGGCTTGCTTTCCCTTTAAACGTTAAACGAAAAGGAAGAACGTTCTTTCTTATTATAAGATTTACATAATTTAAATAACCTCCTTACTCTCTTTCCTGTATACTTATTGTATCTGCTCTTGCTCTCTTCCTTTTATCTCTTTTCTATGCTAGGATACCATCTAGATTATGTATGAAATGGATAGTCAGAGGAAAATCATAAATGCATCCATTCTCTTATCTTATAAGCACCAGACGCACCTTGGTACTTCCATCTGCCAATGTATTGGAGTTTTTTCCTTCAATTGTGTGATTTAGCATTCATGATTCACCGATTAGTATAGATGGTTTGGTTGATCAACCATAGAAATGGAGCCAGGCCGCATCCTTGAATGTTTGAACAGCCAGATCTTGTGAGACTTTTTTTCCTTATGGGGATCTGGAGTATACATACTTTGCCTTTCCACCATCAGGCCTTTTGAAGTCGGAATAAAGGGAGGGACGAAGTGAAGGTCAGAGAGTCTTCTTCGAATTCTTTACTTTAACACGCACCCCTCCAATAAGACAAAAAAGCATGCTATGATATCCAGGCCGAAATACAATACCAAGGCTGAGAATGACCGAGCAGCTGCCCACTAAGACTAAGGTTCCTCGTCGGAAAGCGAAATCAGTCCGCGAGAGTGCCTTTGGCTTTTTGGGAACGTCACACGTGGGCTATTTCGACGAAAACATCCCAACTAAATCAAGAGCCAGAAGATCTAAGAAGAAGTGGGTGATTTCTTGAAGATCAAGTTAGAGTCCATGGTCAACAAATCAAAGAGAAAGGGGAATGCCAAGGTTAGTGATCAACGAAAAAGCCCTTTCAGAGGCCCTTAATTAAGTGGATTACTAAGCTTAGATTAGATAATTGGCAAGATCTGTTGACGTGAGAGTTTCCCTCTTACCTACGAAGCGTCTGGTAAGGGTGAGACTTAGACCTTTCATACTTTGCAAGGCTTACCTCTTGCATTCTTTCTATTTATAGGTGAGATGTACACTAAATCGTCCGAAAGCAAAGATAGTGTGACAATTGAAGACCAAGCCAAGAAAGAAAGATTAATTAGCATTACCACTAGGTAATGGACAAGAGAATAATTTATTTTCTCCAAAAAATGGAAGAATCTAACTAAGAAAGATCTTTATCTTTCCTGGAGAAGACAATCAAAATCAAAGTTATGTAGCTTACCCTCTTTCGTCATCATTCGAAAGTGGCATTTTAGCTCCTTTTCGTGAAACAGATCGGAGATCAGGTCTTATCGATTCATACGTGTTTTTCCTTTAACACGCGTCTGCCCGGATCTCGTTCTCCTATCTTTGATACTTCCTTAACGGAAGCTTTCTTTGACATGTCGCGTGTGTAGCTTGTTCCACAATTACACGGTTCTGCAGGTATCCC
>Ga0268247_10000452_pt1 | contig 13938 bp, 18 predicted proteins | sample AgamicOrMae_FD_200245 | JGI IMG/M metagenome (GOLD analysis project Ga0268247, IMG submission 200245) | Agave microbial communities from Guanajuato, Mexico - Or.Ma.e (v2) (version 2) | ecosystem: Host-associated > Plants > Phyllosphere > Phylloplane/Leaf | place: Guanajuato, Mexico | collected...
CGCACCATGCTCATATGCGCGACGCAGGTATCAATCGCCAGTCCGTCCTCGTCAGAGCAGCCCGGCTTACCCGCTTCCGGTTTGCATCCGGGGGTCACCGACATCGCAGGCCAGTCCACCAACGAGCGGTATTCTTCGCTCGCAGCCCACCGGCCCCACCGTTCTAAAACTTCTTGCATATTTCTGCGCATAGCTTTTGACCTCAACATTTCTCAACAAATCTGGTGTTATTTCAAATTCATCCGACGACGCCAAACTCGGCGCTCAGGGTAATGAAACCCACCACCAGTCCAACTGGGTAACCGAATCGGGAAGAAGTCATCAACGATATGCGCCCTACGAGCCATTCCTAACCCTCGATCATAGTTGCCGTACCGAAAAGGACGAACTAAGCCATTTCCATACCAGAAATGGATTTCTCCAGAACGATTTCCACCGGAATAGCTATGATGGATCCAGCGTTCCCACGACTCAGGGCGGCGAAGCCGATACCAGGTATTAACCTTTGGATTCACGGAAAGGAGCCAAATAACATACACGCCCGAACGGGCATACAACTCCGTACGCCGGTATAAGTCATCGATGCTCAATGCGCTGATTTGTATTTCGAAAGCGACCCTACAACCACGTATAGTCGCCAGCACGTCGGGGCGAATATTCCCTACAGCAACTTCGATCTCAACCTCCTCCACGTCCTGATGATCTCTGAGAGAGTCATAGACTTGCATTTTCAGATCCATGTGCAATTCGGATTCACCTTTCCCGTAACCACATGATGTGGTGCTGCGATGGGCAAAGTGATGGATTTTCACTCTCCCCTTTCGAAGGGTGACAACCTCGCCACATTCCGGGCATGTAAAAATTCCCGGCTTCTGCGCGTCCCTCGTGATGACAATTTTTTCGTTGTTAATTGCTGTCAGCATTTGTCCTCCCCATTCACAGGCATTGCATATGAATATTCGATGAATAAAAATTGGGACGGCTTGGGTGGGACAAACCCCTCCCCCCTAAAGGGGGGAGGGGGGGGTTGTGTCCCGCTACCTGCGCTTGCCGTGGTGTCCCGCTTGTCCCGATTAGAAAACCCTTTAAAATCAACGTTGGGACAAATCATGTCCCGCCGTCCCGCATCTTGTCCCGCTAAAATTTGTCCCGCCAAAAACAAATGATTTTTAATGCAAAATAATTGCATAAAAATTAATTCTGCATTTTTATGCAAATTTGTTATTTTCTGCGAATTGGTAAATTTAAGCACTCTCACCCCCTTCAAATTGCGCCCCCGTGCCAAGCGCATCGGTTAAGATGCCGCTATCTGATTCCGCTATATCACCTGATTTTTTCATACGATTTAGTTCTCTGCGGAAAGTATCCTCTTTGCCGCCATCGTCAATCCATAACGTTTTAAGCTGCTCACGGCTGATACTTCCGCCAGCGGCATCCAGTTGTTCCCAAATCCAGGTAGCAGTAGTTTTTTTACCTTCGCCATTGCGCACTTCCATCATTAACGGTTCGATTTCAGCCAGAGGAACATCTTCGAAAACGCGCTCGGTTGTCAGCCTTACGGGGTCATACACATCCCCCTCGGTACTGGTGTATTCGTCGTCGTTAGCTTCATTCGCTGCGATAACTTCATCAGGCAACTGGACGGTGGGAACCAGGTACCCCCGGACGGGCTGCGCCGGGCCGGTACGTTGTTTCTCATTAATCAGGTTAACCGCGTCACCGATACGCTCAACGCGAATAACCGCATCGGCGTTAGCAAAGGCAGCGGAAGATCCGCGCATCCCCTTGCTGCTGTCCTTACCGCTATGGTGAACGATACCCACCGCCGCGCCAGTCTCAGTGAACACCTTAGTAGCCCCCGCCATGAACTTGGCCACGTCGCTGGCGCTGTTTTCGTCACCCTGCATCATTGACTGTGACAACGTGTCGATAACAACCATGCGAAGGGGTTCGCCGGTGTGCATTTCGATACGCTTAATCTCTTTGACCAGACCACTAACATTTGCCGGAACAGAGAGATCGACCGGGTGCGCGTAGGTGTAAAAAAGCTCCACTGGTTTACCATCGTTGTATTTGTCCGCCCAGGCACCGACGCGGGGCATTACGGAACTACCACCTTCAGCAGCAACGTATAGAACGACACCACCTTTAATGTTACGACCGCCCCAGCGATGGGTTTTCATCGCCAGACGACACAGCATGGAGATGAGAAGGTACGATTTGAAATGGGAGGACATACCGTAAAACATGATCACGCCTAGCGGAACCAGCCCTTCAATGACGAACTTTCCCGGTTTAGCGTATCCACCGGTATGCGGCCATGATTTCGGTAGTTCGGGTTCTTCTGGCGGGAGTTCGTCAAAATCCTCAACGCTGGCGACAGAAGACAGTCGCACACGTTCAGCCGCAGGATTTTTCCATCCGGCCTGCTGCGCACAGGTAAAGATAGCCTGGAAACCTGTACGATCTGCCGTCAGATGATCGCTATCCCATTTTTCTACAGCGGCTATATCGTCACCTATCCCGGCAGCAGACCATTCCAGCCAGAGATCACGCGCCTGGTCTTCCCAGTCGGTACCTTTAAACCAAGCAAGACGATTTCCCATCGCTACCCAGCGAGGGTACATATGCTCACCAGCATCAGCCAGAACAGAGGGATGCCACATCGCCGAACGCAGATCGTCAAAGGTCTGCTGAGTTACGTGATTCAGATCGACGAGACGCGATAAATCATCACGCTCGGCGGGTCCTCGCCTTTCAGTAGGGGAAAGTTCTGGTGCATTAGCCAGAAGAATATCAACGGTGACCGGTGCGCCGTCGAAACGCTCAAATACAGCATGCTCATCCGGCCCGTAGACCATATGATCAGGATTGTAGACGGAGTGATCCCATTTAACAGCATAGTCAGCCAGTAAGCTAATGCAGTCCATCAGCCAGCATTCCAGCGCGGGGCCAAGGCGCTTGTATTCTTCAGGTGTAACCGGGCGGTCCAGCTCCATGCAGATGCGCCAGCGCTGTTCACCGTTGGCTGTCGGGTGCATATGGCTGGGCGTTGAGTATACGAAGCAGGAGAAGCAAGACAGCGCAGTGCGCAGCGCCTGCCATGCTTCGGATTCACAGCCGTCCATATCCATAAACAGGACATCGCGATCACCGGCGTTAACAGCATAACGGCCTATGGTGACATCCTTCATTGAATGCCATATATAAGGCAGACGCATTTTTTTAGCTCGCATCCGGTCCTGGGTATCTTCGGGCGTAATGCCGATCGCCCGGCGAAGATCTTCCAAGGTGTAACTAAAGCGCAAGAAGTTTTCACATACCGCAGGCTTTGGCCTGACGTCGTTTGTGCTCTGACCTGTTGAGTAGCGTATGTTCATGCGCTACGCCTTACTGTTTTTTACAGGAAATATGTCCTCGAAAGCGCAATCAACACCTTGGCTGTTCAAAGCTTCAATAATTTTTTTCGCGCTATCGACATTAAGCCTGCGGATCCCTTTCTCATAATGGGCAACAGCCCCCTGCGAAACACCTAGCGCGGATGCTAATGTTGACTGAGATATGCCAGCTTGCTTCCTCAGTTTTTTTAAGTTGTTCATAAACTGCCTCTCAGAATAAAAGCCGGAAGCAAACAAAATACATTATGTAATAAAAAATAGCAAAGAACCATTACACTACGTACCTTCAAAAAACATTACATGGTGTAATAATAGAGTTATGAAACAGACATGGAATACTCTGGCTAAAGCCAGAATGAAAGAGCTTGGGATCTCCCAAGAAAAATTGGGTGAACTCATTGGGAAAACCCAAGGAGCGGTGGCGCACTGGCTAAACGGGCGTCGGGAACCGGGACTTGATGATATTACATCTATCATGAGAGTACTGAAGATCGATAAGGTAGATTTGCTCGCGGATGGTAGTGTCACTTCCTCATCAGAATCTTTCGAGTACGTAGGGAAACCCAGAGATGGGCTTATCCCAGTCGTCGGTGAAGCTTTGATGGGAACTGATGGCGAATTCGAAATGTGTGAGGAACTGGCAGGCTGGCTCAGGATTTACAGTTCTGATCCTGATGCATTCTCACTAAGAGTCAAAGGTGACAGCATGTTTCCCCGCATCAACTCCGGCGAATATGTTGTAGTGGAACCCAAAACACACGTTCACCCTGGCGATGAAGTGTTTATCAGAACGAGCCAAGGTAAAAACATGATTAAACGTCTGGGTTACCACCGAGAAGGGGTCTACCAGTTTATAAGCGTAAATCAGCAGCACCCACCACTAACACTTGATAACACCGAAGTTGATAAAGTGTACTTTGTAGCCGCTATTGTAAAATCCTCACGTTACATAGACAGTACCAGCGATCTAAACCTGCACGCCTAATCGCCCCACCAAAACGTAGCAACCCGGCCCGCATCTGTGGGCTTTTTTACACCCACAACAAAATAAATTACATTTTGTATTGACGATGAAAATTACCATGTGTATTTTTATAAGCACAAAACGTAATAATCGCTCTTTAACAATCTGGAAACTGACTCTGCATATCGGACGAACATTGCGCAGTGCGATCGCTCCCTGCGACATCAAGGAAGGTGCTACAGGCGAGGCAAGAAATACGCCAGCATAGCGATCAAAGCGGAGGGCATAACGGTACGCAAAGTCAGTTTAAAGCATTTTTCAAGCGCCAGTAACGGCGCTTCATAAAGCGCTTTTATTTTCTTTTACCCAGCCCGAATGCACCACCACTGACCGTCCAGGTGAACCCCACACGCTGCTTACTTTTAATCAGTACGTCGGTTGCGTTAACAGCGTTTTTTGAAGCCACTTTGCCAGATGCTTTGCACGTTTGTAGCGCCAACGTTGCCGAATTTTATACAGCAGTCTTTTGTTCGTTGGTTGCTTCTGGATGTTTGCTGTTGATGTGACTTCGAACTTTTGAAGCTTTAAACACGCTTTTACAAAGCGGACAAAAGGCAGTCATTTCCCAAGGCTGCATAGCTAGCCCCCAGCATTTAGTAGGTGAATTAAAGATATATGCATTCTCGATTTTAAACCAGATCCCGTAGTACTGGAGGATTCAACCAGATGCAACAGCCTGAAAAAGTCAAAACAGCCCCGTTAGGTACTGCCCCCGTAAATAACACCGTTCGCCGCCTGCGCTGGTTGCGTAAGCGCGATGAACTGGAACGAAACCCCAACGCCCACTTCCCGATCACCCTTTATATCTGAGGTACCCCATGAGCCTTGAATTAGTCATTAAAGAAAATACCGAGGTAATGCGCCAGTTAATCGCAGCAATGCAGAGCGGCAAAACCTTTGCGCCTGACGCACCGCCACAACCGAAAACAGACAGCGCCAGCGTCAAAAAAGAGGAACGTAAAGGGCCTTTCTGGTGGAAAAGCCTGGACGGGCTAAAAACCGGCGTGGCGGATGATACTTCCGCGCTGAAAGCGATAATCGACGCCAACGCTGGTATTGAGATCACCAAAGTTGAATACCTGCAATTGCAGGAGAAGCCAGAAAAAGAAGCTCCTGATATTGAATCGCTGGATATTCGCATCATTACGGCGCTGGCGAACATGTTCGGCGATGATGCCAGGAACCTCACAGCGGAACAGGTAGAGAAAGCACGGGCATATGAGAACGGCAATAAACGTGATCAGTTTACCGATGCTCTGAGCCTTGCGCTGATTGATTGCAAAGCGGTGAAAAACACCACGCGCGCAGTGTTACTCGATCTCTGTATCGTCATGCTGGCGCACTGGAGTGCGATGGAAACCATCGACGAACGTCAGGCGTTTGCCGAATTGTACATCAAAACACCGTACAACAAACGCGCTGACCTGATACCTCAGAAAGCCGAACCGGAGGCAACACCAGAACCGGAAACCACCGAGCCTGAGCAGGACACCGCAGCACTTTTTGAACAGGCCAGGACTCTGGTCATGGAGCTGACAACTGGCGGCTATCGTAATGAAGCGGTGGAAATCCTGAACAAATTCGGCGCTCAGAAGCTGGGTCAGGTTCCCCAAGAAAATCTGGCAGACGTTGTGATGCTGGCAGAACAGGCGCTGGCGGAGGGATAAGCAATGCCGGAACAACATGCGAAATTATCCCCCTCAGCAGCACACCGCTGGCTCAACTGTACGGCGGCACTGGCCGCTGAACAGTTTGAGACTGATGAAACCACGAGTTATGCCGAAGAGGGCACAGCAGCGCATACTCTGGCGGAGATTGTTCTCCGTAACCGACAGAAGCACCCACCAGAATATGCAGGCTGTGACGTTGGCACCTATCTCGGAACCTATCCGCTGGCACATCCATCAAAACCCAATCCGGGGCCGCAGGTCAGTCAGGAAATGGTTGATAAGGTGGGTGAGTATGTTGAAGCGGTCTGGACGCTGGCGCAGCAATCAGGCGCGATACTCATGGTTGAACAGAAGTGCGACTTCTCTCACATCGTTGGTATACCCGATCAGTTTGGTACTTCGGATGCGGTAATCATCATCGGCGACGAGTTGCAGATCCACGACCTCAAGTATGGCTATGAAAAAGTGGATGCGTTCGAAAACCCACAGCTAATGATTTATGCGCTGGGGGCACTGGAGCAGGTCAGCCTGATCGCCGACATCAATCGTGTACGAATGTTCATCCACCAGCCCCGGATCAATCACGTCAGCGAGTACGAATGCAGCGTACAGAATCTGGAGGAGTTCGGGCAGAACGTAAAAGCTATCGCTGCCGATGTGCTGCAACTGGCAGACCACGCAGGGGACAACGGCCCCGATGTTATTCCGGCAACGGCATTCCACCCCGGAGAGAAAACCTGCCGCTGGTGCAAGCGTCGGGGTAAATGCCAGGCGCAGGCGGAATATGTGGCGGCTGCGCTGATAAATGATTTCAGCGAAATATCCGACCCGCCGCCTCTGGAAGATGCGCTGACCACCGCCCGTCAGAAGCTGGCTGAATCGGATGGTAAATGGCTGGGTGAAACGTTACCGCTGATCGACCATATCGAGAGCTGGTGTAAAAGCGTCCGATCTGCGGCATTTAACATGCTCCAAAATGGCCACTCCGTTTCCGGCTATAAACTGGTTCAGGGTAAACAGGGTAACCGTTCGTGGAGCAGTGAAGAAGAGGCCATTTCCCTGCTTAAAGACCAGTTCAGGTATAAAAAGGAAGAAGTTTATACCTTCAAAGTTATCAGCCCGGCGCAGGCTGAGAAACTCATTAAAAAGGCCAACCCGCGCCGCTGGGCGAAGGTAGAAGCCATTATTACCCGCCCTGACGGAAAACCAACAATAGCTCCTGAGTCCGATCCCAAACCAGCGTTAAATATCAATCCTGCAAACGACTTTGACGATGTTGAAGCCGCTGAATCCCTCATTTGAACTAAAGGTAAGTACCCATGAAAGTAAAACTGAATAACGTGCGACTGGCATTTCCGGCATTATTTGAACCTAAAACTGTTAACGGTGAAGGTGAGCCACGTTTTAGCGCTGCATTTATTTTCCCGCCTGATCATCCATGCGTAAAAGAAATTGAAGCGGCTATCGCTCAGGTAGCTAAAGAAAAATGGGGGCCGAAAGCCGAAAGCGTTCTTAAATCCTTACGCACCGGCCTGAAAATCTGCCTGCACGATGGCGATGAAAAAGCCGAATACGAGGGCTATCCCGGTAATAAGTTTGTCTCTGCCAGTAATAAAGCACGGCCACTGGTTATCGACCGTGATCGTTCAGCGCTGACCGCCGCCGATGGCAAGCCATATGCCGGTTGCTATGTTAACGCCACCATTGATATCTGGGCGATGGATAACAATTTTGGCAAGCGTATCAACGCTTCGCTCGGCGGTGTCCAGTTCTGTCGCGATGGTGATGCATTCGCTGGCGGCGGCGTGGCAACCGAAGACGATTTCGACGATGTTAGCGAAGGCGCTGACGCCGAATCGCTGATCTAACTCTTCCTGCCCCGCCGCCAGCGGGGTTCAACCTTCAAAGGTGAACAAATGATGAATACCACGCCATTTAACCAACAACTGGTTTACCTGAACAAAGGCACCCTGAATGAAGAACTGACCGAAGTTCTGGCCGAGGTAGTGAAAGCGGTACGCGAAACCGGCAAAACCGGTTCCCTGACGCTGACACTCAAAGTGGCGATGTTCAGTAAAGCCAACGAAGACGTAGTGAAAATCTCCCCGGTTGTCGCCAGCAAGGTACCGGAAGGCGAACGCGCCGAAACCATTATGTATTCGACTGCGGATGGCGATCTGCTGCGTGACGATCCCAGCACGGTTCGCACTGAACTGAAACAGGTTGATGCCGGACAACAGGAACGGCGCACCCTGCCAGAACAGGAAACCAGCCTGCGCAAAGTTATCTGACCCATTTAGCCAGTACCAGGGAAACCACTCACCCGGCCTACACGCCGGGTTATTTATATCTAAAACAGGAACAAAGAAATGACCGAAGCTCAGACAATTTTCGATATTGTAAAAAGCAATCAGTTGTTAAACGTCAATGGTACTCCGGCGCTCGCTATGCCGGAAGGCTATGAACTGGCTGACCTTGAACATTTTCTCCCGGCACCGCGTCGCATCCGCCAGAACGTCAAACTGTTGTCCGCTGACAGCTTTATCCAGTACTGCTCAAAATTTGCAACCGATGCGTCGGTGATCCTGGCCGATGCCAACCAGACAAAATTAACCGCCCAGCTCGACTATCACGCCGATCCTGCCACACCAGACTGGTGTAGCCACTCCGCAGTTTATCAGTGCGTGAAGTCCAAACCCTGGAAGATTTGGGAAGAGCACAACGAGAAAGCGATGGGGCAGGAGGAATTTGCTGAATTTCTGGAAGACCGCGCTGGCGACATCGTTACCCCAACAGGTGCGGAACTGCTGGAAATCGCGACTAAATTCCAGGTGATCCGCAAAGCAGTATTTGGTTCCGCTATCCGCCTCGCCACCGGGGAGTTTCAGTTCAACTACAGCGATGAAAATGACAAAGGCACCATTGAGGTACCGGAAGTTATCACGCTGGGGCTGGCACCGTTCCATAACGGTGAATCGTATGAAGTGCAGGCCCGTCTGCGTTACCGCCTGCGCGAAGGTAAGCTGGCCTTTACCTTCAAGCTCATCAACCCGGAGCGCGTGATCGAAGATGCCTTTAACTCTGTCGTTGAGAGTGTTAAAGCCGGTGTGACCGAAGCAACCGTCTACGACGCGCAAGCCTGATTAACAATACTCCACCCGGCGAAGATGCCGGGTGTTTTTTACGGCTTGCTATAGGTTTTTGTTACTTTATTATGGGTATCGGTTATAAACTCGAACCGATACTTTTCACCGCTTAGTACATAGATCAACTCGTAATTCGTACTATTTTTAAGAATCAAAGGCATGCAGGTATCAGGATATTTTTTCGCGATATTGTCTTCCGTTAAGACAGGTACCGCATAACTATTTTCAGACGAACTTAAAGAATAATATTCCAGAATATCGCCGGGGGCCGATGCTATACAAACCCGGTTTTCATTTACGGTTGCGCTGCCCTTATTATGAAATGCAAGTCTGTCGCCAGCACACCCCACTAGCAGAAAAAGGGAAAAGCATAACAAAAAACTTTTTATCATTGAGGAAACCCTTTTAAAACCCCTTGGTATTTAACAACCAAATCTTTCACGGGTTGAGACGAATTATAATCTTTATAATTTATCATTCTTTTGTTTTTTACGAAGCCAAATTTCATTAGCAACCAATAATCGGACACTATTGAAGCCTGCTGCTCCATCGAATAACCAGATAAACTTTTCTTATCAAGGCTATATTTGTAATTCGCAGCCCATGAAACCAAACCACGCATTCTGACGTTCATACCACGCTGGTATTGCCAGACGTGCATCATTTCATGCATAAACAGATGCTGGTAATCAACCGAAGCTATAGAGTAATCATCACGATAAACGTTGGTTTCAAACCATATCTCACCATTCGGTGTCATCGCGGTATTGTTTTCCTGCATACCAAATGGCAGATAGCTCCCGTGATGAACCCATACCCGATTGTACTGGATACTGTGACGGTATAGCTCAGTTGCCAGACGGATTTCACCCGAAGTTAATAATCGCAAACCACCTCTTTTAAGCACAGGGACTCCTTCCCACATAACGTCTATTCATTTCAGGTTAACCCTATAACATAAGGCAATTATATGTCCAAGATATTATGGCTTGATCTCGAGACTTTCAGCGAAGTGCCCATAAAAAACGGAACCCATGCCTACGCTGAAAACGTAGAGGTTATGCTGTTTGCCTGGGCTATCGATACTGCGCCGGTACAAGTATGGGACGTTACCGCTAATGCAAAAATCCCTCTTGAACTCCGACTTGCGCTCAAAAATCCTGATGTGCTGATTTACGCCCACAATAGCCATTTCGACCGCACAGTATTGAATCATGCCATGCCGGGTGTAGCAGCCGGTGGCGTTGAGCGCTGGCGGGATACAATGGTCAGAGCACTGGAGCACGGTCTGCCGGGTTCTCTGGGCGATCTCTGCGACATTCTTAGTGTTTCGCAGGATAAAGCCAAGGATAAGGCGGGTAAGCAACTGATCCAGTTATTCTGTAAGCCTCGCCCAAAAAACAGCGCCATCCGCCGCGCTACCGCCAAAACGCACCCTGTCGAGTGGCAGCGATTCGTTGAATACGCCGGGCTGGATATCGATGCCATGCGCGAGATCGACAAAAAGTTACCCACCTGGAATTACTCTGGTCAGGAACTGGCACTCTGGCACCGGGATCAGCGCATTAATGATCGCGGCGTATTCATGGACGTGCAGCTTGCCGAGGCAGCGGTTACCGCCGTTGAGATGGAACAGAAGGTTCTGGCCAAACGAACGCGGGAACTCACGGACAACGAGGTGCAGGCGGCAACACAGCGTGACGCCATGTTAAAGCATATAGCGGAAGCCTTTGGTATCGAACTCCCCGATATGCAGGCCAGCACCTTGCAGCGCCGGGTTAACGATCCCGACCTGCCGTTTGAACTCCGCGAGCTACTCGCTATCCGCCTACAGGCCAGTTCCACCAGCACCAGCAAATACAAAACCCTGATGAAAGGCGTCAGCCGCGACGGACGCCTGCGCGGAACTCTGCAATTTTGTGGCGCATCACGTACCGGGCGCTGGGCCGGGCGGCTGTTTCAGCCCCAAAATTTACCCAGACCAACACTAAAGCAAAACGACATTGATTTTGGCATTGAAGCCCTGAAAGTCGGGTGCGCAGACCTGCTTTACGATGATGTGATGCAGTTGACCAGTTCTGCATTGCGCGGCTGCATCATGGCCCCTGCTGGTAAAAAACTGGTGGTATCTGACCTTAGCAACATCGAGGGGCGCATACTGGCGTGGCTGGCCGGGGAAAAGTGGAAACTACAGGCATTTCGGGATTATGACACCATCATCGGCTCCGATGAAAAAGGTGAAGCGATCCGCGCTGGCCATGATCTGTACAAGCTGGCCTATGCGAAATCTTTCGGCGTCCCCCCGGATGAAGTGGATAAAGATCAGCGTCAGGTCGGCAAAGTGCAGGAACTGGCGCTGGGCTATGAAGGGGGCGTTGGGGCATTTCTGACGTTCTCTCTGGCGTACAACATCGACCTCGAAGAAATGGCCTCTGCCGCTATCGACAACATCCCGCGTAACATACTGGATGAAGCCGTTCGTGCATATGAATGGGCGGTAAAACAGAAGCGAACCTACGGACTGTCAAAACGTGCTTATGTTGTTTGCGACTCTTTTAAACGACTCTGGCGCGAAGCACACTCGGCAACATTCAGCTTCTGGAAGGAGATCGACCAGGCCACCCGCCGCGCCATTGCTACCCCCGGCATAACCATTTCCTGCCGCAAACTAAAACTTCGCCGTGATGGAAGCTGGCTTCGTATCCAGCTTCCGTCTGGCCGGGCGGTCTGTTACCCCGGCGCACGTATCGACGACAGCGGCAAGATCAGCTATATGGGCATCAACACCTACAGCCGGAAATGGCAACGCCTGCAAACCTACGGCGGCAAACTGGCGGAGAACGTAACCCAGGCTACCGCCCGTGATGTGATGGCAGCGAACATGCCCGGTGTGGAGGATAACGGCTACGACATCATACTGACTGTGCATGACGAAGTGCTGACGGAAGCCCCCGACACCACCGATTACTCCCACGAACACCTGAGCACCCTGCTCGCAACTAACCCCGCATGGGCTTTAGATCTGCCGCTATCCGCTGGCGGATTCGAAGCCCGCCATTATAGAAAGGACTAACCCTATGAAATACCTGTATGTGGTGATGGATGGCCGCGCGCAATTCGACATTGACCGGGCCGCAATACTGGAGTGTTGCGGTAATAAAAAACCATCATGGAAATCCCTGCGCGAAGATTGGGGTGAACAGGGTGCCGTGCTCGTCCGATGCCGCCAGTCTCAAATCGACGGCGAAAATGTTTACACCGATGAGGAAGTCGTCGGCGTTATCAACTGATCGAGGCCAACCCTTATGTCTTTTAGAAATTATGACAGCCCCCTGTATTACCGGACTGCGCGTGAGGCTGCGCAAATCGAGCGCGAGGGCGATTACCGCCGCGCTGCAAAGGTATGGACAAAAGCCAGCCGCTTATCACGTAACGGAATTAACCAGCAGTGGAGCGAAAATCGCTCCGACTTCTGCCTGATGCAGATCGGGCGGGAAAAACTCAAAGAGGCGGTTATCGATGCTCGATAAAAACTTAACTAATGATGTACTCGACGAAATTATTGCAGCCCCGAAAACAACGTTAGAACAGCTTATAGCTCTCGAATTAAAAGAAGAACGTAAAACAGCAGGTGCGCCGCTTGTAGTTGTACTCCCAACTACAAGGCTTTGGGCTGGTGTTGTGGACTGCTTTGCCAAAGATGAAGTAATTGCAGCGATAGAAGTCGCTGGAGGAAAGGTTATCGATGGCCTACATCCGTGAATCTACCATCGAAAAGCACCTTGTAGAGGAAGTGAAAAAGGCTGGCGGCATCGCCTACAAGTTTGCGTCCCCCGGACGCCGTGCTGTACCGGATCGGTTGGTACTGCTGCCTGGTGGTCGGATGGTCTTCGTTGAGTGCAAAGCCCCCGGCGAGAAACCACGCCCTGAACAGCTACGCGAACATGAACGACTTCAGGCGCTGGGTTTTGATGTGGTAGTTCTGGATAGCAAGAATCTGGAGGGAATATTGTGCGAAAAATCCAACGTCGCAGTAAATTCCGGCTAATTGGTGGCCCGTATGATGGAGCCATCGTAATGCTCTTTACCGCTGGAACGCTTGAGTTTACAGCAAAAGGACAAACGGGAAGGTATACAGGGCAAAGCGAACTGCTTTATTGGGAGGAAAAACGTGCAAAATAGCTTACCTCCTAAAAATTTCACCCCTCGCCTTTACCAAAACCTCATTATCGACCACTCCCTTAACCTACCCCGCACCAATATCTGGGCTGGCATGGGTATGGGTAAAACAGTTGCCACACTGACTACGCTGGAAGATCTCTTTATGTGCGGTGCCGAAACGCAACCGGTGCTGGTTCTTGCGCCGCTGCGTGTAGCACGGTCAACGTGGCCGGATGAAGTCGATAAATGGAACCATCTACGCAATATTGAGATGCAGCCGATTGTCGGCACAGTCAAAGAACGGCTGGCGGCGCTGCAAAACACCAATGCCAGCGTGTATACCACCAACTACGATAATCTGGTCTGGCTGGTTGAAACGCTGGGTGACCGCTGGCCATTCGGTACTGTGGTCGCCGACGAGAGCACACGGCTAAAATCGTTCCGATTACGGCAAGGCGGCAAACGTGCAGCGGCGCTGGCGAAAGTGGCACATAAGCACGTACACCGCTGGATGAACCTCACCGGTACACCTGCACCGA
>Ga0268247_10000454_pt1 | contig 13914 bp, 7 predicted proteins | sample AgamicOrMae_FD_200245 | JGI IMG/M metagenome (GOLD analysis project Ga0268247, IMG submission 200245) | Agave microbial communities from Guanajuato, Mexico - Or.Ma.e (v2) (version 2) | ecosystem: Host-associated > Plants > Phyllosphere > Phylloplane/Leaf | place: Guanajuato, Mexico | collected...
CTTTGCACTTGGCGCTGCTCGCGCGCGCTCCTTCGCTCGCTCGCTCATTCCTTCGCTCGTTCCTCAGCTCCTCAGCTCCTCGGCTCGTCCTCACTGCGAGCAGCCTGAGGATCCTTCGCCTGCTTCCAGTGAGACGCGCGTGCGTGTTCGCCGCCGCCGCTCGCACACGCCGCCGACTGTTGCGCAACAGCGACTTTTTGCCCTCACCGCCCCGGCAACGCTCCAACGCACACACGCCCAAGCGCCGCAGACCCACTCGGCCGCCCGCTCGCCGCCCCACTGGCGCCGAGCTGGAGCTGGAGCGCCCTTCTCGCAGACTCTCAACGGCGCCTTCCTGCCTACCTGCCTACCTGCCTGCGCTCCTTCGCCGCCCGGCTCGCCGCAAAGAAGCTCCGCGCCGCCGCCGCCCAGTGGGAAGAGCTAACAGGTGGCCTTTGGGAGTGGCCGCCCGGCTGACGTCAGCTCCACTGCGCGCCTTCCCGGCTGGCCCGGCTCGGCCCGCGCGCTCGGCCCAAGGCTGCGCAAGAAGCCAAGCAGAACGTCGGCCCAGCCCCGTGGGCTCGCTGGCGGCGCTGGCCGAGTCCAGCCCGAGGCTCAGGTCCACCTCGGACACACTGTGCCAAGGAGGGCGCTCCTTGCCGTCTTGCGAGCGCAGCTTTTCGTGCGCCTCTCCTTGCGGAGCACAGGGCCAAGCAGGGGCCTGCTTGGCCCAGTCTCCCCAGTCAGTGGTCCCTTTTTGGGTCTTTTTTGGGGACTTGCGGGGGATTTTTGAGACTTTCGGGGGACTGTTGCGCACGGCGGGGTTTTCGTCACGCGAGGCTGCGCGGCTCTGCAGTGGCAGAACGGCCGAACGGGGATTTCGCCCGGCCGGGAACCCCGAATGAGGCGAAACGGGGCAATGGCGTTCTGGTAACGCGCAGACGCGTTGCGTCACCGCCGGTGCGCTCCAACTGGCGCCTGGCGTGCAGAAGAGCCGCGGGCTTCGCTCCGAGCGGGCGGACTCGGTGGAAGAGTGGAGCTGGCTCCTGCAGGCGCGCCGAGGCGCTTCCAGACGGTGCAGAGTTGCCCCTCGGCGCCGCCAGCAGGGCCACACGACGAGCGCGGGGCCGCCTCCTTCCTTTTCCGCCGCCATCTCCGAACTGCCTCCCCCTCCTGGACGGCGGTGGCGGCAGTGGGAGAATGGCGGCGAGAAGTGCGACTGAGAGGAGAGCGCCAGTGGAGCCGCTTTGAGTCACCTGTGGCACCGTGCAGTCCGTTGGCGGCGCCTTAGGGCTGGCCGAGTGCGGCGGAGTGCGTGATGCGGCCGCGCAAGCAAGCCGCGCAACAGGTCCTGTGCGCTTGGGCCGCGCTGGAGCAGTGCGCAAGCCTTTTCGGTGCCAGAAGCAGCGCGCACAGGCCGGCCCTTAGGAGCGGGCGGCGAACATGGGCCAGCGAACATTGAGCGGCAAGCAGTGAGCAAGCAGTGCCGGCAAGCAGGCAGCGAGCAGGCAGAGACTAGCACTGGCCCAGCGGCCAGGCTGGCAGAGCTGTGCAGTGGAAGGGCGGCAGTGCTCTGTGTCAGTGTGTCCTATGCGAGCGCGGCAAGTTGGCTGGCTGGCAAAACTCGATATTGCGTTGCAGTTAGACGAGAAGCGAAGCAGAACAGGCCAGCTGGGCCCTGCGAAAACTAGTCGTCTTGGCCGCATCCTGCACACAAGCAGCAGCAGCAGCAGCAGCATTGAGTGAGCAGAGTCAGCAACTGGTGGAAGGTGGAAGACAGCAAGAAACTGGCCGTTGAGCCACAGCGCAGGGCCAAGACTGAACTGACTGTTCACTATTCACTATTCACTGTTCACTCTTCAGGAAGGCCCGTCAAGAGTCCAGTTCGAGTTTGGGTTGCCTGTCGAGCGAGTGTGTGTTGTTTGCCAGCAGCCAGTGAGCAAGAAGCGGCCAGAGCCAGAGGGACAGAAGAGAGGGAGAGAGAGCGAGAGGAGAGGATAAAAACAGTAAGAGCCGGACAGTGAGCTGTTGTTCTCCTGAGACACCAGCTAACAGGTTGTCGTGCTTGGCGCTTAGTTGAGGACTAGTTGTTGGCGAGCTTGAGACTGGGGCTGCTGAGACTGGAGACTGTAGACTGTAGACTGGAGACTGAGAGTGGAGGCGAAGTGGAAGTGGTTGAAGTTGAAGTTGTAGTTGTGGTTGTGGTTGCAGTTCGAGCTAAGGGAGGCAAAGGGCGAAGAATAAGACTGGTTGTTGGGGCTGAATTGGCTGATTGTGAGCCTGTTGTGTGTGAGTACTGTTGTGCCGTTGTGTGTGTCTTGTGTTGTGCGGTCTGCAAGGAGCCAAGAGAGAACAACAAGTGACAGACAAGGGGCGAGTTTTGCACTAGGCGAGTACCAGTTTTTCCTTTTATCATTATTGCTTAGCTCGCGCCGGAGCTGAGGAATCCACCGGAGCTTAGGAATCCAAGGGAGCAGTGCAATAGGCGGCGGCTGGACACCAGTTTGGGCGCACCTTTGGGCACGCAGCACGCAGTGGCCGAAGGGCGAGGGGCAGTCTGCTTGCAGTGCGCGCACAGAGCAACACAGGCAGTGTGCGGCGGCGAATAGGGACTGTGTGCGGCCGCCAGGTTAACGAGAGCACGAGAGCGAACCGGTGCGCGAGCAGCAGGCCGCTGGAGGTTGAGTGCGCGCGCGCGCGAATTTGAATCGCCAACCCGCAGCTGCCAGAGCTCAGGCCTAGAAGCACCGGCGCGTCTGGTGCGCGTGCGAGCGCCAGTCTGCGCGCCCGCCCCAGTCTCTGGGATCTGAGAGGGGCCAACAGCTGAAGCTCCGCCCGGCTCGCCCCGGCCGCCCATGCACCTATAGTGGCCCGCGCGCAGCTCCAGCGGCGGCCCCTCTCCAGGCGTGGCCTCGCGCGCGCCCCCCACGCGGCCCGGGCGGCCGGCGCGCAAGAACCGGTGATGACCAACAAGTCGGCGCCCACCTCCACCTCCACCTCAACGCCGGCAAGCAACAGCAACAACAACAACAACACGACCACCATCAACAACAACGGCTCAAGCGACAACAACAATGAGCTCGCCGGCGACCAGGCCAAGCTAGGCCAGCAGCGCCACCAGCAGCCCCAAGCGCAAGTGCAGCAAACGCAAAACACACAACAACAACAGCTGCTCGGCCCAGATGCGGCCGGCGCTGCTCTCACGGCCGCCAGTCTGAGCAGGAGCCACGAGTCGCCGGCCGGCGCCAGTCTGGCCGCGGCCAACACTTTCCCCGACAAGATCGGCCCCGCCGACCAAGAGCTTGCCGCCTTCGCCGAGCAGGCGGCCCTGCCCAAGACTGAGGCCCGCCCGCAGCCCGCAGCTTCCGCGCACGACACACAGTCTGCGGGGGAAAGCGGCCCGCCGCGCCCCCTCAAGCACGAGCAGCCCGCCGGCTTGGAGGCGGCCGCGCCGGAAACGAGAACGGGTGCCCAGGGTGAGAATGCGCCGGTGGTGGTGGGTGGGCCTCTGCCGCCGCCGCCGCAGGACGCGGGCGAGCCGCTGGACGAGCTGAAGGCGGGCGAGTACACAGTGCTCACCCCGCTGTGTCCCGTTGCCGTGGGGGGCGTGTCGGCGGGCCAGCAGGCGCCCGCCAGCGTCCAGCTGACCGACCTGGACGCGGCCGCCTGTTTGGCGCGCTCCGAGCTCGCCAACCAGGCCGCCCACGAGCCCCCAAACCAGTTCGGGCAGGTGGGCGGCCACGCCCACCCGGCCGAGGCGGGCCCCGCTGAGGGCGGGCGCGTGAAGCTGGAGCAGCTGGGCGGGCTGACGGAGCTGGTGGCGGCGCCCAAGGTTGAGCCGGGTGGCCTGGGCCCGCCGGGCGCCGAGGCTGGGGAGCCGGCGGGCGCGCAGCCGGTGACATTTAGTGAGCTAACTAGGCTGAATTCGGCCACGCCCATCCTGGTTTCGGCGAACCCGCACGCCGCGGCCCTCCAGCAGCAGCAGGCGCACGCGGGCCCGCCCCAGCAGCAGCAGTACGCACAGCAGCAGCAGCAGCAGCAGCAGCCGCATCTAGTCAGTTCGCTCGAGCAGCAGGGGCAGCCCGCGGGCCACGCCCACCAGCTGACGCCGCTGGAGGGCGTGGCGGCGGCCCAGCTGGAGCAGCAGCAGCAGCAGCAGCGAGTGGGCCTAGTGCTGGGCCAGCACCAGGCGAGCACGGGCCCGCCCTCAGTGTCGTCGGCGGCCAGCGCCAGCTCGAGTCTGAACGCCCAGCAACAGCAACAGCAACAACAGCAGCAGCAGCAGCCCGCGGGCCTGGCGGCCACCTGCTCGCCAGCCCCGCCCACCCCGACGACAACCACCAGCTCGAGCACCACCTCGTCGAGCAAGCGGCGCTCCTGGAACCAGGTGAACAGGAACATCAACAAGACTGAGATTGCCAAGGTGTACTCGCAGTACGGCTTCCGTTGCTTCCTCGAGGCGCCCATTTCCACCTGTCGCCGGAAGGAGGAGGACCGAATAACGTACATCAACAAGGGCGAGTTCTACGGCCTCTCGCTGGACTACATTCCCGACCCTCAGCGTCCGTTGCGTTCGGCCATCGTCAAGGTGGTGGTGATGCTCGTGTTCCGGGAGGACAAGACGCCCGAGGAGGATCTGAAGTCGTGGCAGTTTTGGCACAGCCGCCAGCACAGTGCCAAGCAGCGCATCCTCGACGTGGACAACAAGAACCACGTGAATGTGATCAACCAGATTGAGGAGGTCTCGCTCAATGCCATTGGCTTCTACTGGAACCCACTGGAAAGCCGGCAGGCCAAGCTGAACGTGGCCGTCCAGTGTTTGAGCACCGACTTCTCCAACCAGAAGGGCGTCAAGGGTTTGCCGTTGAATCTGCAAATCGACATCTACGATCTGTTCACCGAAACATCCACCCCAGTCTATCGGGGCTACGCCACGCTGCTCAGCTACTGCGACAAGGGCGCCCAGCGGCGGTCGCGCGACGAGGAGCGCCGAGCTCTCAAACGCAAGCTCGCCGACTCGGCCGCTGGACAGCAACAGCAACAGCAACAACAGCAACAGCAACAACCTCAGGCGGCCAAGAAATTCGACGACCTCTACCACAAGCCCTGCGACCGCTCAGAGTTCTACGCCATGGCCGACCTCATCAAGGCGCCCACCCTCTACAACCCCAGCGAGGAGGCCATCCTGCTGGCCACCCAGGCGGCTGCGGCCGCCGCTGACGCCGCCGCCGCCGCCAAGCAGCCCATGTCCCAGGGCAGCGTGGGCGCCCACTCAATCACGCCCATTTCCGCCACCACGCCCATCTCGTCGCTGGGCCCCGCCGACGCAATCGTGGGCCCCCTCTCGGTGGTGCTCTCGGGCGGCAACCCGCAGCAGCAGCAGCAGGCCTATGGGCCGGCCAGCGCACAGCAGCAGCAGCAGCAGCAGCAGGTAAACAATGGCGCGGGTGCGGGCGCGGTACCGCAAACGGGGGTGGGCGTGGCAGCCGCCGCGCGGCAGCCGGCGAACCAGGCCGGGCTGGTGGTGGGCTCTGCGTCTGGTTCGGCCGGCGGCTACGCACTGGCGGCGGGCGCGCCTCCGCCTGCGCTTGGGCCTGCGGCGGGCGCAGACTACACCACGCTGGGGCCGCCCATGCAGATGGGCGGGGCGCCCGCGGGCGGACCTGCGGGCGCGCCCATGGGAGTGGCCATGGGCCAGCAGCAGCAGCACCTGGAGCAGCCGGCGGGCCCAATGCTCCACCAGCAGCAGCTCGCCGGCCACCACCTCATGGGTCTGGGCGCCGCCGGGGGTGGCCTCCTCCACCACCAGCAGCAACAACAGCAGCAGCAGCAGCAGTCACAACAACAACAACAACAACAACAACACCACCACCACCAACACCAACTGCAGCCCACCCACACTCTTGCACACCACCAGCAGCAACAGCAACAGCAGCAGCAGCAGCAACAACAACAACATCACCACCAACAACAACAGCAGCAACAGGCTCAACAGCAGCAACAACAGCCTCAGACACTCCACCACCATCCGAGTCCTCAGCAGCAGCAACAGCAGCATCTCCACTACCACGCGGCCGCCATGGTGCAACCCTCGGCCTACGGGATCATCACCACCCAGCCGTCCGATCTGCACAACCAACAACCGCAACAGTACGCCATCCTGCAACCCTCGATTGCGGTTGCCGTGGGCCAGCAGCAGCAGCAGGTGGCCACAGGACACCAGCAGATGCACCCAACACATGGCCAACAGCAACAACAGCAACACTATGCGGCCCACCAGCAGCAACAGATGCTAGCCACTGGCCAGCCGGCCCAATCGGTGATGACCTCGTCGGCGGCGCCCACAATTGGGATGCACCATCAGATGCAGTATGCGGGTGTTACGGCCACTGGTCCACTGGCAACAAGTGGCTCCATGGGACCGGCGGGCGCCATGCAACCCGTGGTGGTGGACTGTGCCGCCGGCCAGCAGCCCTTCTCAAAGAGGGCCAAATTGTATCCAGACGAAAGGGTGCTCATCTATGCCAAACAGGCAGACGAGAAGGACTTTTATCCTCTCCATTTGGCGCCGCCCTCCCTCTCTGGCCTGGTCTATGCCATTGAACAGAAGTACAAGATCGACTCCACAAAGGTGGCCAATATTTACAAAAAGTCCAAAAAGGGAGTCCGAGTTCAAATGGACGACGAAATGATCAGGCACTACTGCAACGAGGATCTGGTCCAATTGGAGGTGATCCAAACATCGGACAATCGGCTTGAAATAACGCTGGTTGAATTGTGATTCTTGTCAAGCTATGCATATTGCTGTCAACATGCTGCTGCTGCTGCTGCTCCTACCGAGCTATTGCCGTCCGCTGGTATTCACTTGGTGAGCCCTGTTGGTTAATTAGTCACTTAGTTACTTATTTACTCAGTTACTCAGTTAGTTAGTTAGTTTGATTGATTGATTGATTATGTGAATCGTCGCTTAGAAGTTAGGTAGTTGTTTTTATATAATCCCCTCTGTGCCTATACAGCATACACTCTACACTCTACAGTATATAGTATACAGTATCTCCCATGCCCCGTCGAGAGACAACATGAGATGACTATCTCAGACGATACAAACTATTTCAACGGCCAAACTAAAGTTGCAATAATATCAAAAGACTAAGAATAAGAAGAAGAATATATTTTCCACCAAGGCAAAAGAACGCACCACATTCCCTTAGCACACACACCCGAGCGAACTTTTTCCAATATAACCAAACATTCATTTCGGCATGTCCACATGCTCAATGCAATTCCTGTGCTCTAATGAGAACCAAAAGACTGAAGACTATCTTATAATTTGATAAGAGGCGAGATTTAATCCTAGCATTTTGAACCGAGCCAATAGACGAATGGCATGGGCTAAGAACAAGTGGTATAGGCAGTGTGGCTGAACTGATGCTCAAGGTTCGATTTCAACCCCATCGAAGTGTTTCGAATGGGTTGAAACCGACCAAATCGACGAGGGAGGACCAGAATCTCTTGATTTCTAAACTATTTGATAAGGCTGGTAGTCGTTGGAGACGAACGAAGAGATGAGACTGTAAAATATTAGTAGAAAAGTTACATGATTGCATTAATTTTTTTGTCCAATGTCCAATGGGCACTGTTAATCGGGTTTTTGGATACTATTATTGACGATGATGACAAAAGGCGAGGTAACCAGATTGACGTGTTCCTCTTTCCATACTAAAAATTCCATACTAAAAACACATTCCCATGACTAAGTGGTCACAGTCCACAGTTGAGCACAAGAAGATAGCAGACAGAAAGACTATTCGAGAAGAAGAGAATATATTTATTATCAAAGGAGAGTATATTTTGAAACGTAAAGACTGTTTAAGCTGCGAAGAGAAGTCCAGGATGTCTCTTGCCTCGCTTGGCGACAGTTAGAGCTAGTGTTCGTTTCTAGTTGGAGGCAGTTCAATCAGGCATTTGATTGGCCAGAGTAAAACTATCGAGACGATCGCTCGTTCACACGCCATTTTGGGGGAGGGGAATCTGTTGGAAGTAATATTAAAAGTCAGATTGAAGCTTGGAGGATGACGCGGGACACAATTGAAGAATAAATGAAGTGCAATTTTTACGCTCTGCCACACTTGCTGGCGAGAGATTCGATAATAATTTTCTGTTGGAACCCCTTTCTGTGTCCCCGCATTTTGTTCAGCCCTCCCCTTGGGCCTCTTGGGATCTCCGCTGCAGCAGTGGAGCCTAAGGGCATACAGTATGGCTCAGAGAGAAAGGCCTGAAAGATTTAATCTCATCCAGGGGCGAAATGGACAAAAACAAGCCCAGTCCAATGGGAGAGTGTTGGTTTAGACTCGATGGGAGTGTTCCAAATCCGCGTGTCGTTGTTTTCCCTTGTCGCCGACAAGTGTCTGGCGGGCAGACTGGAGTGGGCTTGCCATTGTGTGTGTGTGTGTGTGTGGGGCCGATTTGCGGCGAGTTAAGATAGTGGAAAGTTTGAAAAGTGCGCCCCGAAATGGGGGGGCCAAACCATAAACAACACCGAGAGCTAAGGGCCGGCCGCCCGGCTCCATTGGCCTCCATTGGGGGTGTCTTGTGGCTGCCAGCCAGAGAGAGCCAGAGTGAGCTTCCCACTGGCTCCAGTTTCCCGCTCCACTGGATCATCTATTGTTTTTGGACCAGCCCCAAGTGCAGTAATGCAGTTGGTTGGAAGCAGCAGTGTTTGCCGTGACACACTGATGACGCACTCGACGGAGCGGCCAAATGGAAACATTTCACCCATTTGAGACTGGCTCTGAGCTCTGTGGGCAGCTTTGTGTGCCCTCCACTGTCCGAGCGTGTCCGAGTGGCAGGCCGGCAAACGAAGGGCCCTAAGCTGGCCGCTGTTTGGCCCCCGTTGGGTGACGAAAATGCAGCCAGACCAAAGGGCCAGTGTCCTGCCCAAGTTGAGGGGCGCCCATTTGGTGGAGACACTCGTGGGGGGCCCATTTGGCGCCGTTGGACAAATGTTCCCGCTGGCTGTGCGCCACTTTGGGCCACCCTTGCCTGGCCTCAAGTCCGGCAAGATAACGCTCGTGTGTGGGCCGGCATGTTTCTTCTTAGACGCCTCACTCAACTCCACCACTGTCCAGCACTGTCCAGCCGGGCGACAAATTGAAACTAACGATCATTCAGTCCAGCCGGCCGGCCCCACAACAGTCCCTCCTCCACAACAGTCTGTCCCCCGCAAGAGGCGGCCTCTCTTTGGGCTCTTTTTGAGCTCTTTTTGGCCACCTTTGGGCGCTCGTTTGGCGCAATCAGTTGCCATTCAGGCGGCCTTTAAATCCGGCTGGCCAGCATTTGCCTTCGTGTGTGGCCCAAACTGCGCCAAATGAGCCCCAACCACTGCCCTCAACTCTGGGCCAGACTTCTCGAGAGCTTGCTCCTCGCCGAGCACAGCAAGACTGTGCCCAATCAGCGGCCACTGTGTGCCACTGTCTGCCCTTAGGTCTGCCCGCATGCTGCATGGTAAGACCACCGAGAGGCCATTGTTCTCGCTGGTCGAGCTCTAGAGACTCTCGTCGAGCTCCAGAGACTCTCGTCTCGTCTGGCCAGAGGGAAGGACAAATGGGCGGCGGCCGCGAAATGCAGGCCGGCCGATGGTGAGGGCGCGCGTTTGTTTGCGTCCGGCGGTCGCCCAGTGGCGCTTGGTGGCCGGATTTGGACTGAGAGAAGCGGGCCGTGCGGGCACTGGTCTTCCGTCGTGCAAATGCGGGCGCGCCTAAGCTCCCGGTCGGCCGCAAGGAGGCCTAGCGAGGCCGAAAGCGTGCGGGCGACGCGCCCCAAACTGGCCAGAGACAAGCCGCGGCGTGTTTGCCTGGGCGCCACTTCCGCCTTCCTGTGCAGCCGCGGTTTGTAGCCAGACGACGTTGGTGTGCATGTGTCGCAGGTGGTTGGCGTGCGCGAGGCGAGCCCAGACGAGTTCATTTGATTATCATGGCAGAATCTTGCACGCGAGCCGGCCGAGCGGAGGTCCAGCTCGCGCCTAGCCCGCCTGGCCAGCCGCTCGAGTGGCGCCCCACAGGAAGTGGTAAGTCGGCCAAGGTCGCGGGCGACAGCGAGACGGACGTGCCGATTGCGGCGCGTCTTGGCGCCGCTGTCGCATAATCAAATGGACGCATGATGACGCAGCAGACGCGCCACAAGCTCCCTAAGGTCGCCCACAGCGCCAAGCTTGCCGCTAGACTGCCAAGCTCTGCGCGGTCCCGCAGACAAGCCTCGCGGGAGTGGGACGACTTTTGAGCCGCGCAGACGAGGGTCTCAACTAGCTTGTGTCAATTTTGGGCCCAGCCAACCGAACGGAAGCGAACTCTGAAGTTCAGTTAGTCTGTGAACCTGAATGGCCCATTTTAGCCTCGCCAAACGGGGCCTCAAGCTCGCTAGAAGCCGCCTTCCGCCGACTTACTTCAGCAGGCAAGCAGTTGTGGTGGTTGCCTTTAGTGTGCAGTTTGCCTGAGGACGAGCCTCGAGAGGCCCGAAGAAAGTCTGACAAGTAGACTCGTGATGCAATCAGCGGCGACCAAATTGGCGGACAGGCAGGCGGGAGACCAGCTCCGAGGCGCTGCGGTACTGCCGGTTGACAAACGGGGTGGGCGTGTCCGCGCGGGAGCACGTCGCGCACAGAAACCGGGCGCGCTGTGCTGCGCCCGCCGCACACGCCCACGCGCGCGGGCAACACGCCCTCTGCGCGCCCCAGCCTTCTGGAGGCGGTGTTTGCCCAATAAAGCTACCGGAGGCGCCGTTTTGGTATAGACACGAAGCTTGGGCGATGCGCCGACTTGCTGAACTGGCCGTTGGCCGGAATCAGAGGTCGAGGGGGAGGGAAAATGGACTTTCCGGCGTTGCAGCTCGGGTCACGCGAGCCCGGCGGCCTAAATGGGCGATTCCAATCGATTTTGAGCCGAGATAAAGTGCAGTGTGGACGCAAATTGGCGCCACTAAATCGAAGACAATGGGCGGCGGCGCAGACTCGGTGCACGGTTAGCTTCCGGGCCGAGCTCCTGGCAAGGCGAGAGGCCATTTGCATGGTCTGGGTGCCGCGGGGATGCGGGCGCCACTTAGGAGCCCCATCTGGCCGTGTGGCGACTTTGGGCGCAGATCGAGATCTCCAGATTGAAAGCCGGCCAATTACTGGGCTGGAAAGGGGCTTAAATTATCGCTAACGAGAATGGGCCGCCCAGGAAGTGAGTGGCTGCAACCAATTATCTGGCGAGCTGGGCGAGCTTGGCGAGCAAAAAATGGCCGCGCCAGTGTCGCAAGAGAAGTCGGACGGCGAGAGAGGCAAGAGGGCCTCTCTTGGGCCGAGCCAGCGAGCCGCCGGGCGAGCGAAGGAGCCCGCTGGAAGGCGCCGAGCCCGCTGGGGCCCAGCCAGAGGCGCCTAATGGTGGGGGCCTTTTGGGGGCGCTGGAGTGTGGCGCCAATTAGATGGCGCTGATACGAGCGGGCGGCAATATTGCCCATCTCTGTCTGTGGCTTGCATGGGCCGGCCGAGCAGCCAAGTTGGCCGGAGACTTGTCCACGGAATCAATCGGGAGCCGCCGGCGCTTGGCGGGCGCCCAAGGGGCCGGCCGATGCGGCTCGCCCATGGGGCGCGAGATGGAAGATGGAACTGGCGGCCCGGCTTCGTCGCAGGCCGGCGCTCGAGGCCGCCACTTCCGGCGGCGGTGGGCGCGCGCGGACGGTGGCCCGTGGGCGGCACGCAACGCGGCGTGATTGATCGGCGGGCTGGCGGGGGAGGCAGTGCCGCCCCCTCGGCTGTGCACTGGCAGGTGCGCCCGTGCTAGTTGCAGTGCGGGCCTGCGGGCGAACCCTTGCCGCGCGCGAGCCTCAGCGCGAGCCTGCGGGCGAACCTTAGCCGCGGGCCAGCGGGCGGGCTCAGCGCGCGCAGCTGTTGGGCGCGGCCAGTGGCCCGCGGCCCGAGCGCAGCCCGCGCCGGCCCGGCTAATTTGCCGCGCCCTTTCCAGCGCCACATGCAAGCCCAACAATGGGCCTCCCCCGGCGCTGTTTGCCTCCAATTATAAGGTTATGCTGATTTTCTCGAGTGCCCTTTTTGCCATGTGTGAGTGTCGGCCGGGGGCCAGTTGGAGCCAGAGGGGAGCCAGAGGGGAGCCAGAGAGGCGCCCCGCTCGAGACTGGAGCTCGGTCCAGAGCTCGGCGTGAGGCCAAAAAGTGGCCCCAAGCTCGACTGTGCGCGGGGAACAAAGTCTCGGCCGCCACGGGCAGTCTCCGGCGGCGCACAATTGGCTCCAGCGGCCAGTGTGCGGCGGCCAATTTCGCCGCCTCCTCAGGTCGCCCAGCGAGCGAGCTCGCCGGCCGCGCCTTGCCGGGCCGCCCGTGCCGAGCACACTAATGAAACGGGCCACAATGCGCGGCCCGCGGACTGTGCGCGGCCGGCCAGCTGCTCGCGGGCGCCTCTCAAGCTCCAGCCTCAGACCAGCCGGAAGCCCTAGAAGCAGGGCCTTTATTGCCGCATCTCGCCGGTGCTTCTCGGGCGGCCGCGGTTTTCCATTTGTCACCGGCGAGCCAGAGAGTGTGTGCGGCGGCAGCGCCTCGGCGGCAGAGCTCTGCTTGAGCGATGGAAATTATAATAATGACGAACTGGGCCCGGGCGAGCTTGGCGCCCGAGCGAGTTGCCTGAGCGCCTTTGGTGCTCGCCAAGCTCGTCGCACGCCGCCCGATTTGCGGCTCCTCAGCCTGAACGCAACACCAAGTTGGCGGCCACCAGTCTTGCCAACTTGACGGCCCAGTGGGGCTGCACGCCCAGACTGCACGAGCCCAAACGTGCCCCACAAAGACTGCCCCTTTTGGGCTCACTTCCAGCTGGCCGCCCGCCACACACTGTGTTTGTTGGCCAACCAAATCGGCGCCAAGTTGAGGCCGCGAACAATTCGCGGCCCACATTTTGGCCTCTAAATTCACGACAACACGCCCCCTTGGCACATTGCTTCGCCCGCAACACTTGGGCCGCCCTCTTCCGCTTGGCAGTGGGCCACCTCAGCCACACACTGTGGCGGCCGGCGAGCTGGCCCCAAGCCCAACCGTCCGATTCGCTGACAGGCCGCCGAGCCAGACGAGTTCGGAGGGGCCGAAATTGGGCACTGTGGCGAGCTCGGCGAGCTCCGACACACAAGCGAGACGCGCCCTAAGGTCCGGCGGGTTTTGATCTGGCGCGGGGGCGTGGCGGGCGCGTGCTGTGCGCGTGCGCTGGCGGGCGAACCTGGCGGGCGGCGCAATGAGGCCGCGCACGCACGCAGAGCCCAGCGGGCTCACTGCTACGCGCCCACCGCCATAGACTGTCTGTGGGCCATGCACAGTCTGTGGCCCATGTACAGTCTCTCTCATAGCAGAGCACTGGCAGGCCGGCCCTAATGAGCAGCCACACGCCCGCACAAATCCTCTCCCATAGACTGACATTGGCCCCGCGCGGCTGCCCACACGCAATTGCCACCCATTGGCCAGCCACAAAGCCCGGCCGGGCCGCAAGATTTCCTTCTTAGCCTAAGATGAATTAAATGAACTGCGGGAGGGAGAAAAAACAAGCACCCGAGCAGCTGGCTCTCAAACGGGGCCCACCAGCCAAGGAGCCAAGCAGCCCAAGAGCCCAAGAGCCAAGCAGCAAGCCCGCCCCTAAGGGCACCTGACGCACGCGCCACAGTCTCAGGCCCGAGAGACTGAGCCAAACTCAGCCCTTCAGACACTCGCTCGCTCTCAGTGGAGAGGCGGCTTGTCTAGGAGCAATAATAATTGGATTTGGCCGACTTAGTGCAAGCGAGCGGCCGATCTTGGAGCAGTTTTGGTGGCGCCGCAGCCGCAAACTAGGAACTTGAACGTCTACCACCAACTCTAGTCTAGTGGGTGCCCAACACAAGATCATTCATTTGCAGCCAGTCCCAGTTAGTC
>Ga0268247_10000456_pt1 | contig 13897 bp, 12 predicted proteins | sample AgamicOrMae_FD_200245 | JGI IMG/M metagenome (GOLD analysis project Ga0268247, IMG submission 200245) | Agave microbial communities from Guanajuato, Mexico - Or.Ma.e (v2) (version 2) | ecosystem: Host-associated > Plants > Phyllosphere > Phylloplane/Leaf | place: Guanajuato, Mexico | collected...
CACCTTCAACAACGAGTTCTCATAACCCTTGTACGCCCTAAAGAGTAGGTACAACTCTCTCGGTTTTGCGTCCATTGGCAGGCCGCTGACAAAGAGAGTTCGCACCTGGTTGTTGTTGTTGTTGTTGCTGTTCTGCTGGCCTGTGGTCCAGTGTTGTGCTTGTGGTGCTTGTTGTGCTTGTTGTTGTGATTGTTGTGGTTGTTGTTGCTGCTGCTGATCATGGTCGGTGGCACAGGTGGAGACGGCGAGATGGTTGGTGTAGATTGTGTTCCCGAAAAGGTCCATCTTTTCTCTTTTACTTGGCGCCTCTCTCGTTTGGCTGGAGGCGAGCTTGTCTGCAACGAGGAACGAGGAACGAGGTTCGAGTGTGAGCGAGCAAGTGAGTGAGCTAGTGAAAGGGGCGAACTGTGAACTGCGAGCGTGAGTTTGTGTTTCTGTTTGGGTGCTGGCGACTGCTTGTTTACGTGCTGGGATTGTGCCTTTGGGCTTGGCAGTTTCGGCTTGGGGCTTTGGACTTGGAGCTTTGGAGTTTGGACTTGGACTTGGACTTGAAGATGGAGATGAACTTGAGGTTGAGGTTGGGGCTGGAATCTGGCTTGGCGTTGGGCTGGGCTGGTTCGCTTTGGTGCAACTGGCAACTGGCAAGTGTGTGACTGTGTGTGATTGTGTGTGGTTGTGTGACCGTGTGCGACTGTGTGCGGCTGGTGGGCGAGTGGAAATGTGGAAATGTGAGAGAGTGAATGAGTGTGGGTGAGTGAGTGGCAATGTGTTGGCGATTTGCGGCGAGTGGTTGTGCGGATTTGCGGACCACCACGAGAGAGCCGCTGCGTGTTTCTGAGCTCGACTGGCTGGCTGGCTGGCTGGCTGCTGGCTGGCTGGCTGGCTGGTGATCGAATGATGAGGAGCGGGCGGCCGAGACAAACAGGCGGACAGACAGACAGACAGACAGACAGACAGACTGGCGGGCGGGCGAGGAGGCGAGAGGGCGAGAGTAGCGTGTGTGAGCTGGAGAGCGCTGGTCTAGGGCGAGCGGCAGTCTGTCTGTGGGCTGTAGAATGCAGTGAGAGCAGACTGGCAGTGTGCGAGACTACGAGAGTCTGTGTGTGAGAGTGCGGCCCAGAGAAGAGTGTGTGTTCGCTCACTGTGGCTGGTCGCATGTGCGCAAGCTCAACTTTCGCCCGCGCGCACAATGCCCCAAGCGAGTGGGAGATGTTGCGCCAGTGCGCAGACGCCGCATTGGTTCGCCGCGCACAGCCTTGCGTGAGCCGCGCTCTCCACTGCGCGAGCCCACTCGTCTCCCGCATTGTTCCCCGCCGGCCGGCCGCGTGCACTCGCAGAGCGAGCCCCGCCGAACAAACTGCACAGAGAGAGGCGCGCAACCAGCATAGGGGCGGGCGCCTGAAGAGTCGGCACGCCCACTCTTGCGTTTCGGTCGCACGTGCCGCCGAGCGCAGTTCGTGCCTTTTTGCCGGTTGCGCGTTCGGGCGGGCGAGTTACGCCTTTCCGCGCGCCGCCTCAAAGCGCCGCCGACCCGCCTCTCGAGTGCTATGCCACGGGAGCACTCCAGAGCACTCGAGAGCACTGCAGACTCGGCCCGATCGTGCTCGCCCATAGGGCATGGTGTCGATGGGCCGTCGGCCGCTCGCCTGCTCTCCCTCGGGCGCCTCTGCAGATCCATTTGGCGGCCGAGTGTCCGGCGGGGCTGCCTCCCGATCGTCCGACGTCCCCCCGTCTGCGGCGGCACAGCCTCCGCTGGGGGCGCATCTCGGCGCACAATCGGCGCCGCCGATCGAGCTGCGAGTGGGGCGAACGGCGAGGTCGAGCGCTCGGCCGCCGCAGGTCGTCTGCCGTCGCCCCAACGCCAACCAGCCTCCATTACCAGCGCCCAGGGCTCGTCCCGCTGGCCCAAACGGCGCACTTTGCGCGCCCTCCACTCGCAGCGCCGCCCATCAGCCGCCTCTTCTGCTCCCCATCCATTCATCCATTCGTTCATTTGGCCCTCCAGTGTGTCAGTTTGGGCCCGCTGCTCAGGCTGCCCCTCGGCCAGCCTCTGAGGCCGGGGGACAATCTCCGGTCGTCGATCTGCGGCCAGTGGGCCCAATTGCCACGCAAGAGAGAGAGACTGGCCCGCAAGAGACTGTGTCCCGCGAATGCTTCTTGTTTTGAGAAGCATTGAGCACTTCCAGAAGGACCCAATTCGAGCTCTGGATTTGCCCTCCCCAGTTGGCCGCTCCTAGTCCGCAATTCTCAACTCGCAATTCTCGGTTCGCAATTCTCAGTTCGCAGCTCGCAATTCGCGGCTCGCAATTCGCAATTCGCGAGACAAAAGAGGCCCACCAGAGTTTCCGGCGGCCCGAGAGACAGCGGCCCATTATACAGCAGCACGCGCGGAATCACCATGAATGGAATAATGATGCTCCTCCTTGGCCGCCGCTCGCCCCAGTCAAGCAGTCGAGCAGTCGAGCAGTCGAGCAGTCGAGCAGTCGAGCAGTCGAGCAGTCGAGCAGTCGAGCAGTCGAGCAGTGAGGCAGCCGGCCCAAAGGCCAGCCGGCGGGCCTAATTCAAGTTCAAGCGCCGCCCGAGGAGACGCGCAGATGCAATCCGAGCCAACGGGCGGACTCTCTCCCGAGGCCAAATGGGGTAACTCGACGTGGCCGGCCCACTGGCGCACCTCGACACACTCGCCTTTGAATAAACACACATTGGGCTCGCTTTCGGGCCGCCAGTCCAGCCCAGTCGGTGGTTCTTCCCGCGAGACTGCACTCCTCCTGCGGGCCTGGCTCCCTCCGGGCAGGCCGAGGGGCGACTCCAGACAGACTGTATATACCAGCGTGTATATGCCCATTTCTCTGCCTATTCCTATTCCTATTCCCTTTTCCTCTCGCTCCTCGTCTGCCGCTGGGCGCACACTTGGGGCCCGTATATCTAGCCCCAGTCCTCCGCAAAACACGGCCCGCAACTGCACGGCCTGGTAGCGAATCGCGAAAAGTTCGCTGCGGCTCAGTCCCAGTCGCAGTCTCAATGGCAGACGCAGGCCCAGTCCCAGTCGCAGGACCGTGCTTTCACGCAGCCGAATCTGGCCCGCGCGACCTGCGCCTTCCCCTGCGCTGTGCTTCCCGCCCCCCTCTGCTTTCCCCCGCAAGCGATAACAGCCCCACACTGCCCGCGGGTTGACGCCCTGGCCGCCTGGCTCACTCGCCTGCCGCCGGTTCCCCTGCCTCTTCTGGCCGCCTGCTGCCTGCTGCCTCTGGCAACGCTCGCCCGCAGCCCTACTTTTCAAGGGCGCAACTTCCGTGCCGCTCGCGCCAGCGGAACCAGCGGGCCCACTTCCACTTCCAGCCCCCACTCTGCCTCTGCTTTCGCCCCTGCCTCTGCCCTAGTCTCCGGCCCGTCCGCTGCCGTCGCGACAGGAAGCGCCGCCGCCGCCCCTCTGGCACGGCAACTGCTCCCGCGCACGTTCATTCATGAACCGGACGCGTCTGGTTTGTCGGCGGCCGGGCGGCGGCGGCAGAGTGTCGCCGGGAGAGTTGGAGAGTCGCAGTTGAGCGCGGCCGGCCAGAAGGCGGCCCTAAGCGGCGGGCAGCAGGCGGCCAGAAGGCCAGACGGCGCACAGCAGACGGCGGCCAGTGAGCAGCCAGCCAGCAGCCAGCCAGCGGCCGGCCACGCGCAACCAGGACAGCTGGTTCGAGCGGCCGTGCGTGCGGCCGCAGGGAGGCTGTTGCGCCCACTGGGCCAATCTGCGCCCGAGGACTGTGTGCGGCTCGTCCCGGGGGCTCGCTGCTGCTCCTGAGCGTCCGGGCATTGAGCGGCGGGCATCTGTCTGCGCGGCATCACCGGCCGAGAGAGAGAGACTAGGACAGAGGGAAAGATAGACGCAAAAGGAGGGCCAAAAGGAGGCCCAAAAGAAGGGGACAGATTGCGGCCCTATCGCGCGGCTCGTGCCTGGCAAGCTGGCGCTCGGCAGAACGCCAACTGGCTCAACTCGTGCGGCCACTTTTTGCACGTAATGATGCCCAAGCACGAGCTGCGCCTAATAAGTCGCCGCTCTCAAAGGCACTCTTCCACTGGCGCCAATTTGCGCCCCAACTGTGCGCGCAGAGGCCAAGGCGGCCCGCAAGCAGCAGAGTAATAATAATAATTGACGACGGCGGAAGTTGACTGCTGCCAGAGCCCCAGTCTTATTCCGAGTCCTACTCCAAGTCCTAGTTCCAGTCTGGAGCGAGCGGGGCCGCGCACCTCCCTGCGAAGCTGTTGCTCTAGTTGCGCCCAATGCGCTTTGTTTCAATGGGATTGCCGGGCCGCAGCTTGTCTCCCCCCCCCCCCGGCGGCACTTCCGCGCGCCGAGTAACAGCCGCCTGCCCTGCGGATCCGCCGCCCGCCCCGCCCCTCGGCCCAAGTTGGGGGCCAATTTTGGGCCCCAGAGCCGAGCTCCAGAGACTGCGTGTTGCCAGCGGCCCGGCGGGCGAATTACCGCGCTGGCTGGGGGCCAATGGTTGCGCCAATGGTCGCTCATCATTGCGGTTGTCATGCGGCCTGGCCTGCACGAGCCCGCATGAAAGTCCGTCCAAGTTCGCCGGCCAAATTCGCCGGCCAAGTTCGCCAAAGTTCGCTAGGGGCTTTCTGCGCGCGCTTGTTCGCTGCCCGGGCACAGCGAGGGGCTGCGGCAGCAAACGAACTGGCCGTAATGGCGAGCCCACGGGGAAAGGCCGGCCTCTAGGCGCCCGGTGGTGATTGGCGGCTGCTGCAGGCTGGACGCTGAGGGGCAGTGCTATTTGCTGCTGGCACGTTCCCCCGACGATGAATTTTCGTCCGCCGCGGGTTCTTTGTTTTGCATTGGCCGCTCCAAAGTCACAAGCACTCGGCGGCCGCCCGTTCGCTTGCAGGCCGTCGTCTTCAAGGACGAGCGCCGGTGGTTGGGCTGCACGCTGGTTGGTACAGTGGTTGGCACGCTGGTTGGCGCGGTGGTTGCAGTGCGGCGGCTGCAGAGCTGTGGCCCACTGCAAAGGGTGGGGCGCAGTGGGGAACAAGTGAAGCGAGCAAGACGATGAGCGAACGGCCCAAGTTGGGCAAGAGCGAACTTTTGGGCACGAGCAAAGTTGGGCAAGAGCGAACTTGGCCGAGAGAGCAAACGAGCGGCCGGCGAATTGTCTGCGGCGAGCCAAAGGCTGAGGAGAGCGCGTAAGCCGAGCGGCCAGGGGGAAAAGGAGCGAACAAGTTTGAAGGAGCGAACTTGTCGCCTTTCGCGCACGTCGCCGGTGTTGCGAAACAGGCGAAACGGGCCAAATACGCAGCCAAGGGCAGAGGCGCGCCCTTAGGATAACCTGCTGGTTCTGGAGCTGCCCTTGGCTCTGCTTGCGGGCCGGGCGAAAAAAGTGCGGCCGCGGGTCAGATCCCGCGAGAAAAATAAGCACACGCGCGGGGGGAGGAAAAATGCAATCAACTTTAGATGGATTGCGCGCCCGATTGGCGTGCTGCGGCCCGCGGGACTGTGTGGGGTGGGGGCCGCGGGCGTGTCTGCCCGCGTGTACGGCCTTAGAGCGTGTGTTTAGACCGTGTGTTTAGAGGGTCTGTATGGGCCGTCTGTTTAGAGCGTGTGTTTAGAGCGTGTGTGTAGACGGTGTGTCTCTGGGCGGTGTGTATGGGCGCGCTGGGAGGGGGCCGCCAGAGACAGGCCATGGCCAGACGGGCGCATCGAGCCGTGGTTCTGGGCGCCACTTGGGCCGTGGCGAGCGGTTGTGGTGACAACAGGCAGTCGGCAGTTTGCAGAAAGGGAGCACTTGTTCGCGTCGGGGCACGTTCGGGGCAGTGTGCGCGCCAATTGCATTCTATTGTGTTTGTTTGTTTGTTTGCAGAAAGGGACGACCCACCAAACGGGAGGCAATTCGAGATAGGCAGCCAGGCCGCCACTGCCCTGCCCTGCCCTGCCCAGCCCAGTTCGGCCCGCCGAGACACAGGAAGAGCATTCAGATAGCGAGCAGTAGCTGCTGGGCCAGGAAGCGGCCACAGAGGAAAGGCGGAAACCGTCGTGCGGCCTCAGTTGCGTGTCGCCACTGCACGATAAACAGTCGAGCTCGAGTTTCAAATTGCTCGCCATTCGCCATTCGCTCGCAGCTCATGGATGGAGCCCAAGCGGCACTGTAGAGAGACACACAGACAGGCAGGAGGACAGACACACAGGAGGACAGACAGACACAAACAGGCGGAAATGTTTCACGCTCATGGAGGCACATAAATGGACAGAGAGCAGGCCAGATAAAGAGGCCAATGCAGTTTGGCCAACGCAGCTCATTCCAGGCTCTTTGGGCGGCAACCAACGTGGTCATATATTATCAGAGTTCAACAGTTGGCGGATTAATTAGGCTAAAGAGACTGTGTTGGGAGCAAAAAGGGGGGGGCGCGGCCGCAGGCTAGAGTAGAGGAGACATGTGTGGAGTGTTTGCGGTGATTCCATGGAAACTTGGCCGCTTCGATTGGGCTGGTCTCAATCGAAATAAATAAGCTACTTCCATGGTTCGCCCATTGGCCCATTTGCCCCTTCAGCTCGTCCAGCTCGTTCAGTTCGTCCAGGCAGCTCGCTGGCTGGCGGCCATTAGTGCATTTGTTGTTTGGCTTCAGTCGCAAGTGAGTGCGCGTTGCCAGTTTGTGTTTGTGTGTGTGCGAAATGGATGGAAAAGATTTGGACTAAGGGCGGCAAGAAGGAACACTTGCAGGAGTCGATTTGAGGGTTGCGGGGCCAGTGGTGCGGCCAACTAGAGAGTGTCATGGGCGACGCTCATTGCTTTTGGCGCCTTTTCCTGACTCTTTATCTGCGCGCTCGGAGTCTCCAATTGGGCTCTTTGGCGGCCCCAAAGGCAGCCGCAAAGCCAGAGACAGTCTCCGAGAGCAAAGGCAGAGCTCCACGCAGATACCATCTTGTTATTCTGCTGAATGGGCTGCGTCTGAGCTTGGGGGAGGCGAACTTAGGGGAGGCGGTCGGCCTCTGGCAGCGCCTCCTTTTCGGGGGCCAAGCGGCGAGGCTGGGGACTAGCTTCGAGGGAGGAGCAGCAAGCGACGAGCAGTGGCCAATGGGCAATGGGCAATGGGCCGCCAGATGGGCTGCGGCAGAGCTAAGGCAGAGCTCAGGCAGAGCTAAGGGGGAGCTTGAGGCAGAGCTGAGGAAGCTTGGGGCAGGGCCATAAAATTACCGATCAAGTGGTTGGTTGTTTTGCGCTAAAGAGGAAAAGTGTCTCGCCCGCAATTGTAATGGAGCTGGTTGGCTAGCAACTGGGCCTCTTTTGAGACAGACTATGCTGTGCTGCTAGTGTGCCGGACGCGAATTGCTCGCCGACGCACTGGGAGGATCCGAATTTTCCGTCCAATTAGCTCAGGTTACACGCGGACTGCGGGGGGCGGCCCACAGACAGACACTGGCTGGCAAACACTCTCTCTCTCTCTCTCAGATAGACACTGTGGCGCATGGCAGAGGCACAGACACTCTCGCGCATGGCCTTCACGAGGAAGCAGACAAACAACAAAGAGCGCCCAGTGGGGCCAGCTTGTGAGAGCTGAGAGCCGAGAGCTAAGAGCTGGGAGGCGCCGGAGGCTCGCCAGCCGGCCGTGTGAGTCTGAGTCTGAGTCTGAGTGTGGGTCTGGGCGGACCTTGAGGCGCGCAATTGTTTGTTGTTTGGATTGAATTGTTGGCCTGGCCATGCGGGCGGCCACTCTTGTCTCAAGTTGGTCATTTGCGCAGATGCAAGAGCCAGAGAGAGAGGCAGAGGCAGAGATGGCGACAAAATGAACTGGCCAGCGGCGCACTGTCTGCACTGTGGACTGTGCTCACTGCACTCTGCTCACTACACACAGTCTGCCTCACAGTGCACAGTGCACACTGCAAAGTGCAGACCAGGGCCCCCATTTGGGCCAGACGCAATTGCGGGGGATAAAGTGTCGCCCATTTCCAGCCCAATTGTCTCCCCTCACTTCCGTTCGTCAGCGGCCGCTTCCCTTTCAGGCCCAATGCTAAGCTGCGGGACGTGGACGTGCGCCTAGTGTGTGGGCAAGAGAGGCGCCCTTTCGCCTGAGCAGTCGGCGCAATTGTCTAAAACAGCAGGTTTCAAGTTTTGCCCACCGAGAAGGAGAAGAAGAAGTGGCACTTGCTCGTGCTCGCAAGCTTGCCCGCCGGAATCAGCGAGCTCAGGAAACTGACAAATACATTCGCCCACACGCCAAGTTGTAATGGGCCGCCACGAAGGAGCCTGCGATTACGGAAATCTCGGCCAGCGAGCTCAACTGAGCTGGTGAGCTGGCGAGCTAGAGAGTTAGACACCAGCTCAGCCAGAGACCAGCTCAGCCAGAGACCAGCTCAGCCAGAGACTAGCTCAGAGGCCAGCTGAGCCAGCCTGACGGAAGGAACAGCAGGAAGCAGCCTCGAGAAGGCGAGAAGGCGACTCTCGGCGGCGAGCTTAGGGCTTTGTGGCGCCGGCGAGCTCGCCAAGCTCGCCAAGCTCGCCGGGCTGGGGCCAAGTGCGAGTGATTAGTTTATCTTGACGCTGGGGTCTCGCCGGGGCCCAGAGAGCGGCGCAGACTGTGTCTAGCTGGAGGGGGGTTCTCTGTCTCCGCGTGGCGCCTGCGAGGCGCGAGGTCGTTTGCGCTCAGCAGTGGTCCGGCGGGTGCCCTTTGGGCGCCCAAGTGGCCCAGTTTGAGCCGGAAAACGAGTGGAAACGAATTTACTTGCGGCTGTTACACTCAAGCGATGGCACCCACAGCGTTCGGCGTCTTCGTATCGTCGTGGTGTCGTCGTGGTGTCTTCGTGGCGGCGATCTTCTGGCCGCGAGATGTGAGATGTGAGGGCGAGTTTGTTAGCGGAGGCGCCTGGCTGGCCAGCGGCGTCTTGGCGCCAGTGGGCGGCCTCTTGGCGAGCTGGCTGGCCGGCTAGCTCGCAAGACAGTCTGCGGGAGTCTGGGGGCGCCACTTTTCCCATTGGGGCGCGCACTCTGCCTGATGATTGTTTCCGTTCCCTTTCCATATAAATTACACGAGCCAGAATGTCCTCTGCTCTGCCGCTCGGGGCCAGCTCCTTGGCGAGCGAACGGAACCTAAGGACGAGCTAGACTGGACAAAAGTCGGCCAGCAGAGAGCCGCTTTCAAGCAAATGCCGCCCACTTCTCGGCCACTGTCTCGAGCACAAGCCAGCCAGCCAGCAGACGTCTTGGCAACTGGCTCGCCACTTGGCCCTTCTTGTGGCCTTTGTGTCGACGAGAATCCCGAGCGAGCTCGTTCCGCCCATAACGTGCAACTTTGCTCGCCCACCTCAAGCGACTTACTCTCCACTCGGCGCCCACTTATTGCCACTGCATTTGGCCAGCTCGGCGGCCACTCTGCGGCCAACAAGAAGCCCACTTTGCCCACAAGAATGGCCGCCCAAATTGCCCCCGAGATGTGGCCCTCTGGTCACGCTTCAATTGCGCCTTGCATGTCCCCTGGTGTGTATTTTGTGAGCAAGCCATTTTTGTCAGCCACTTTTGCCACCCACTTTTGCACCGTCTTGCTGCATCCAACCTCTTTGGCAAGCCATTTATCTGCTGCTTTCCACTCTCCTCTGGCCGACTGGCACTCTCAAGTGCAAGAGCTAAGGCACCTAGTCGTCCGCTGTCATTAGTTAGTCAGATGGTTGGCCCCTTTTTGGCTTGTTTACTGCTCGAATGGGGAGCCGCAAGGGCGCCATTGTGGCTTAGGGTCGAAAAGAGAGGCAAGTTCAGAGCCCGGCGAGAATTTCCAGTGCAATTGTGTGAAATTGTGGCCCAAAGAGAGCGAAAAATACCAATTCAATCAGATTGAATTGGTATTTTTCGAGAGCCAGCCAGTGGGAGTCAATGACTGGCCGAGTGGAAGGCCCCAAGTGTGTGGGACCTTACACTGTATGAACTGTGTGTGGCTGGCTGGCCGGCCGACACACAGTACATAAAGCCACCCATCGAGCAACTGGCTCCCTTACGATGAACAAACTTTTCCTTTTGCTGTTCGCCACTGCATTGGGTGGTAATTTCTTATTGCAATTGGCGGAAAACTGCTGCAGATAACAGGCGGCCCAATGTTTGTCACTCATGACTTTTACAACAACAACAACAACTAGACTTTCTCATAAACAACTCATTGGTTAGCACCGCAAAACTGATCAAATGCACAATAGTCATCCCCACGCTTCTCTCTCCTTCCTCTGCGCCTTTCCACTGCTAGTTCCATCCCCAAAGACGCCTAACCAAAGGCAAACCAGGCACAATTTACTCGCCCAGCCAGCCAGCTCTTGAGCGCACCACTCAGAGTGACTCCTCCATCTTGCCGCCCCTTCGGCTGTCAGTCTGTGGCGAGTGGCGCTAGTCTCTAGTCTTCGGGCAAAAGGCAAAAGGCAAAAGGCTCACACTTCTGACGAGTGTTGTCGCCGCTCCGAGCTGCTCATAATCTACTCATGCTGCTCTCTATCCAAGAAACGGCCCAAAAGCTGGAGACTAGCTTAACTGCTTTGCGCCACAGCACAGCGCCGAGAAAGCGCCAAGAGAGCGCCCAAAACCACATCTCTTATCATTTCTATTGCAAATTTGACTGCTATTTGTTGAATTCCTACTTCCATCTTCTAACCAACACTTCTTGGCTCCCAGTTTTGCGATTCCAGCACGATAACTCTGCAAACGATTGCACTAAGCTCGCTCAAAGGCACGCCGTTGGATCTCTTGCTCGCTCCCAATCAACATTGACAGACTTTACTTCAACAATTCTTCCTTGATACACGAGTCGCTAGTTGCTGGCAAGCTTTTGGGCAGCGCGCTCGAAGGCAAACGACGATTGTTCTCCCTCGGCGTCTTGTTGGCTCTCTGTTGTTTTCTAAAATGCCCGGCCAATTGTGGTGCCAGATGAGGAAGACAGACTCGCTCAGTTAGAAGGCCAGAGAGCAGGACTGAGGCTCGCTAGAATAGATTGGGAGAGAGAGAGAGAAGAATCAAGTGAGTGAGTGAAAGAGAGAGAGAGAGAGAGAGAGAGATTGTCGAGAAATTGGATAACAGCTCTTTGCACGCTCTGATGAACAAGGTGGCTGATGGCGGCAGCAAATTTACTCAATAACAATATGACAAGGGAGACAAAACAAATGTCATCCCACGAAACACATCAATGCCACCATCACAATCCAACAGGCGAGCAGCTCTCGACGCTTGTTGAGAGAGACTCTGGCTGCCCTAACGACGAGCAGCAGACTGCTACTCGTCAAACAAGTGTCCAATTGGGGAGACTGTCAATCAAGCAACAACTGCCAACAACTGAATTATCAAATAGGAGAAATTTTCACCTCAAACAGCCAACAATTCAGTCTGGTGATGATGATGATGATGAAGATGAGGATGGAAAATTCTGGCAACTTAAAATTCAAGCCTCCTCAAGCTCAAAGGATGAAAAGGAACCACTATTCACATGTCAGAGGAGTCCATTTTCATCAAATAGCTCACCAATTGAACGTTGTTTACATAAAAAGGTCCATTTGTCAAGCTCTTCCGCCTTGACTAAAGGCAATTTTCATTACGTAAGTGTCTACTAAATCATGCATTCACTTCTCTCAGACTCTCTCCATGGAAGAAAGAGACAGCCGACACAATCCGTTGTGCCACATCAGTCACGCACCATTGATTGAATGGACAGAAGAGTGAGAGAGTGCAACTTATTTACGCGAAATCACTAACAGATAGATGGGCCACACAATATCCGAATCCAAAACCGAAATGGACAAAAACTTATTGAAAAAAACAAAAACAACTCAACCAACGCCCACTTAGAACCGCAAGTTTGTTTGGTTGGTTCTTTTGTTTTCCATCGCCGAGCTCACGTTGCGGAATTACTCCTCTGCTGGATTGGGATATGCCAGCGCTGCTCTTATGCCCAAATCGAGCTCCATCATCGCCTCAGTTAGCGACGATTTGACGACACCACAACAAATCAAACACCAAGCCCAACCACAACCACAATCACAGAACCCAAACCAAGAGCAACAACAACAGGTGGCCGCCGATGTGATTGCCATAAAAGAGGGCGCCGATCTGGACCTGAGCTGTCCGATTGTGGTTCAAAATGAAGACATGATTATCAGTTGGACTTGCGATAATGAGCCCGCAAACATTAGATCGAGCCGAATACACGTTACCGATTCTGGTAAACTTCGTATTAGGTCTGCCAAAATTGGCGACTCTTGTAATTATCGTTGCGAGGCCGCCGATGGTTATGGGACTCTGTCGGTTATCATCAAGGTTTTAATAGTGGATAAAAAGTTAATGGAAGAATTGTCGACACGCGATAGAGCCGTGCCTGCGAATGGTACTGGGTCTGCTGATATTGTTGCCGATAGTAACAGGACCACATCCAGACGGAGACACGAGCTAGACGATGGAAGAGGAAAAGCAGGACAAAAACAGCGCCAATCTTCGGCGCCACAAAAAAGCATTGAACAAACATCGGCAACTAACACGAACAGTAGTAATAATGATATTGAGATTTATATAGAGCCAGCCCAAGTTCGTGTTGCTAAAAATAAGACGTTCAATCTGGAATGCCGGGTTGTTCCGCCAACAATTAACACAAGCTCCCTTGCCGATGGTGTCTCACCACAACTGCCGGCACCACAAATCATCTGGCTCAAAGAATTCATTGGCCCTAAACCTAGCTCCCTGCCTGATGCATTGGAGCAAAACCTCATACTGCTCGATGATGTCTACTATCATTCGCTCAATTGGCCAAGATCGATCACTTACTCACAAAAATCAACCGGCTCAAGTTCAGCTCTACTGATTCGCCAATCGAGCTATATCCATTCTGGTCGCTATGTCTGCTTTGCCGGCTACCCACCTCCATCTATGGCTACCTCCTTGGTCTCTAGAGGAACCTCTGAACAACAAGATACAAGTTCGGGAACCAGTTCAGTCAGGCTCATGCCTACCTCCTTCAGGCCATTCAGATATAAGCTTGCTCGGGCTGTAGTTGAGGTAGACGACGAAGAGGGCAGAGCAAAATCCAATTCGGCTTTTAAATATTCAGGTCTCAGAGCTGCCGATACCGATGAGCAACTTCCGATGGGACTATCACCTCAAACTACCTCATTGGATCGAACTAAATCACAGACAAAGAGTGATAACTTATTCATGCGGGTGATCACAAATAATAGTTGGATGAGAAATCTAACTATCACAGTGACATTGTTAAGTGCCCTTATCATCATTATTCAATTTATTCGTTTCCGGATGGGCTACAAATTAGCTCGAAGATCCTCAATTGCCAAGCATCCAGGTAGTGCTGATCAAGGACAAACAGCAAAGTTGAATCCAATTATAAATCCAACTAATAAAAACAATAATGTCAATAACAGCGAACAACAGCTACCACCAAGACAAGTATTCACAAGATCTCTGCCGATTGACGAGGATATGCTGAGATTTAAACTTAACGATTGCGTTTTCAATCAACAAAACCATCAGACGGAAGTCAAATCATTGGAACACATTTACAGTGAGATTAACAGTCGTGATAATTGATTGATGTTAGTGTGCAAATCAAATAAATATCTATATTGTACGTGTACTAGGAATTGTTATCATACTGGTTGTCTAGTCGACCGATTCTTTTCAGAAGCTGGCTATTGTTTAGTTTTATGCTCTAGTGTCTGAGTATTGTGGTGCGTTCAAAGTGCTCTTATGATTGCTGATTGAATATGGACTGATTGGGTAGCGATATTGAATCAACATCGAATAGGTTGATAGTCATCTGTACAAGTCACGTTTGCTCATCATTTATTATTAATTTCGTTCGTGTTCGATGTGCTTATAGCAACGCTTTCAGGTAGGCCCAAAGCGCCCGCATATAGGAAAGCCTGGAAAGTTCCTATCTT
>Ga0268247_10000457_pt1 | contig 13869 bp, 17 predicted proteins | sample AgamicOrMae_FD_200245 | JGI IMG/M metagenome (GOLD analysis project Ga0268247, IMG submission 200245) | Agave microbial communities from Guanajuato, Mexico - Or.Ma.e (v2) (version 2) | ecosystem: Host-associated > Plants > Phyllosphere > Phylloplane/Leaf | place: Guanajuato, Mexico | collected...
GTGGAGACGAGAATGTGCGATGCGTAAGATAGACACGTTTGATTGTTTATTGCAACTGTGCGCGTCTGCACTCAATAAAACTTGAGCGGGGGTGCCTCAAAGTTACTACGCCCAAAAAGTCAATTAGAGAGTACCAGTTGCTTTGAGCGGCGTTTTAAGTGTAGTTTCTCACACACGCTGTATAACAGCCAGTGTTCCGCTTGAGTTGAAGGAGGCAGCAGGCGGCAGAAACGGAAACTAGAGTGAAAAGTGGGAGGCTCCACCTTTCGGTATTAGGCAAAAAGCGATTAATCTGGAGCAAACTGGGGCCGCCACCAGGCGGTCGTCAGTGACCGGTGGTCAGTGGAAGCAGACGGGCCGCAAGTTAGTGCCAGAGAGTGTGGTGCGTGTGCCTGTTTGGCACAGTGCAGACTTGAGAGATTGGAAAGAGGAGGAGGAGGAGGAGAAAGAGGAAGAATGAAATGACGATAATGACAATGGAACAAACACTAGCAGACGAACCTTGAGCATTGTGGATGAATGAATGAACAAATGAATGAAAAAGGTCCTCGAGTGAGTGTCTGGTTGGATGGAAAAGAAGTACAGCGGGTTAAGTAAAAGAACAGGAAGGAGGAAGACCAGGTGGGAGGGCTGAAGTGGTTGCTTGGTTGGTCGATGATCGATTTCGGGAGCTGCAAGTCCGGTGCTTTCTAGTTGAAGAGGCCCACATGGCCTTTGTGTGGGTTCCGCTCCAGTGGCGGCTGTGTGGGACAGGGGCTTGCCATGAAAGCCTGTCTCAAGTGGAGGAGAGAAACACGAAGGGAGTGGCGAGTGAAAAGGCGGCAAAAAGTCAGCAGGAGAGGGTGATAATGTCGTGCCAAGAGTGGTAGCATGGTGTTCGTGTCGGTAGTTCGTGTGTCTCGTTAAACTGCAGGAGCTTCTTGTTGGCCGCATAGAAAACAATGCTTGTCGTCAGTTTGCTGCCCCAGCCAGTCTCTCCACAATGATCGCCCATTGTGTGGCACCCCAAGAGGGCGACCTCCTCCACTTTGTCTTGTCGCCGTAAATCATCCTTCCCATTTGCTGCCGCTCCTCCTTGGCCACTGTGTTCGTTTGTTGTATCCATTTGGTGCCTTTTGTCCATTCTCACTCTTCCTCCGTCTGCCCAGTAGCCGCTAATTACCACCACCTGGGGAGCTCGGCCATTCATCGAAGCACCAGTCTCGTCAAACAAATCGGCTTCTCACAGAATCCATACTCTCAGTGAGGGGCAAGAGGAAGCATCCAATGAGGACAGGCTCTGTTTTTGTCTAGTTTTCCTATAGATAGACTTGGGAAGGGGTCGCCCAAATGGATTTGCTGGTGATGAGAAGAATCTCGTTCGAATGATGATGCAACGACTGGGTCATATCGAACTTAAATGCCTAACTACCTTAGTCATTGCTAGATATAAGGAGCTCCGATAGGGAGGCCTGTTGCTCAGTCCAATTGAGAGCTCACAGTGGCTAGTATCCATCATTGGTGAGGGTCAAGAGAGGGACAGGGGCCAGCAGTTTGGTGTGAGAGTGAAGCAGGAGACGTGCTGAAAGATGGTGGGCCCAGTGAAGGCGCATCTGATGATCACGTTGGAGCAATCACGGTCACACAAACGAGACGAGAGACCAGCAGAGGACACGACGACCAGAACCGGAGAGCAAGAAGAACTGTGTGTGACCAATAAAAAATGGCCCAAGCTAAGTGTCCAGGTGTGTGAGTATCTGTCAGCGTTTGTCTGTCTCTGTGAGTGAGTTTGCCTCTTCCAAATAGTGCAATTTAGCAGCCAAAAGTCACTCTCGAAAGTGGCAGCAGCAGCAACAGTCAGATAGAAAGAGCAGAATTGGGGGCCAGTTGATCGTCCTGCTGGTCAACTGTGAAAGCTGTGCATTGGGGGCCTCTTTTTGAGGTTGGCTGCACTCTATTGTTTTGACCGTCCATTCAGTACGCTGATTGTTTCCGCTCTTTGCAGCCTCTTTTTTTCTATCTCTTCGGCTCATCTTTTAATTTGGTCATTTTCCATTCGTGTTTCGAGTGCGACGAATGGCGCACCACTCGAACTGTAACTGAATATTAGTCGAGTGGACCTTTGCCTCGCTTTTTCTCTCTCTCTCTTCCTCTTTCCTTCGATTTCTCTGCCAGCCACTATTACTTAGAATTGAGATTTTTGAGCTAGTTTTGTTCTGGCCATTTCCCATTTAATTTCTCTCCCTCCAGCAGGCAACCAAAGCTGTTCTCACTCTTGAATTTAGAGATCTTTTCAATCTTCGAACTCGCGTGCTCGACTTAATTTGGCCTCCTCCTTTTTCGCTTGGAAATGTTTCTTGTCGCTCTCCTTCCTTAGCCTTATGTCTCGACCACTGAATGCGAGAGTGGACTGTTTAATTGTGTGCCGGACAGGAAGTGAAGTAGAACAAAAAGGAGAGTGTGTGAGAAAAGGAGCTGAGGGCCAGTTTGAGCCAATTGGCGTGAGTGTTTGGTGTCCAGTGTGCGGGCCAACTTGTTGCATGTTGTTATTTTGGGCACCTGCACGAGGGAACGAGACTCTTCTTGCTCCCATGGGGCAACTTGATGCATTCTGGTGGGGCAGAAATAGAGCACAAGATGGTGGAGAAGAGGAAGCGAGAAGTTGGCGCGCCAATTGGACAAGAAGCGGGCCCAGACTGAGTGGCAAAGAGGCAAAGTGGCGCTCCTCTTGGTTAGGTTGGAGGAGCACAGGAGAAAGAGAGAAATCCGAGAAGTATGGCAAACAGGGGAACCAGAGAGTGAGAGTAGATTTGGGCCCAGGAGGAGGAGGAGAGTCAGTCGCAGTCGAGTGAGCAAAAGAGGCTCGAGGGGGAAGATCAACTGTGACTTTTCCACCAAGTCCGTCGCGCACCACTAAATTTGCTATTCATTTTGCCGTTAGCAAAAGCTGCTGGCCAAGTGCAAAAGCAAGCAGAGCACGAGACGAGATGAGACAAGAGCAACGGACACTCGTTTTGTCCAACAGTTTTGCTCGCCTCAGTCTCTTGTCTCTTGTCTCCTGTCTCTTGCCTTTGCGTGTCCTGTGGAGCACGAAGGAGAGGGGCTGCTCTCCCGTTTAGGCTCCCCTCAGGCTGATGACCCCAAGCCAGAGGGAGACACTCTCTCCTGCGAGCCCCCAATTTGCGAGAGGGAATAGTTCACAGGTAGTTGCGAGTTTCGTGCACCTGAGCTGTTTGGTTTGGCCGCCAGATTGGGCCTCCAATGGTTCTAGTGGGCCGGGCGGCATTTGCGGCCAAGCGTGTAGTGGCGCGGCCGCCCATTTGATGGTGGGCGCCCCGAGCGGCCTCTTCTTGGACGGAGCTTGTGTGTCGGCCGACAGAGCAGAACACTCTCGAGCTCGAGTGCCACCGTTTCCTTGCCGTTTCCCCAGTGGCAGTGTCTGGCCGCAGGATGGCTCCCAAGAGCACCCTCACAGAGCGGCTCACTACAGTCGGCCGGCGGACAACAGTTGCTTGTGGGGGCACAAAGCGGGGCAACAGGTGGCGCTGCTTTGGGGCAGCTGGGAGGCCGCTTTGTGGGCAGTCTTCTTTTGAGAGTTGGCACGACACAGACTGGGAATGCAAAGGAGCTCAGCTTTCCTCGAACAGTGACCACCAGTTCTCATGGCTCATGGTCGTTGGGAGAGCAAATTATGTGTCGCAAGATGCACAAGTTGCACACTGTTGGAACTGGGCGAGCTCGCTTTCAGTTGGCCAGCTGGTTGTTTGTGTGAACGAGAGGAGAAAATGTTGCCAGCCGAGTATGCATCTTGCTACTTGGTGCACCACTGTCTGTTTAGCTCCGGGCACTCGACGCTCGTCTGTCTCTCTTTATATCCAACTTCTTGGCCCTTTTCGAGCACAAGACTGCTGGTTTGCATGTTTGCCCTAAGGAGCAGCCAAGAGAGTTCCGAAACGAACGATGACGAGAGATTAGGAGCGGCCGGACGCGAACAAAAAGACCAACTGGAACGCGAAGACGAGCCACTCTTTTAGGCCGAAAAGCAAACAGGTTGCAGTGTGTGTGTGTGTGTGAACTTTTGCTCGCACTCGTCGCTCTCGATCCTCATCCGCCGGCCAAACTTTGTCTGTGTGTCACAAAGGCAGTCTAGTCTCTAGTGATAATCCATATCCAAACGAAAAGGGAAACAGACAAGTGCGCGTCTCTGGCAACCAAGTGAGTGCCGCCCTGAGCTTTGCGAGGCCGCCCGTCTTAGAGTTTGTCTTCCGAGAGGCGAGCTTGTCAAATTGGATCTGCTCAATCTGAATTTGAGCTGAGGAATATTTGCCAGTTTTTGGAGGCGCGCACTCAGCTCGGCGCCTTATTTGCAGGCCGGCGGCTTAGCTTGACGCGCCAAATCGGCCAACTGGCTCACTTGCTCACTTGCTTCTTGTGGCCAAATGGGAGAGACAAACAGGCGGCCGCATTCCGAAGAAACGGAAAGAGCAAAGAGAAAAGAGCTAAGGGCCGCAGAGAGAGATGGAAACGTCTCATTTGGGCTCTTTTATGCGGCGCGAGCTTCACGTCGGCCATCCTTTTGCTCTAAAGCTCTGAAGCTCTCCTTTTGGGCCACATTTTTGCCTTTTCCCATTTCCATGCTCACGCTTCTCCATTGCATCAAACCAAAACAGGTGCCATCTGACACTGAGCTAGTCTCTTGTGGCCGCCCAATTGGACTTGGCTGGCACTTGCAGTTGCCGCAAAGGCACGCAAAGGTTGGCCACCAGCAAGAACCTCCTTTTGATTGATCGCAACCGATTTTTTGCCCTTCTTTCTCGGACCTTAGCTCTGGCCGCAAAGTAACGACAACAACAATAACAAAAGAATCTCTCTTGCACACACTGACTCTTTTCCTTTGCAAACCTTCGCAAAATATTGCTGCCTGTCAATTGTGACCTTTCTTCTTCTGCTTCTTATTCTCGCTTAGGCTCGGCCAAAACTTGGAAAACCAAACCATTCGCAACACTTGTTCTCCATCAGCAGACAAACAACCTCGAGACACGCCCACATTTTGTGCCATTCGTCCAATGGTGAAAATGTTGGAAATGTTGGAAATGTTGGAAATTCTCGACAGAGTTGGCGAATTTTGATCCAAAGCAGCCAGAGATTTGAAACGCCCACAGAGGAAGGACAGAGAAGGACGGGCTCAATGTTGCCCGAGTGAGCGGCGATAATAATAACGCTGATGATAATAACAATGGCGCACAATTTGAATATGACGAATGAATTGGCCACATATAGATATCGGTTGATTTTGAGTGGACGTTCCAGAGGTGTGTTGACGTTTTCCCTTTGCCTCAGACACTCTTTGAGACAGTCTGTGGGCCGCAATTGATCTGAAAGAAGAATCCAATGTGCCGGAAAAGAGACAGTTGCAAGTCGAAACAGACTGAAAACCCAAACTAAAAGTCGAGCAGTTGGGCCATAAATCGCCAGCGCCCAAATGTCCAAACGAACTGCAAACAGGCCGACGAGTGTTGCTTGAATATTGCTCCATTGGGCTCGCTTATCATTATGGCATCGCCCATCATCGTAATTACTATCATTTCCAATGGGCGGCCTGTGGGCAGAGGAGCACTGGTCTGTGGGAGTTGCTCGTCTGCTCTGCTATTCAGATTCGGATTCGGATTTGGATTAGAGGAAGTGGAAGTGGAAGAGGAAGCAATTCATTTGGGCCCATCGGCGAGAGAGAGACAGACTCACGCTCACAATTGGAACTGTCTGTGGCTGCTTTTCGCCCTCGGCTTTCGTCTTTTGCCTTTCAACTTTTGCCTTTTGGCGCTCCATTTTGGGCATGAATTTGGGCGCACCACCACGAGTTCCACCAAGCAGCTGGCTCCAAAAGGCACAAAGCTCGTCCAGTTTGGAGGCGCCAACTCGAAAACGACAAACACGACACCTGGACTGCCGGCCACTTGGGCCACTTTTCCCTTTGGCTTTCGAGCGGCAACTTGTCTGGCGCGCGCTCACCGCACACAGTCTGCCACCTCTTCCTCCTCTTCTTCTTCCTCATCCTCATCCTCGTCCTCCATGATCGCCCATCATAATCGTCCCTTAGTGGCCGCCCTCTAGCCCAACAACTGCACTTACAACTGCCCAAAAAGCCGCCCCCAATCTCGTTTCCTGCTCTCTGGCGGCCACCAATTTGGCCCCACTCGACTCGACTCGACTCGACTTTACTCGAGCCAGCCCCAAACTTCGGCGGCCAAAAAGGGGCGCCCATTTTCTCCCAATTGGTCACCTCCCACCTGAGCTGCAACCGATTTCCTCTGGCCACTTTCAACAGTGCACTTTTGCCGCTCACTCAGCGGCCAAATTTCCCAGTTTGCAGCCAGCAACTGTCTCTCACAGTTCCAACACTGCACGAGGGCGGCCCCACAAGCCCCGAAAAGCGGCGGCTCCTCCTCATTGTAAGTCTGCAAGAAGAGAGAGAGAGAGAGACTGTCTCGTGATCGCCGCCTCCGCTTGCCCCTTCCTCTGCTTGAGGCGGCCATAAAAGTCAACCGAAATCTGCTTCTTTGTTCTCGGGCCTCTCGCTGAAGAGAGTGAGTGTCTAGCAGAGTCTAGCAATGTCTAGCATTGGCCAGTTGCTAGTGGCTGGTGCTTTCCAAACTGAAGCCGAATTGGCGTGCAAAGAGAGAGAGAGAGAGACAGTCTGCCCTTAGGAGCGGCCCACTTGAGCACGAGCAGATCGAATTGGAGCCGGCGAACAATATTATTTTCCACTCGAAAGTCTTCCAAGCAAATGGAAAATGGCCTCCAATGAGCTCCCAATGGGCCTCCAAGTGTGTTTGACTGCGCCTCCTTCTCTCTCTTTGACTTTGACTTTGACTTTGGCGCGCCCCAAACACTCGCAAGTGCCGCCCTTTTCTCTCCTCCTTCTCCTTCTCCTCCTCCTCTTCTCGTGCCTTACCTGCCCCACCAGAGTCCCTCTCTTGAACGCACTGGCCGCACACTAACTGGGCCTCTCTTCTAACACTCCTTAGCTCTGGCAACTGGCCTCTCCTTTTCCACCGGCGAGCTACCAGAATTGTTGCGGCCCCTCATCTCAGTCCAAAGCACTGTTCTCTGTTCAAGATGGACAGTCCTCACTGCTCAGTGCTTAGTGCTGGCTGCTCGTCACGAACGATCATCACTCACCGGCGAGGCCCCAAAGCAGAAGAAGAAGAAGAAGAAGAAGAAGCGCCGACCAGTAGAAGCAGCAACTTGCATCAATCTTGCTCATCGGCCACTCACTTGCGGCCTCTCAGTTTTCTTCTCTGCCCTTTGGTCTGTTTGGACGAGCTGCTGCCCTTAGCTCTTTTTCTGGCGCCCAACTCAAATCTTCTTCTCCCTCACCTTTTTCCTTCTCTTCTGCTCGCCTTTAGCGCCCGAGAAACCAAACCTAGTCTAGTGGGCCGCCTCCTAAGGTCTCCTAAGGAAAGCGCAATTGATGGCGCAACTCGAGACTGAGAACCACTGAGCTTGGCCGCACTCTTGGCAGCTCAATTGGGCTCAACTTGGAGGCGTCAAATGGGCAAAGGTGGAGTGAAAAGAAGAAGAAGAAGCAAAAGAAGCAAAAGAAGAGGAACATGAGAAGCCGCCGGTTATTTATGGCCACTTATTCAAGAGAGCTGAGTGGCAGAAGCAACAAGCGACGCTTCAAAATGGCACCACAAGCGCGCCGAGCATGTAAATTGAATTCTCACACACGCCCATTCTCAGTCTCAGTCTCTGTCTCTCTCTTTTGCCTCTTTTGCATCTTTTGCCTCTGACAGTCTTCTGCTGCTTAGCTTTGGCGCCCAAAGGCGAGGAAACAACAATCAATTAACAGCGGCGTTTGTCTTGTTTTCTCGGCCAGTTTGTTGTTGTTGTTGCGCAACCAGCAAACAGCAGACAGCAAACAGGTTCACCAAAGCTAAGCCATCAGAGCAATGGCAATCTCATGGGCAAGCTGTTGATTGGAGCTTGGATGGAAATTGGCTTGTTTTATTCTCTCCTTTTCTCTCCGCTTTTTATTATTATTATTCCACCAAAAGCAGTTTAATATCTCAGCTGAGCCGCAGAAAATTTGTTGCCTCGAGCTATGGGCGAGCGCAACAAGTGGCCGATTGGTCAGCCAAACTGTTCTGTTCTCTTTTGGCTTCTCCACCACTTGCACAGTTCGAGCTTGGCAAAGAGCAAAGAGCAAAGAGCAAAGAGTGTCCATAAAAGAGAGGCACTCTCTGGCACTCATTCACGCAGCTTTGTGGCAGTCTGTCCACTTGGGCGCTTCCTCAAGCTAGACCTTAGCTCGTCCGCCTTTTTCGAAGTGGCGAAAAGGAGGGAGCAAATTTGGCGAATTTGGCGAATTTGGTAGCGGCGAGAAACTTCTTGGCAACTGTGTGGCCCAAAAGTGGGGGCAAAACGGTGGAAAAAAGTGGACTGACTAAGCTCAGACCAAATCCAAAAGTGGCAAAGTGTTTCTCCTTTGGGCATTGGAAAGGAGGACGCTGAATGGGCTTGAATGAGCCGCCGATTAGCCTTCGAAAAGTGAGCGACTGTCTTTCGTCTGGCCGCCAAGAAGTGCTGGAAAACTGCTTTGCATTGGGCGCAATTCGTTCCATCTTTTGTCTCCCAAACACTGTTCCTCCTCCATCCATGTTGTTCCTCTGCTAAAGTTGGTCCTCTTCTTCTTCTCTTCGGCCGCTCAATGGCCCATTCAGACAGTCCTAAGCATTGGAAGTGAGCCCCCAGCACTCAGAAGGGCCACTCATTAGCGGCCCTTTTAGCTAAGGAGAGGCCGCCGGAGTCAATCTGAGACTGTGTGTTTTATACCTTCTCTCTGTTTCTCTCTCTAGCTGCAGAAAGTGCTCCTTCCGGCGCGGGCGGCAAAGCACAAAAGCACTGTTTCAATGAGGGCAGAGGAAACTGGAGAGCTGGAAAGTGGCCCAAAAGTTGCCAAAAGTTGCCTTTGAGCAGCAGCAGCAAGAGACTGGCCGCCCAGCCAAGGTTGGCTGCTCCATTGGTGCACTTTCCACCCAGAGGCCAATTAACTTGTGTGCAAAACTGTATTTTTTCCCTTCTGGGAGTGGCTCTGCTTTGCTTGGGAGTGTGTCTAGAGCTGCCAGTCGGACGCTATTCTTCATCTTCATCTCCTCGGCCCTTCTCTCTGGCCGCTTTTGTCCAATATTGGCCCAGAGCTGCCAAATTGGCCTGAAAGCTGCCCAGTGGCCAGGCGAAGGAGAAGCGAAAAGGGGGCGCACACAATTGCACCTAAGCTCAGACTGCACTTCCTCAATGCGGCCCACTTCTTGGCCGGCCGCTTTCAATTGAGGGGGTGCAGCAGGCAGCCAGAAGAGGGGCACAGTAGCGGCCCTTAGCTGCAAAGTGGCTTCTGGCCGGCTTCTAGCTGATCGCCGGTCGCACATTAGTTGCTGCTGCAAGTGTTTAACTGGGCGCAGTCTGTCCACTGCTCAGCCTCGCCTGCTTCTGTCGATCGAGAAGAAGGCTAGGCACTAGTTGTAGGCAGTCTTCTCCAGCTGCCTCCGCCCTTTCCAATCCATCAAAGCAGAAGCTCCTTGTCTTTCTCGCTCTACACTTGCAACTGGCAACCGGCAACTGGCAACCTCCAACATCTCATCAGCAGGTGAGAGACTCTTTTGAGACCATCTTTTGGGCCCGTCTTTTGAGTTTGAGTTCGAGTTGTGTGGGGCGAGACTGGCACTGGCGAGCTAGATGCGCAGATCGGCCTTAGGTTTGCCGCAAAATAGCAGAACAGCTTGTGAGCCGCGCAGTGCAGTGAGCGCGTTGGGCGTGCGCCATTCGTGTGGCCTGTTGCATGCAGTTTCCATTGCGCGTCCATTTGTTCCTCGAGGAACGCGCGAACCTATTTCGTGCGCGCTCGTCTTTTTGCTTGAGCGCAACGTAAGAAGACGAACGACCAGCAAGTGTAAGAGTTGCGCGCAAACATTCGTACACTAAACATTAGGCCAAACACTTTTGCCCACTTTGCCGTCTTAACGCCACACTCAGACTCTAACAGAGACCGAGACAGAGACGGCTGCCCATGCAACAGGTTGCTCCAGTTTGCAGCTTTCCCCGCGAGCTTTGGCCGCTCGGAACAAGATGGATCGAGCGACGAAATAATAATCAAAATAATTGCCATAAAAGTCGATCGAGAGCTCCGTTTGGTTTCAAGCTCTGTTTCAACGATTGGCTGGAAACAGAGACCAGGCTTCTTTGGCTGCAGATCTGGAGGCTGGAGAAAGGAGCTTGGGACTGTGGTTGGTGGGCAGCTTTTGTTTGATCTGCAAGCGCATTAGGTGGGATTGTTTGGCTCGCCTGTTGCCAATGAATCGAGAGCATCTGATTGAGATAAATGGACATTGTTTCGCCCGATTTTAAGCTCTCTCCTTGGCTGCTCCTAAGCACAAGGCAGCTTTCTAGCAGAGGGCAGCTCGCTGGCAAGCAGAGGCTGAGAAAACCAGCTGAGAGGCTAGCTGGAGGGCAGGTGGAGGAAGTAAAAGTTGCATGGGATTGAGATTAGGCGCCGGTGTTTCTGCTGCAGATCGTTTAGCTGGCGATCTCTGGGGATTGACTGGCCGGCCGGGGAGCAGCCACGCGCCAGATTGATCGAAATGGAGCACAATCCAATTCTAGGCTAGCCGCCAGTCTATAGGAATGGCGCGCAATGGATCTGCAATTGTTGGCCTGTTGTTCGAGCGGCTGGAAAACAACAGTGGAGTTTGTTTTGTTTTGGTTGCGCACAAATTTGAGCAATTTGCCTCTGCTTTGTGTGTGCGAGCGCGCGACTTGTGCGCCGCCCGAGACAAGCTTGCGCAAAGTGTGCGCCTTCTGTCTGCTGCTTGCTGCTTGCTGCTTTCTGCTTGGTGTTGGCCTGGCGTCTGCTCACAAGCCAGTTGCGTGTTAACGACTAGCCACGGAGACTCAAACTGGGGGCGGCCAAGTGGGCAAATTCGACAAGCTAAATGATGGGCAGCAGGCGAGCCAGATTGTCGACTGGCCGAGTCACAACATGCGCGCGCCAAAGAGCCCAAAATGGAGCCTTTTCTCTCTCTCTCTCTGTCTCTTTGGGGCGGGCCAACAAGTGGAAGTGGAATTGGACTGTGGCCGCCAAGGTGCAGCTTGTTCTCAGTTTGAGTCTGGGCGCGCAATTGGAGGCAGCCAAAAGCAGAAAAGCAGAAAGGCAGAGAGGAGCTAAGGAATAGGAATAGAAATAGAAATTGATCGCGTGGTGCGCGCAAATTGGAGTCGTGTGCGCGCGCTCGCAACAGGTAGCCACTGTTCACCAGCTGCCACAAGGGCGCAATGTTTTATCTCGCCTCCTTCATTGTGCCTCCACATTTTGCGGCTCTGTTTCAGTGTGCGGCGCAAACTCGCAATTTCTCCCAATTGGCCAGCCCAAAACAAGTCCAAATTCGAGCTGCTTGAACTAAAGCTCGAATTCGAATTCGAATCCAAATCGGAGAGAGAAATTCGCATCCGAATTCGAATTGGACGCTGGAATCGAAATGGGAATCAGAGTGAGCGACTTTTGGCTTAGCTTTGGCGGCCCAAAAGACGAGTGGTGCTGAGGCTGCGTTGAGGCGAAATTGATCAAGTGGCACGGCTAAGGTGGAACAGCAACTGGCCAAAAAGCAAAGTGGGCGAGCTCTTCTTGTGCGCTTCTCGTGCGGCTTGTTTTCAGGCTTGTTTTGGGGCTTGTTTGAGGCGAGCAAGTGCTGCAAATTAGAGACAAGAAGAGGCAGCCAAAAAGATGGATTTGCCCAGAGCAGAAGTGACAGAGAAGAGCATTTGTTTGCGGTGTTGCTCGTCATAATCATGATCACTTTGGCCACAACTTGGCCGCAGCTTGTCTCTGGTGCTTGTGAGTGGGACAAGATCAGTTGAAGTGGGCGAAAAGTGGGCCTTTTTCATGTTGGGATTGGCCAGTCTCAAATGGATTGGAGATTGAGAGTGAGACCAGTTTGAGAGGAGCAATTGTTGCAGTGGAAAAGTGGAATTGGACTTTCGGTGTTTAGAGTTTTTGGACTTTTTGGAGTTTAGAGTTTAGAGTTTGGGGCTCCAAACGGGAAATGAGGCGCCTCTTTTGCTCTTTTGGGAGAGCTGAGTTCTGCGGGCAAAGATTGGCCAAAGAGCAGCCAATTTGTGTTTGGAGCAGACAGACACAGACAGACAAAGAGCGACAAGCAGAAACAGTGATCCGCGACCACAAACGGCGACGAAAACGATCACGAAAATGGCCAATCGGCAACTCGTGTGTTTTATTTCTTATTATTCATCTTCTTCTTCTTATTTTTCTTAAAAAACTTGTGCAAGTTTGTTCCACAGAGCAACAGAGAGCACAAAAGAGAGAGATGATTAATATGGAGCTCACTTATCAGAGTTGAGGGTCAATATGAGCGGCCGGCTGAAAGGAAACAAGAGTCAATTTGTTCCTTTGTTGTGCTCTCTCTCTCTCTGTCTCTCTTTTCTCCGCTTTCTCAGCTTGCTTTTCTCGCTCTTCTTGCTCTTCTTGCTCGCAGACTGTCTCTGTTGGTCCGTCTCGCTTGGCTGCCCAGTTGGAGCAAGAGAAACAACTTGTTCTGTGGCGCCAAATCGACAAAGCAAAGCACGAGAAAGAGGCGCCTGCTCACACGCTGAGCCTCAGGTGCAAACAGGCCCAAGCTAACCATAAGCACCAGAAGGAGACAGAGCTTAGGATGATACGCTTTTAGAGGATGTTTAAAAAGCCAAAGTTTAACGGACTTTGCACTGTCTCGAGTGGCAACAACAAGTTGTTTCCAGTTGTCTGGCCTCTTGGGCGGCCAACTGAGAAAAACACAATGGCACCTAAGCGTGCTCAATGGTCCGAAAAGGCCAATTGACTCGCTGGGAGACACTCCATTTGGGGGCGCATTAGGTGGCAAAAAGGGAGCTCTGTCTGTTTGCAAGTAAAGAACTAAGAAGAAAGAGAGACTCTGTTTTGAGTGGGCCAAATGTTGTCTCTGGTTGAGTGTTCTTTTTGTGACCGTTTTCTGTGATCGATTGAGTGCAAATTGCTCATTGTGTTACCAGTTTGCGACTCTTCCTTTCAGCTCGCCACAGACTAGCTCAAACACACACAAATGCAGCTCCAGATTTTCGTTCAGGTTCCAGTTTGAGTGCCAAAAGCGAATCAGTGCGCCAAATGATCGAGTTTTCTGCCTTAGAAAAAGGAGTTTCCATTTTTCTTTTCGCCCAAATTTGCCTAAACTTGGCCCACATTTTGCACAAATTTTGCACAAATTTCAACCCTCAGCCACACACAAACACTGGCCAGTTTGGAGAGGCAACAATTGGCGCCCATTTGGTTCGGCGGCGCAATCAAATCACTCATCAAGAGGCCTTTTCGTGCCTCTTTGGGGCGCAAAGCTGAAAACCTGAAATGCTAAAAGCGCGAATTGCAAACAGCAAAGAGCGAACAGAGAATGGCAAACAGTAACTGCTCCTTAGGCGCAGTTACTAGCCAAGTGGGTCCAATCGCGAGCATTTGGCAGCCATTTGGCGGCACCTCAGCACTCCTAATCTGTCGATCTGCGCGTGGAATTGGAAGTAGAAATGGAAATGGAAGTGGAAGTGGAAATGGAAGTGCGACCCCCCAAGAGGAGCTTGAAAAAAGCGGCCAAGAATCCAGTTTGCCGCAGACAGTCCCAATCAGATAGCGCCAGTCTGTGTGTGGCCCCAAGTGTTGACACCGCGCGTCTGGCTGGCAACATTTGGGCAACATTTTGGCCAGTTTGATGGAAACATCACTGTCGCATTGGTGCCAACTGTTTGGCCAACTGGACACCACTCGTTCAACTCGCTCGCTTGGCGCCCACCTGCTCCAGTGGAGGACTAGTGTTGGAG
>Ga0268247_10000459_pt1 | contig 13858 bp, 15 predicted proteins | sample AgamicOrMae_FD_200245 | JGI IMG/M metagenome (GOLD analysis project Ga0268247, IMG submission 200245) | Agave microbial communities from Guanajuato, Mexico - Or.Ma.e (v2) (version 2) | ecosystem: Host-associated > Plants > Phyllosphere > Phylloplane/Leaf | place: Guanajuato, Mexico | collected...
ACCACTTTCCTAAAGTCTGTTTTCTTCATCGAAGAGCGCCCGTCACTTTATTCTGTCGAAAGAGAAAAGCCAAAGTTGTTGTTGTGTTGGGGCCTTTACTGTTTGCTTTAAAGTTGGGATGTATGGTTGAGCTTTAAAGTCAAGCTTTCGAGCAGCTCTTTCAACTGCCGCTCTCCCAACATGCTCCAGAACCGAGAGCCGTCCAGCCCCTTCCCGGCCGGAGGGAGCTTGCAACTAGAAAGAAGTGCGGCCGGCCGGTCAAAAAAAAAAACAACGCGCAACGGGCTCTCTGCTCCTAGTCACGTCGTAGTGCTATTCTGTCCTCCGGGGGACTGGACTCCACCAAGGGGTTCGGTTCTTTCGTAATTTCGCCCGCTCGTTCCACTTCCGTGCCGGAGGAAATGGGATTCGAACCCATGATACAATCTTCTTGTATGTCGATTTAGCAAACCAATGCCTTAAGCCACTCAGCCATACCTCCAAGTTGTTGATCTCCATTTGATGTGCGGTTGCCCTTTTGGCTATCTGATCCGATCAACTGCCTAAGCCGTAGCGCGCTAGCACGCGTACTCTTCTGTAATGAGCGAGATTCTATCCAGAAAGACTTTTCTGCCTTAGCATCCAAGCCGAGACTCCATCCAAATCTGCCACTCGTTGGGCGACGCCTTCGGGACTATGGAATGATGAACTTTGCCAGTCTCCGCCTCCGACCCGATTAGGAGAGAACAAAGGGTTAAGCCAAGCCCTTACCCGCTTTCATTCATATCTCTTATTCTTAGACGTAAGAAGAAAGAGAAAGCCGGGGGAACTGGACTGTGACTCTTCTTCTATTACATTTCGGAAAAGTCCATTCTCGTCATGATCGATCCACGTCCTACCGTAGTGCCCGGAGAAAAGGGCTTGCGCCCGCTTAGAAAGCTAGCTTACTAAGGCGAAGGAATTTATCGTTGATTGCACTTCCTTCAAGCAAGCCCCTTTACTCAACCTCTTTCTTCATTAAAAAAGCCCTTTCTCCAACAAGCAAACAGTAATATAACTACAAGGAGAGATGTTGTCCATCTACGAATTAGTGATCCAACTGGGCATCTTACGTATGAATTCGTGCTCCAAGTATGGGCTTAAGCCCTGTCTCCATAAAGGAAGAAGAAAGTCATTTAGTTGTTTTTTATTTCCATTCTGCCCCACCCTGTCAAAGTCAAAACGATTCTCCAACTTCTTCCTTTTTCGAGGGAGTAAGTGACGAACTAAAACATTATGGTAATTGCGGAGAACCAGAGGTAAACCAGCCTGTTCAACAAGCGCGAGGGATTACTCCGGAAGCGGGTGGCCCTTTCAGAGTCTCCCCTTCAAAACCCTCTTTACCGACTTCGTCTTGGTTTGAGGGGGCTGAAGACTATTATCAAAGTGGTTTTGGAGACCAGGGACCGTTAGGTCTCCAACGCGCAAAACCCCATTACCGCGGGGACCCAACTAAGTCACCCGGCGGAGGCTACTGGCATCAGGAACGAGTTGGAGGAGGGGCCCGGAAGTTCTTGGAGCAACAAAATCCTCATGCGTCAGGTCAACCTATCGAGTCACACGCCCAACGCATAGAATTCTTGGAAAGAAAAATTCCTGCTGTTCTTCGTGGTTGCCAACGTGTGGCCGTAAGAAGAGATGTTTGTACCAGGATTTTCGACGATCTTCATCTTCAACATACGTCCCCCCAAAAAAGACTTAAAATCATGGAGGTACTAAGGGGGATTGAAACCGACCGCGAAATATTCAACAAAAATCCGTCTCTCAAGGCCGCTTACCACTTTCAGGTAAGCGTAAACGATTGGGAAAGGGATCAAAGGCGCCCCCCAAACCCCGTGGACGACGTACCATAAAACTTTCAGTTTATGACTGTGACGGGTGGCACTCAGAAAACCGGGGTGCCGCCCTAATGCCCGATTGGGAGGGACCGCCGCCGGACGGGCAGACCTCGAATCGTTGGATCCGGTAGGTAAAAAAAAGGGTAGCCCCGGGCTTGGGGCTGGATTGAATCCGAAGCGAACTACGAATGACTTGATCCTGTCCAAGCGGGAAGTTTGCCCGGTCGATCTATCTACTCCAGCTTTAATCGTAGTTTTCATAGCCAATCACACATCTCCTTGCTTAGAGGTAGCTGGCGAAAGGCTTTAAACAATGCTCTTTAACGCAAAAGCGATGATTGAACTAGTAAACTAGCTGCCATTGCATTGAAAGAATAGGGAAATTCCGTAGTTAGTAGTTAGTCTTCCCCCATCACTAAAGTCGTGCCCTGAGGGTGAGAATCAAATCATTCAATGCTCAGTACCGGTGCGTAGCGCTCTCTGTTTTTCATAGTAAAGATGTGCCCGTGGGAGGAGACTGGCCTTCTTCTGTAGAGATGGGATGACGAGAATATGCTCTGCAGATGTTTTCAGGAAGAAGAGAAGCCGGTGTTAGCAAGGAGCGAAGCGAAGGGATGAAAGGGGCGAAGGCAAGAGGTGACGGTCTTTGCTGCCTGATTGATTGCTTAAAAGCTTGAAGTGACGAATACGCTTTGTTGAAGATGAAATGAACTTTTATATAGGGGCTTCGAAGAAGCTGTGAATAGGTCCTCGGTTCTTCTTTCCCAAAGGGAGTGGTCAGTGGAGGAAGAAGAAGCTCTTACAGAATCAGCCGCTCTTAGCTCAACATGGAGTTATTTTCAAGCTTTCACGTCTCCTAGGCTAAACCTATGACGCTTTATAGAAGCATCTTTATCTCCTTGTTTCGCTTTCGGAATCATCTTCTATCCCCAGCAGCAGGAACCCCCTCTTTTATCAGCTGCGGACTAGGGGCAGCGATTCCCAGCCTGCGAAGTTCTCGCTTAAGCTTCCTTTTCTTTTTTCTCCTTATGCTATTGCTATGCTATGGTGGTGACATGGGCTGGGCACAACGGTAAAGGGCGGCCGGCCTTGAAGACTTTACGAAAGTGAAAGTCGGCTAGGCTTGCTGCGGAAGATAAAGTTTGACTCACTACTCGACCAATATTAGAGACTTTCTTTACTCAACCGACTAAGCATACTCTTTCCGATCCGATGACGGTGGGCCGTCAGCAGAATATTCGGTAGTATGAGTAGCTTTCTTTTCCCATCCCCTTTGGGAATAAACTCTCTGTGACTAATATAGGGTACGTAAAGGGAAAGGAAAGAATGACGGTTTACACTTGATGTCTAAGGCAGAAAGGAAAAGATTCCTGCTTCTGCTCGGCGAAGCCAAATTTGATTCCTCTCTCGCCGGCCCTCTTTGAAGAAAAAGATGACGCAGAGGAGGACTTTTCCATCTATATGAGACTCCACTTTTTCACAAATCGATCTCTCTCCTTTAGTCTATCAACTCTGCGTCAATGTCGTACCCGCCTTCTGCCGCTCTATCAGCAAAGGAGGCAACTAACGTAATGGTATTCGCCCTTGCAGCTCTTCCTATTTTTTTAGATTTCGATCAGAACAGTATATAGACACAGGTGAAAGAACAAAATCTGGCACTGACAGCGGAGAAGCAGAGTGACCCGGGAAAGAAGCTCGGGTTGGTTGATCATAAAAACCTCCACTTTTCTTTCTTTCACGGACTCCGTAGAATCGAACTGAAAGACGGAAAGCACCAACCAGTAGGCAGGCGCAGACATACGAACGAATTGAATGAATCATCATGAAAATGAATTCAACACGTCCGTTACTTAAATACCAGTAGGCAGTAAAAGCAGCTCCCCCTGAAAAAAGCCGTATGGATCCAAAAGCTCGATCGGCAGGCTCTCCTCCCTACAGAGTTGCTTCTGTTCGGAGAGAAGAGCGATGCTGGCGGCGGGGCACTCGAATATGCCCCATACCAGCACCAAGTGTCCGCCCGTATGATCTCAAAGATAAGAGGAGCTTTCTAATCCCCCCCACTACGAAGTGCTTGCCAGTTACCAAACAACTATGTTGCTGAGCCAACTAGCCTGGTCCCGATCACGTTCACAACCAAAGACTCCCTTCTATGGTCTCAGGAGCTAGTTTGCCAAACTATCAAACATGGCAACAACGTTTGCACGCTGTGCGTTTGGTTTGACTTTCATCGCTACTTGGAACCGAGAAACCGCACAGAGACGTACTCTCTCTACGTCATTTGAAAGCGGGTATCCCGGTAAAAGACTTCCTGCTTCAAGACTGGCTCGAGGAAAGGACCTAGCTAACATCACTTCAATGAAGCCTAACTAAAGCCCTTCTTCCGTTTACAGTGACAGCACATATGCGACAGCGGAAGCCCAGATATGCCAAACCTCATTCAGCAGATGTGACTCCTTCTCAGCATAAATGAATCAAAAAAACCCAGATTGAGTTACAATCTTTGAATCGAATCCCATGCGAAGAGAAAGAAAAGAAAGCTCATAAAGGGTGCATACTAGCTGAGGCAAGCTTGTTTGAGCCTTACCTGATATGTTCTTATTTTTTCTGTTATAGAGCCTATTCAACTAAGAAGGATAGTCATATGGATATGTTCTTGAAAGATTTTTATAAAAAACTGCCTCGGATACGGCGTTTTTGCTTTTCAGTCATTATCATTTTTACATCACGTTGGCTCTTCTATATTATTTTTCTGATACTGGGTTCTCTTGACTTCTTTCAGGCAATGTTTCGTAGGATTTTTTTCTAGTTTTTTTTTAACTGCATATCTTTTTGTTTGCTAACGAAGGGGTTATCAAAGGAACTTGTCTTGGCGATTAGTATTCTTTTTCATCGACATAGTCAGAAGCAATGGATGTTGAAAACGCACAAGCGAAGCGCCTTAGTCAGCGGAAGAAGGAACCGGCTAAGAGTGATTAAACGGACAAAACATATTCATTCCATAGCCTCATGCAGTGGAAACATGAAACAATCCATTCCAATCCCCTACCCACTCATGCTTTACCTCCTCCTGCCAATATAAAGATGATCGAGCCGACATTGCCTATGTTGTTGGAGTCGTGAGTCAATTCATGCAGAAACCAAGAACGATACATAACGATGTTGCATACAGAATCCTCAGATATCTTAAGGGTTCACCTGGAAAAGGTCTTCTTTTCCCATCTTCCAGTTCCCTTCAGATGACAGGAGACGGAGATGCAGATTGGGCAGGAGATGCGCTGGACAGGGAATCCATCACTGGAAAGAAATATTGAATTGTCATTGGAGTCTATATCGTGGAAGAGCAAGAAGTAACAGCTTGAAAGTGATTTATCAAGGAAGGGCGAAATAAAGTTCTTTCGCTAAGTATAGGGCGATGCCCAGGGAATCCCCGCTCCTGCCGAAGATTGATGAAACACAAGACGATCGAAACTGTTCGTAATAGGCCGAAGAATGGACCTGATAGAATCAATCGGTTGCATAAGATATGCCAAAACCACTTACTGGTCTTTCCGAACAGCATAAAGAAAAAAAAAGAAGTCAAGTAGACTCGGAAAGAAAAGAGTCTAGTGAAACCCTCTCCCACCTTTTCTATCTATCCTTAGAAGTAGGGCGAGTGTCCTACCTAATTCAATGATTAGAATAATGGAGAAGGGGGAGGTCTTCAAAAAAACCTATACTCCCACTTCCCTTTATTTGAGATTTCCAAAAGGTGAGATTTCGCAACAAAATTGGGTGGGCCCCATAAAGAGTAAGCGCTCACTCTTTCTTTATGGGGAGAACCGCATCTATTCAAAGGAAATGTTTCGGCCTGCAGGAGAGGCATCTGACTTTCTTACTTACTTTCCTACTGACTGAATCACTTGAATCAATTGAAGGAGGTTTCTACAGGAAGAGTTCCGACTCAGCGTCGGGGCGGGCGGGGGTTCATGACGAGTGGGCATGAACTGTAACCAAACAAACAAAAGTAAGCCAACCACGAATTCCTGAACCATAAAGGGAACCACCCTGTAAAGTAAAGAGCCTCGCCTAAAGAACCAGACCCGGAGCTGAGAACAAGATCGAAAGCGCAACTTCTCATTCGAAGCATTCAAGTAGTCAGGTCACTTAGAGCCGGAAGAGATAGCAGTGGCCTTATAGAAAGTTGGGGGTTGCTCGAAATCTGTCAAATACGAGTCCTTCTTTCTCTATTCAATCTACGGCCTACCTCGAAACACCTGTGTCACAACGGCTGATCTTTTGAGTGAGGGAAGATAGCCGAAATTAGAGCGAACGAAAAAAATCTGACCAGGAGTGCCAAAGCACCTTAGTATCTTAACCTTTGCAGCCTCCACTGAAAATCGGGAATTAGCTCAAGCGAAGGGGAACTAACTTCTCCTTCTCTCTAACTCCCTTCTTGAGACAGGATTGGCGGTATGAAGAAAGAGTTGGACGTAGATTATTAGCATCCCGCCCCTAGAACTTAAGAAAGAGCCTTTCTTTTTGAGGAATAAGAAAATTCTTATTACCTTAAGAACAGGACTTTCAAAAGATCTCAAATAGTAGTGCTAAGCTCTTTATGAACGAAGTGAGACTCTGACGGTCGGGTAGAAGCATTAACTTTCTGTCTATTGGCCCGTTGAGGAGGTTAATGACTACAATGAGTGAGTAGCCCCCGCTAGGAGGAGAAATCAGAGCTGCGGCACCCCTCGTGGTTGAATTCTTGAATTCGTGCTTTCATGCCTGATTGGAGCTCATTGGCTCAGCAGGAGGAGGAGGATCGAGAAGCTTGACTTACACAGAATTGTTGAAGAGCAAGGCTGTCGCCCTCGCCCACTTTCGGCTAGGTTGCTCAGCAGGGGGAGGGTCTTATCATCTATCTCTCTGCATTTAGTCGTGATCCTTAGGCTTAGACTTTACTCATTAAGTTTTTGTGCCGGGGAAGGATAGCAGGCAGAAAGACTGAGCTTAGGTGCGTCAAGCTCGTAGCATCTGAGAATATTGCTTACTTTCCTGAAAGCTTAGTAAAGAAATTCACCCTTTGCCATTTATTGCAGTTGATTTATCTTTTGATCTTAGTTCCCCGTGGGTCCTTCAAAGCAGGCGATCTCCGACAAATTCGATGATCCCAGATCACACAAGCAAGGTGCGAAGCCTTGTTCCGTAACATTGGGGCGTAGCGGATTGACTATAGGGATAACTTTCAGGGCTAAGACGAAACCAAAAGGTTACTACAAGTGCTGTGATGAGATCTTTATTTCATTTCGGCTTAGTCGATCAAAGAGCCAGAGTCTCCTCTGTCTTAACAAAGAAAGATTTGCCAATCCTCTTAGGTTAGGAATCGATCTAGACTAGCTGCCATAAAGAGCTCAAGAGACTCGGATTAGTTCAAACGCTCGGGACCAAGGTGCGTAGCTGCTATTTCACCGGGAGTGAATCTAGCTAGGGCTATTTTCCACTAATAAGAATCTCCCCACCCGATTGTCGAAATGGTAATAAGGAAGTGGCAGCAGTCCTCTCATATCATATAAAAGAGAAAGAAGTTCTGCTTGTTCTCTCTTTTCCCGAGTCCGATTACATTAAAATCGTTATTTTAAATGTCAAGTGTCACACCACTTTTTTTTCGGATCTGGGAGGCTGGGTCGGCTAGCATTGAATACGAATCTTCTTTCATTCCTCTTGTTCAAATGCTTTCCCTTGGCTTCGGTGCCAGCTAGGACTGGTAGCATGCTTAATGGTAGCATGGTCTTCTCGTAGGTTTCTCTTGGATTTGGAATGGGAGCTGCACGGTAGCACTTTTGACTTGACTTTCTTACTTTGGAGGCATAAGAGGTCTTGTCTCTTTACTGTCCCGGTCCTCTCTCTTTGCTGTTTTAGCGGAATAAGCAGTCTTGGTGCCTTGGGCCTTGCACTAGTCTGACTGTGCTTTCCTAGGCAAACTCTTCTTATTAAAACCTTTCCTTCTCCCAGCTTACCGCCCTCTCCAATGCTCTCTTCGCTGGTTGCTTCCTTGCCCGGTTTGATAAGAATCTTCTCCCCGTTCTCATTTCCACCACCCCCTCTAAGCCCTTTAACACCATTCGTCCGTCTTCCCTAAATTCCGAGCTATCCATAATCTAGGTTTTTTTTAAAACAAGAAAAGATTTATCGCTAAATTTTTGTCTTCGTTCTTCCCTACCTATCTGACTAGGTAAGAGCTTTCTTGTTGTGAAATTAGTTGATTAGACGGCTACTAGATATAATAATATAATCGATGATACTAGACCTTCGAGCGATGTCGAAAGGTAGGTTTAGTTAATCCTAAAAAGAAAGTGGTTAAGCTTTCGGTTTCCCGGAAACTAAGAAATGGCAGAGCATTCTTTAGTTGCGGAGGGAGCGAGCCCTGCATCTATAAGTTGGCCGGATTACCTTACCGCAGCATGCTTGTCCTGCGGGTACTGCCCGTGGTCTTACTAAAAAAAAAGACCTCTACGACAGCCAAAAGGAAGTTGATCAGACCGGGAACAAGCGAGCAAAATGGGTCTATACAATCAATTTGACCGGTACATTGCTGACCATAAGTCGGCATGATTTAGTTCTCCTGCAGATTCAAGACAGAACGACCTGTACCACAACCACTGGCATATGCGGTATACGGGTGTCAGGTTTAGGTCTAGATGGAGGTTCTCGTTCCAGTTCCAGTTCTAGTTCGCTTCGGTGCTATATTGGTTATGCCCTTATATAGCCCTGTGCTAACGCACAGTGCTTCTTTCTACTACGTCATCAAAGGCCGTACAGACTGGTCTAATTAAAATCATTTCCATTTTCCAGAAGATTTCAGCGACTGCCTTCTTAGTATCTTCCCAGGCTTTCAGCGCAGCTTGCTCAGATTCTTCGATCCTGGCCTTCTGCTCCTCTAAGTTGGTGTCTTTCAGGCTCTGAAGCTCGGCATGGAGTGGCTCTAACTCGGTCATTAAGGAGTCATAGTCCCGAGTGACATCACTCTGCCTCTTCTCAACGGCTGCCAACTGTTCCTGGAACTTCATAATTTGGCTTTTTCAAATCCTCAACCTCGGCCTCCATCGAGTCTAGATCATTCTCTATCTTCTCACATACCGCAACGGACTCCCTGGCCTTGGTTGACTGCTGAAGGAAGGTTTGGATCTTAGAATCCATTTCATTTTTGCTTTCCGCCGCACTAAGTACCTGCCCCACTATCATTTTAATCTCCTCTTCGAGTGCCAACATCCTAGCCTTCTCCCCTGCTGAGATTCCCTGCTCATCAGCTAAATTCTTAATAATCTGAAGAGGATCCTTCAGCGCCTCCAAGCTTCTATTCCCTATGTCAATAATCGCGAAAAAGAAAGAAGTTTACTACAGGAAAAACTACATTAAAAGTTCTCTATTCCGTCTAGTCTGATATTCCGTAACCAGTCCATTTCGTATGTCTTTCTAAGCGAGGGGCCGGGTTTCCTTTCGGAGGACCCGAGAGAAGTCCTATGCTTCTTTCTAACTTGGCGCATTTGCTTTCCTTGAGTTTTGGCTAGTTATCAGTCTTCCCGCCTTGTCAGCTTTCCAGTCCTAGTAGGCCTTTTTCAAACTCCCCCAGTGGCCCCTAAGGGAATCAATCGTAAGCATTCCATGACGTCTCTTAGCTCTCTAAAGCGAGTTTATGTCTTTCCGGTTGTGGAAGCATTCCCGTAGCCTTTATCTTATTCGAAAAAGGGGCAATCCCTTGTGAAAACCATATTGCTCAGTTTCAGTTGAAGAACTGGTTCTCAATCTATTTATGCCTATCCTCACGCCTATAAGAAATTCTTTCCGGAGCGTGAGCTTGTATTTCACACAAACCTATTCATTCGATCAGAGTCTGATAGAGATTCATAATCACCGAAAGCGGAGCTATGGTATGGGCCTGCATGTATGGGTGCTGTTCGAGGATTTGATCATCGGGCCCTATTGAGAAATCGGCTGTTCCGGAGATCCAGGGAGGCTGAACCAGAGAAAGGTAAGCCTTCCCACCTATAAATTCCGAATTGATTTTCTGCGCTTCCTGAGAAAGGAAAGAAGTCGTCTTGGTATTGGATCCGATCAGTTTTTTCTCACCTGTCTTGGAACAAAAAAAAAAAAATAGAATTCATCTTTCCGGATAGGCTATCCTTTTCGGTCTTTGCTAGAATGGTAGTCCATTAGCATTTTATAGAGCTGAAATATAGCAACCAACGCTTTCTTTAAAAAAACTAACCGCTCCCACCAATCGGCGGTTTTGTCGCACTGGCGAAGGGCGGTACAAAGAAAATTAAAGAGCCATCGAACCAACTTTAGTCTATAAATTCATTTATCTCCACATAAAATATAGAAAAGTATAAACCAATGAGATGGATTCTTCTGCATAGCTATTGATAATTGACAATATAATCCAAACTTTGACACCTAAGATTCCGTAACGAGTAGATACTTCCGCAGAAGCATAATCGATTTTCTGGTTAAATACATTACGAGATGTTTTTCCATACTTGGAGCATTCAGTTCTAGCAATTTCTGCGCCTTCTAATCGACCTGAACAACATATACGGATCCCTTCAACCCTTTTTTCATTACTAATAGAATATGGGCCGAGCTTTTGGTTTTTCATGCTCTTAGGTTTTTTCTTTCATTCGCTCTTCTCGCGGAGCGGCATACCGAAAAAAAGAAAAGCGTTATCGGATTGGAATCGATGACTTAAGCCTATTTCTGTTGGCGCCCTCCCAACTAAGGTTGGTCACCCCCCATCATGCGTCCTATTATTCGTCAGTGTTCAGAGAATGTCGGTAACTGAGAGCGTGAACGCTCACAAGCTCCAACACACACCGGACTTTTTCTTCCCTCTCGATTCCATCCATATCCCGCCTTCAATCTGAATGATCTGGAATTCATTTCCAATTCCTTATATCAACTAATGGGGATACCGGGAGAGAGGAGAGAAAGCACCCCGCTTACTTTTTCTCTCTTCTACCAATGATCAGTAGATTGAGCACTAACTAAATATCGAGAAAGAAAGAGCGGAGCAACTACATCAAAAAAGTGGGAAGTAGTGCTTTCTACGGCTACTTTCTCTCTTATATTATGATATTTAGAGTTAGAGGCGTGATCTATTATATCAACTAAGTGAACGAGGTACAGAGAAAGCGAATGTTACGAGCCTGTTGACGTTTTCTATATTTTTTATTCCGGTGGGACGAAGGGATTCCTATTTTATTTAATTTAATTTAAAGTTACACGATCTAATCTACTAAAAAGCCTGGGTGAAATAGAGGTCATAGGTTAAGTACAAGACAGAGAGGAGATATGGCCCCTTTTTCGAAACTAGGTAAATCAATTACAGGTAGGTCAAAAACATGTATTTCTAGTTTAGATCATACCTTGCTATCAATTTAGTACACTGCTCTAAAAGTCAAAGTTGGAAAAAGATCATGTTCATATGTTACTTATCTCTTATCTGTAGTAGATAAAAAGGGCAGTTTAGCTCCTTTATATACGAGAATTTTACCCATCCAGCTAGGACCTAGAAAGAGTAAGATAGCCCTTTCTTTTTTTCCTAGGTCTATAATAGATCTATTGATACCCACACACCATAAGTATCTGGGGAGAAAGCAGCTAGGATTGCATCCAGACTAGGATTCAACTAAAAACCTTAAGGTCCCTGCTAATGGCAATTCAGGAGGGATCCGGGGACTGTGGAACGAGGCACAAGTGTCAGTGGAGCTAATATTGTATTCATATCAAAGCATTCACTGAAAGATGCAATTTCTAGAGATTCAATGGTTTCAGTTATTTATGTTTTGCTAGCCATCTTCCCAGACTCAAAGAAATGCTTTGGCAAGAAAGAAAATAACGAACATCAGTCCTCATGTAAATATCCCATGGTTTGTCACCAGCGACTTTAATGAAAGATTGGGAGCTAGTGAAAAAAGGAGAGGCCCGCTAGTATGCACTAGAAGAATAGCAAAAAAGAATGATTTTTGAATGTTTTCTCATGGACCTTGGGTTCAAAGGACCATCTCTCACCTGGACCAACAAGAGGCAGGGATTAGCCAAGATCAAGGAAAGACTGGACAGAACCTTTGCCAACTTAGAATGGAGGGAACCCAGAAACCACTCTTCTTCATCTCCCTCGCATTCAGTCTGATCATCACCCATTGCTCATTAAGACTGAAGGTACCACCCAGATTCCTCTGAGCCTTCTCCGCCGTGCCAGGAGTCGCAGCTGCAAAGGCGGTGGGATTGCCACTTTCGGTATCTTCGTCAACCACTTTCTTCAAAGGACAAGCCTCTTTTCGATGCCCATCTATCTAGTATATCGTGAAAGACTCCACTGGGACTTTATGGAATCTTACCCAAACAGAGGTGGTTGAGATGTCATCCTCCGATGGCCGTAAATCAGGTCTCCACTTACTCACAGTAAAAAAATGCCCTAGTATAACCCACACGATCCCCCTTGAAGGACATGAAGATAGTCTTACCTGCAATAAAATCTGGCTAGATACTAACCCTTGCCCAGATCTATCAATTCGGGATCAAATTGAGTTTCCAGAGGTCCTTGACTTTTAGTCGAGCCTTAATTCCATTCTTCCTGAATAATATATATTTTAATAGAACTGCGAGGTTTCCCTCTATCTCTATGGTAATTTCTAACCAGTTCATAAAACAATCTTATATTCTAAGCAAGCCTCCTCCCTTGTAGGAAAGCGTTCTGACATTTACTAAGAAGAAGAAGAGTAGGCACAACAGCATTCAGTCGTCTGAGCACCTTGGAAATAAAAAAGTAGAAAAGATTAGAGCAAGCTATAGGGCGAAAACCTTTCATGGTATCAGGTGTAGATACCGTATGAAGAAGTTTCAAAACAGTAGCATTGCTTTCATCAAGCACACTGTCTGGAAGAACTGCAAGACTGCACTCAGAACATTATTACCAATGATATCCCTATCTCTTTGAAGAATTCAACTCTAGACCCATCAGGTCCAGGGGCCTTTCCAGCCTGAATACAAAGCCTCTTTTATTTCCTGCTCAGTAAGAGGATCTAGAAGTTACTTCATTTGAATAGGCTTCAATCTATGAAGTTTCCTCCATAGCTTTAGCATGGTTCCCCTTGAACATGCTTCTTCCAAGAGTCCAGTAAAACCTGCTTTTAAGTATATCCTGCTTCATCCAAAAAGAGAAGAATTGAAATTAGATCCTCTTCTCTTAGTTCACCTCTACAGAGGTTGAAACAACCTAGTCTATCGTAACATTAACTCTTTTCGGGGGTCCTTTCTGCTTCCTTCCACTCTGGGCCTTGCTATATTCCAAGAAACTGTGTCCTCACCCTCTTCCTTTTCCGGGAAATGAGATTATTGGCTTGTGCTTAATCCGCTACACTCCTTTCGAGCTGCCAGTGGACGTGCTGTTCTCATCTTTTTCGAATTTGAAGCCGCGCCCTGATTCCAACTTTTTCTTTTATCATCGTCGGCTGGGTGGTCCAGCCTGGTTCAACACATTTACTTTTCGATCCGGCCCTTCCATACTTTAATAAAACTTGGGCAAGTTATCTGGTCCCCAGAGACAAAAATATGGGTATAGCGTTTACTCCTTCTTGCAACAAGAGTGGAGTAGAATGGTATGGTCCAGCTCAATTTGCCCGCCAATTTGGTTTGATGCAAATGGTTCCACTCTTTCCCCTTACATCCCTTAACTCTGAGCTATCTAGCCGAATCGATCTGACTCAGGAAAGGCTCAATCATCAGAAATGGTTCGAGGAGAGGCTGCGAAGCTTAACACCTATTGAGGTACGGAGTTCGCAAAAGACTGAAAGGAGAGGCCTAGAAGCTTAACACCGTACGAGGTACGGAGTTCTCGACTGAAAGGAGAGGAGAGCTTCAATCGAAAAAAAGCCTACTTATTCTACTCGAAAACCCTATTAGGCAGTAGTGGCAAGCACAGCAGAAAGGAGCTTTCCTAGATGTCAGGCGGGGAATCCTCATTGTGTACT
>Ga0268247_10000460_pt1 | contig 13842 bp, 11 predicted proteins | sample AgamicOrMae_FD_200245 | JGI IMG/M metagenome (GOLD analysis project Ga0268247, IMG submission 200245) | Agave microbial communities from Guanajuato, Mexico - Or.Ma.e (v2) (version 2) | ecosystem: Host-associated > Plants > Phyllosphere > Phylloplane/Leaf | place: Guanajuato, Mexico | collected...
GCCTCCAATCACAGTCTCTGGCTCGAGTTTGGCCTCAATCTGATCCATTTTGGTCCACTTTGTTGGGGGCGAAAAGGGCGAAAAGGGCGAAAAAGAGGCACTAAGTGTTAGCGGATTTTTTTGTTGCCTAATTTTTGTCAACAAATTTCTCTCTATTCTCTGCCCCACTTGGCACTGCACTGGACCTGCACTTTGGCTGCTCTCTGTTATTTTCTTTTCTGCTATTTTTTCTCTTATTTTGTCATTTTGTTGTCTCTTTTCTGTTCTCTCTTTTCCGTGCGAGCTAAGCTCCGGCCTCTCCAAAGACAAGCCATAGAGCCGAAAATTCGCCCTAAGTGCAGATGAACAGTCCCAAGTTCATACAAACTGTTTAGTTGCGGCGCCTCAGCCTCAGTGCTGAAAGTGTGTTTTATGCTTCTTCTTTTGCTTCTCGTGTCTCATTCTTTCTCTCTGCTGACCATCAGCCTTTGTTGGACTTGCATGCATTGCACTCTAAGCTCAGCCACTTCTCAGCTTCAGCTTAGAGCCCAGGCCAAGTGGGCGCCCAATTTGTGAATGTGTCAACAATCAACAGGCTCAAAGGAGGCGCGCAACTGGCCAGAGTTGAAATGGATCTTTGTCCTTTGCTCTGAAAGAGGCGCCACTAGCTTGCTGCCTGGGCAAATGCTCGACCTAAGGTGCAACTGTTGAGAACTGTTGAGGCCAAGTGAAAATGGTTTGCGCCATTTCTTAGTCTCAGTCTCAGTCTCTGCTTCTGAAATTGACTGACTGAGAAATTGGTCAGAAAAAGGTCAGGTAAAAGCTTTTCAGGTTGATGAAAAGTGAGCTTTTTGGTGAAAAATTTGCAGTGGAAAATACTAAACACTAAACACTAAACACAGTGACGAGTTGCCACAAAATGCGCCCTCAAGTTGTGACATCTTGATCCACTGCTTTGGATCAAGCCAATTCGCCCAATTCGGCCCACTGGACAGTCTGTTCTTCTTCTTCTTTTGGGCGCCGCTCAGTGTGTGTTGTTTGTTTGTCAGCCAAAAAGAAGAAGAAGAAGAAGAAGGCGAGGCCAAAAAAGGAGACTCGCCGCTTAGTTGTCGCTTAGTTGTCGCTTAGTTGCGAGCGAGAAGAATGCGCAGGATGGAAATAATTTGATTAGAGCTCAGGAAAGACTGTGTTTTGATTCCTCTTCTGAGTCTGAACTTTGCTTTGAGAGAGATGCTCTGCCCAAAGAGAAGGAGAAAGAGAAAAGCAGCAAGAGAGACTGTGTTGGGCGGCAATATTTTTCCCATTTTTGATTGACAGTCATTTGCGAATTGTGAGCAAAGCGCAGAAACAAAAAATACGCAAAAGGCCATTGCAGAAGAGGAATTTTCTAGGCTCACCATTTGGGCTCGTCTCTTTCCACTTTCTTCTCCACTTTTTTCCTCCTCTTTGCTGCCCAAAAACTGCTGGAAAAGGTTTCCCATTTGGCGCTCGAAACTGGCAAATGACTATCACAAACACTCCTCCATTTTACACCAAAAATTGCGCCCATTTTTCCCATTTTTTGCGGCGTTTTACCATTCTTTTCGTTGTGTTTTACCTTTTTTTGCAACGAACTTGGCCAATAAATCCTGCATGATATCTCTGTGATATTTATCAACATCATTCGGCAAGATTTCCAGGAGATTTCAACTAGATCTCGACTAGATTTCAACTAGAAATCTAGTCGCCCATTCACGCTCCTTATCTACAGTCTGTAGTCGACCTTTGCGGGTGACAAGCTGCGGTTGAAGATGGAAATCTCTTCAAATTTTATTAAAATTGGGCAAAAATGCCCCACAGACACTCTCTGGCCGCATCCCTTTCGTTTGGCCAGCCGCAAGTGCGTCCATTTGCGGGCCACTTGTTGACAAGTTGTTTTTTTTTCGCTTTTTTTTCTTTTATTTTTCATTTTCTCTCCATTTTTCTCCATTTTTTTCTCGTTTTTCTGCCAAACTGAGTTGAGTTTCTGTTAAACTCAGTTTGGGCAAAAACTGGACTCGAAAAAGAGAGAAACAAACAAATAGACAAACGAGCTTTGAGCTGTGAGCTTGAAGAGAAGCTCAGAGACGAAAAGGGCGAAAAAAGGCGAAAAAAGGCGAAGAAAATCTGGACACGATCAAGTGGCAGAGAGAGGCGAGCATGTTTGAGCAGGTTTGAAATTGAGTTTGGCTAAGCAGAGGAGCTCAGCTTGTGCTCGTTTGCCTTCCCTTGTCTGCGACTGAAGATTCGCTCAGGCCGATAAGCCGCCCAGTGTGACAGTTGCGCAAGAGTGAAAAGTTTCTTCGTTTCATCGTTTGGGCTTTGTGTTTGTTGGCATGAGAAGAAGAAGAAGAAAGCGGCGAGTTTTCAGTTGCAACTTGCAAGTATCGCTCGTCGTGAGTCTCTTCGCGGCCTTCTTCTGGCTGCTTGAGAAGTGTTTGAGACTCGCAAGTGGAGAGCAGTGGAAAGCGAGAGAGACAGAGACAGAGACTAGAGTGAGCAGAAAACAGGTTGCGTCTGTTTGCGGGCGACTGTCTTTGGCCAGCTCGGTCGGCGAGCAAAGTGGAGGGAAGATGAGCAGAGAGGCAAAGAGACGAGCTGCGAGAAGGCCAGAAAGGAGGAAGAGGAGGAGAGAAATCGGATTAGTCTGTTGTTTGTTTGATTGTGTGCGGCTGGAGAAGTGTTGCAGTTGTTGCAGTTGTTGTTGCAGTTGTCCTCCTTCTCGCAGCCTGTCCCTCTGTCTGTTTCTGCCCGTCTGTCCGTCTGTCTGTCTGTCTGTCTGAGTCTACGCGCGGCGATACCTTTGGGCATCTCTAGCTTGTGGCGGCTCGACGCTTAGATAGTTTTGTTGCACTTTGCGCCCCTCTGTTTGCATGCTGGGCCGCCGAGCAGGACGAGCGGCCCAGTTTGCGCGCGCCGCCACCAGAGGGCGTCCCCCAGTTTATAGGCAAGGCTCGGCGCGAATGCTGATTCGCCTGCAGCGCTTCACGTTGAATGTGCGGCCCATGCTCCGCTCTGCTCTGCTCTGCTGGAGCGCGCAATCCGCGCGCTCAGTATAGGCAAACTGTTGAGCGGCTGCTGCTTGGTGGCGGCGGAAGTGCGCGAACAGCACCCCTCTGCTTGAGACAGACCCATTTCGGAAGATTAGCCGCCGCCGCTCGGCCGCACACACGGGCGGCTCCGATTGAGGCGCCGATTTGACGTATCACTCTGGGGCAGCTCCATTTGCGGCCACTGCGAGCCGAGTTGAGCCGAACTGGTGGACCAATTGGGCGCCGATTACCCACTGTCGATTGTCGACCGGCGACTGCCGACTGTCGACTGTCGATTGCGGCGCCCTGAAAACGTCGCCCTGAAAACGTCGCCCTGAAAACGTCGCCCGCCCGCAATGGCCGCCCTCAGATTTCCTAAAACGCCCTTAGACGCCCTCAGACGTGCTGAGCTCGTCCATTGAGCTGGCCCATCCATTGAGCCAATCGGCATTCATGGCGACCAAACTGGGCCGGCGCCCCAACGACTCAGAGCTCGAGTGGGCTTGGGTCTGCAGTGGGCCCGCATGGACTGTCTCTGGCTGCCTGTGACCAGCGTTGGGCTGGCATTGGGCGGCTGCCGCGCGGAGATTAGGCGCGGCTTAAGTCTGGTGTTCGCTGGCTGGCTGCTTGTTGCGGCAAACTCGTGCAGGCGCGCACAAGCCGCCAGGGATTATAGAGCGCAACTGGTGCTCTGCTGGTGTGGAGCGTGCGCCAGTTTGCGCGTGCTCGGCCCAATTCCATGCGGGCCACTGTTGCCGCTCAATACTGGCTTGAAGCGAGCGCGAGCGAACTAAAATTGGGCCGTTTTGCCTGTTGCGGCCAAAGTTCGCCGGCGCGCAGACGCACTAATGTCGCAGACGCACTCAGGTGAGAGTCGGTGGCCACTCGTTTGCGCTGCTCGCTCGCCGGCCTCACCGGTGAACTGAGGCCAACCGGGAGCAACAACTGGGGCCGACCAGCGGACTGCATCCGAGCGGCCAGATGGAAAAGGAGGCGCCTGGAAAGGAGAAGCCTCGAAAGAGAGAGAGAGAGAAATCGGGTGCAACTTGGAGAGCTTAGCGCGCATCTGGCCGGTGGGGCCGCGCGGAATTAGCGGCCGGCGGAGGAAAGCCGAGTTAATCCAAGTGTTTGGGGCTGCTAAGTTTGGGATTATTGTTAAGTCTGGGGCTCAATGGCGTTTTTTTCCTCTTCTCTTCTCTTTTTTGCCCGTTTTGTTGGGCGCGCAAAAGTTGGCTGGAAAAAGTTGGCTGACAAAAAGGGAACAAAACGGCGGCCGAAAAGCAGAGACTAGTGAGAATGGCGACTTGAGAGACAACGTGGAGTCGAATGAGAGGAAGAGAGAGAAAAATGGTGGCTAGAGATTTGCCTAATTGTTTCTGCGGCCTTTTGTGTGCAGCAAACGGCAAATGGCGAATGGCAAATGGCGTTGTGCAAAAGTTCGCTGGCGAACTTTTGCTCCTGTCAGCCAGCACAGTTCGCTGAGACGAGCAAAATGCGGGCGCAGACAGTTCGCCGCGCAACCAGCACATTCTCGCCCTAGTCTCTAGTCTCTCTAGTCTCCAGCAGACAAACAGGCAGCCAGCGCGTCAAAGTGTCGCCTCGAAAGTTCGCCAGCTCCTCTCTTGCGCCTCGAGTCTCTCAGCAAACGCAAATGGGCGCTTCTTGCACTCTGGTCTTTTCTAGCCTCTCGGCTGGCCTTTTTCCTCCTCTTTGTCGCCTATTAGCCTTGGATTAGGACGCTTAAAAATGGCACAAACACACCAAATTCGGGCCCCAAAGCAAAGACGAAGCGTCTTTTTGGGCTCCGTCTTGTTAGTGCGGCCGGGCGGCAAATTATTGGCTTGTTGAACTTTGCCTGCTGGGCGCCCTTCTCGTCCGCTCGCTCGCCTCTCACTGTCGCCCCTCAGGTGCGGCTGAACAACAATTGCATTTGCATAACATGCTCACTTTCTCCCATTTCGCCGCCTCTCGCTCATTTGTTCATTTGCTCCTCTGCCCAGTTGGCATTTCGCAAGCTTCCTCAGACGCGAAAACAAGAGGCGCCTCTGGCGCTCCTCTGCTGCTGCTTCTGCTTTCTGGCAGCCTCAAGCGCCCCCAACAAGCCTTGTCTCTGCGGCCCAACGAAGACAGGCGATAATCTTTTCCTCCTGCGCTCAGCTCGCCTCAGTCCACGATGACAGTTCACTTGAATTGGCCCCTCCAGTTGACGCCAGTTGACTCCTCTCCAAGCGGCTCGCTCGGCGCCCTCAGCTGCTCCTTCGCAGCGCCAAGACATGGTCAGAGGAGTGCAAACATGGACAAAGAGACGAGAACGCCCATGGACGAGTATCGATTTCTGGCCTCTCTTCTCTTTCCTTTCCTTTCCTTTCGTTTGTTTGTCCACGCCTGTTTGTTCGCTCGTCGTCTGTTCGCTCGAGTCTGCTGCTTTGTTTGCCCTCAGCTCAAGGGCGAACATTCGTCCTTCTTCCACTGCAATCATCTGCAATTGTTCGCTCCTTAGCTCTTGGACTCCTTAGCTCCTCTGCCTATTCGTTCGTTCGTTCGTCGCTCTCTGGCATGTTCGCTGCTTCGCTTGTTCGCTGTTTCGCAATCTCCAAAGCTTCTTTGCTGCTCCTCCAACAAGAGAGGAGAAGACGCACCTCAGCCGCTCAAGCGGCGCACATTCCAACAGGTAATGCTGTGCTCCTCTTTTGGCAAAACAATGGCCTGTCTCTCTGGGCGCGCGCAATTCCATTATCCTAATTGACTTTCGCCCGACCTCTGGCTGAGGAGGCGCAAAGCTGAGCAAGCTCACTTAATGCACACGCTCACTGGCCTCAGCGAGCGGCGAATGTGCTCCTCTTTTTAGTTGGCTGGCCGCTGAACTAAGCCCAGCCAACTAAGTTCGCCGGTTTGCACCAAGCAACTGGGCGAACACGAAAGCAGCAGGCAGCCCGCATTTCGAGTCGCTTACTTCCAGGCGCACGAACCGACGGGAGCCATTTGGGCCGCGGCTGCCCCCAAGTGTTGCCTTGGAGGAGTGGGGCCCAGCGCGCACAGAAGCAACCGACTGGCGCCCTAATCCTTTGGGTCCGCTCCAGTTGGCCGACAGCCAGCACCTGTGGAGCGGCCTATAAAAGCGGAGTTGATGCAGTAGTATGTTTGAGGGCACTTTTGAGCCCGTTGAGAGTTGCTGTCAGATTGGTGGCTGAGCTGGCGGGCGCCAAGTGGGCGAGATGCGGGCAGTGGGCAGACGCAGGGCCGAATTGCATGGGCAAGTGGAGGCGGCAGAAGAGCAGAGCAGTGAGAGAGAGAGCTGAGCTCTAGTTGCCTGAGCTCTAGTTAAGCACAGGCCGGCTCGCCAGTGCGAGGGGAGGAGGCAACAAGTTCGCCAGCGAACCATTTCCATTTGCGGGCAGTTGGAACTGTTCGTTTGGCTGGTGCGGCGCTCAGCTGAGCTAAGCTGAGGACAGGCGGCCGCTTGTTCGCCGCCGGCGGTGCTCGATAAAAAAAGATTAGGCGCGCGCGGATAATCCCGCACTGCTGCGTGCCCCAAGTGTAAGCGAACTTGGCCAGCGAACTTTGGCGGCGAACTTGCGCTGGACTTGGGCCGGTGGACTTGCACTGGCGCAAGTTCGCTGGACGAATCCCAGCGACCGACTGCGATGACTGCCAGCGCATTTGGGCGGCGAATCTTGCTCTGTGTGCGAGTGTGTTGCACAACCAGTGTGCACAACTCGGGCCAGCGAACAAACCAAGACTAAGAGACGAACGCACAAAAGCACAGACGAACGCACAGACGAACTTTTGAGCAGAAGAGGAACGTGTCTGATGGTGTGTTGCGCAAGCGAGTGAGCGCCGAGTTGCGGCGCGCACAACTCGGCGCGAACAGGTTGCGTGTCATTGGAGGCGGCGGCGCGTTTGGAGGACGCGCCAAAAGCATGATAAATCTCTTCCTAACGACCACCAGTCGTCGGCCCACAGAAGCCGCCTAGACTGGGCGCATCTCGGCCGGCGCCACAGACTGTCTGCGCGTGTGCCTCTGCTTGTGTCTCTGCGCAATCTGTGCCTTTCAACTTCAGGCCAGTGTCCATCTGCCATGGACCGTCTGCGGCCATAGACAGACTGTATATGCTTGGCCGGGCGCAACAATGTGTCGCAGCGGCGCACCTGAGCCAGTGGGCATTGTGCGCGGGCCCTCAGGACGAGCGTGTTCCCGTTGAGTGATTGAAAATGAATACGAGAGGCAAAATTAATCACCTTGGGAGTTTGTTTGTTCCTCCGCCGGCGCCAAACTTCTGCCTGCTTGGCGGCGAGCTCCTCTCTGATCTGCCTTTGAGTTGCCTTTGAGTTGCGAGCTGTGAGCTGTTGGTTGCCCTTAGCTGCGGGCTAGCCTTAGCTTGCCCTTAGCTGCCCTTTGCATTGAGCGTCGTGCTGAGCGGCCGACTTGATCTAATCTCGGCCGGCTTCTCGTTGGCTGAAACGGGCGCGAGTTTCAACGCGGCCCAAGCTTGGTCGTAATTGCGTTTGATCGATGACTCTGAGCGTGCAATATGCAACCTAAGGCATAGTGCAAGTGGCCAACTGCACTCGGCCAATGCTTATTCAATTCTGCGCTGGCCACTTGTCCACTGCAGTTGCGCTGTTTATTTCTATCTATCTTTTATATCTGTGTGTATTTGTGCCGCAGAATAGTGAGCCATACGCCACACGCCACACTCACTGGCTAATGGGCAGCGTTTTGGGCCAAATTTGCATTCGCGCGCGCAAAAATGATCCGCCAAATGATGACATAAAATCGAACCTGAGCAGAATTTCCTTTTCCTTTTCCTTTTCCTTTACATTTGCAGCCAGAGATCAGCCGCGCAGATCTGGAGCCGCAAATGCAAATGATCGGCGCTAAGGGAAAAGAGAAATGAGAGAAATGAGGGAAAAGAGGGAGAAAAGTGCGCGCAAAATGAGCCCCAAACAGCAGACAGTGCCAAAACAGACAGTCACCAGTGGCCCGGCGGGCAAACAATCATGAGAGATGATTCTCTCTGTCTCATTCCAGCTCCTCACTCCAACTCTCTCGGGGGCCTCCAAACAGACAGACAGACAGACAGACAGACAAACTGAGAGACAAACTGAGAGAAGGAGGGACATTCCTCGTTTGCGGGCCCTCAGCTGGAGGCGCGTGGTGCCATGTGGGCCGCTTGGGAGGCGAAATTATTCAAACAATTTGCGTTTAATTGGACTCTGGCTGTCTGCGCGCGATGTGAAACTCGATAGGTTCCATGCTAGTGGCTGTCTGTGCTCGTGTGTGCGACTGTTCGCGACTCTTCGGGTGCTCTACTGTCTGTCGTCGGGCTCAATAGTACTATCAAGTCCGAAGCTGAGGATGGCCGATCCTTAGCTTTGGCTTCAGAGCTCAGTTTTGGCCCCGCGAACTGTTGACGTCACATCGGCGGCCCTAAGGGCGCGCGCGCACTGAGCCAGCGAACTTTCGGCCGCCCAACGCCCGCCGCTCGGGCCTGCCGCTTGGTGGGCCGTCCGCGACAGACAGACGGGCCCAAGCAGAGGGACGCGGCGATGAGAAGTGGCGATATTGTCAATCAGCGGCCAGCGTCGCCGCCAATTGGCCAAAGTGGGCCCGTGCGCGGCCCTTGGCTCGTGTGCGGCGCTGCAATTTACCGCGCGGGCCTGCCCGCACTCGCACACACTCTGCGGGTCCCGCCCGTGCAAAGTGAACGGAAAAAGAGGGGGCGTGTCCCTTTTTTGGGTGGGCGTGAGTCTGCGCGCGGAGGAGGCAGCATGCAAATGGTTTGGGCGCCCCAGGAGCTGCCTGCTGGCCGTTTGGCGTGCCCAATGGTCTTGGGCGGCCAGGAGAATGCTGGAGAGAAGGCAGAGAGACCATTCTCGAGGCGACCAGTGTGGCCTGGGCCGCGTTTGGGGCCGAGACACTCGAGGAGCAAGTGCACACTCGAGTGGGCGCGCTGCCCACAGACTGCGTGTGGCACTCGAGCGCCGCTGGTGGCCCCACTTGGCCGGCGCCAGTGCTCAGCTCCAGTGGTCAGCTCCAGTGGTCAGTGAGGTCCAAGCGGTGAGGCAGCGGCGCACACTCATGCACGAGCGGCCGGGCAGAACAATGGCCGCCTGTTTGAGTCTGTCTCTGCTGTGTGTCTCTGCTTGCCTCTCGCACACAGTTCCAAGTGTGCCGGCCCACTGCTTTGGGGCCCAAAATGCTGGACGAAAGTTGGTTGCAATTGAGTGGCGCTGTTTCGATTTGATTTGATTTGATTCGATTCGATTGGATTCGATTTGATTTGGTTTGATTGTTTCGCTCGTCGAAATGGCGGCCGAAGTGAGTGTTTGGCGGCGGACAGTCTTTGGCGATGGACAGTCTCTGGCGATGAAGTGGATGAAGTGGCCGCCAAGTGAAGACTGTGACACTCTTCGCGCCGCACACAGTCTGCGGGATGGAAACGCGCAAACGGCGCTTCTCAAAGCGTCTCAATGGGCGCAAAGTGGCTCCCATTTGCTTTGGAACGCCTCAAGACTCAAGACTAGTCCAAGAGACCACCTTAGGGCTGGCGCACTTTCAACGTTTGCTTTCAGGTTTGCTGCTCTTTGGGTTTGCTGCATTTTGCGGCCAAATTTGGCCACCAAATTTCCCCTTAGGACTGGCGCATTTGAACGCCAATTGAGCGCCAATTGTCCAGTTTGAATCGAGCCCCACGGAGTGTGAGCGGCGGACTGTCTGCGCTTGCGGTTTGTCCACTTTGAGCGAGTTCAGCTCGAGTTTCAATTGCCAAAGTTTCATTCGCCGAGTTTCTCTCGCCAAGTTTCAATGCCAACTCGCCGGGCGATCACCTGAAAAGCGGCCAAGTTTTGAGCAAGTTTAAAGCAACGTTTGGCCGCCACACACGACGACTGTTGGGCGGCTTGTCTCTTTGTGCGCCCAGTTGGCCGCCCAGTGAGCTTTAGGCGAGTTGTTTGTTTGTTTCTTTCTTTCTTTCTTTCTGCTGCTCGTTGCTGGCCGATCAGCAGCCAGAAGTGAGCAGTAGAAATATGTACACGAAATGGAGCCGCAGCTAAGGGGGAATTATTTATTCATGAATTCTGTGTGTCTATATTTTCGGCCTGGCCTCTTGCGGTTTTCCCTGCTGGCCAGTTGTTTGGCCAGCCGTTGGGAAGCGTTTGGGGCCAAAAGAGAAGAGGAGGGAACTCGTGCGGGCAGAGACAGTCTCTGAATTGAAACGCCGAACTTCCAATTCAATTGAGCAACGACAAATTTGCAACCAACGGCCAGAGACTAGTGCACGAGAAGAGGAGACAGAGAAGCAGTTTTCGAGCCGCAGGAAGTGGGCTGCTCTAAGGCCAAGGACAGTCTCTGGCCGCAGACTGTCTCTGGCTGCCAATTGTGCGCGAGGAACAACAATTGCCCGACAACAAGCTGCCAAGCAGGACAGCTAATCTAGATTGACATCTTTCTTGCTTGTGTGCCCGCGCGGCTCGTCTGCGCTTTGTGGCACTGCAGGCGGCTCCTTCGCCTCCTTGGCCCACCCTTAGGGCTAGACTGCGGGCCACACTCTGAGTTTGCTCGTCGGGGTCGAGCTGGAACGAGCTTGATCAAGCTGGAAGCCTCGAGGGCGCCCCAACTGCGCGCGAGGACCCCAAGAAGTGGCGGCTTTTCTCGCGAAACACTGCGACTTGGGCGGCCCGAACTGTGTGCGACTGTCTGCGGGACAGTTTGTGGGCTGGTTGCGCCACAGAGACGCGAAAAAAGAAAAATAAAAAGAACAAGGAAAAGAAAATGCAGTCTAGTGACAGGCGCAAACGAGCCGAAATGGACAGTCAATGATGATTGACAAATGAATTAATTGTCGTGCGAACTTGTGCTTGTACGACGCGTGTACGATTCGCGCAAACTCGCGCGAATCGTACAAGCACGATATAGGCGCGCTCGTACGACGCGCGTGCCACCGCAGCTAGTCCGCCGCGCCGCAGCTTGTGCTCCGCCGCAAAACGAACGCTCAAGGTCGCCCGCCTCTCCTATAAGCGCACGGTTGGTGGCCCTTAGTGCGCGCACTACTAGTGAGCTGCGGGCCAGCCGCGGAGGACTAGCTGCGGCCGGCGGTCTCTTTTGTTTTGGCCCCACGGCGGCACTCCAAAGCGTTGCCAGGCTGGAATGTCTCAATCTGGGCCCGCTCAGCCAAGGCCGAGCGACAAGGTGACAAATTGGGGCCAAAAGCGGGCGACTGGGGCGAGTGAGAAGACCTTGGGCGGCGGCTCAAAGGGCGGCCAGTCTGTGTGTGTATCAATTTAACTCAATTCGCCACTCGGCATCCAAGCGGAAAGTTGTTTGTCTGTTGGTAGGACTGTTGTCTGTTCTTAGGACTGGCTGCTGGCTGCTGGCTGCTTGCTGTTGGCCTCTGCTCTCAATCTCAATCGCAGTCTCAATCTCAATCTCGATCGAGTGCAAACAAAGACGAGGAACACAAATCGATTGGTCAGACCAACAGATTGATGGAATGTTTGCTCCAGAGGCGCTCTCTTGCTCTCTTGTTTGTCTTGTTGTTGTTCTTGTTCCAATTCCAGTTGTTGCAATTACAATTTGCGGCTTCTTGCTCGGCCGCCTCTCACTCGCTGGCTCACTACTGGCTCAAAAAAGGTGCCCACAGGCCAACACAAAGCCAGCAAGCCAAGCTGGCCCTCCGCAAGCCAAAGGGCGGCAACTCAAAGGGCTTTTTGGCCACATTTTTGGCCAAAAAATTATCTCTCTCCCCACCTGAGTTGTTCTTACAATTTGTCTGGAGATCCAATTCGAGTCCCGGTCAGCAAGAAGCAACAAGCAACAAGCAACAATGCTGCAAGGGGCGCCCTTTTGCTCTTGTTCATCAAACAAACGAACTGGCCACTGTTCCTTAGGGTGACCAGAAAACACACTGCACACAGAGAGCGACGCGCTCAGAACAAGACAGATTAATTTTTGCCGCCGCTCTCAAACTGCGCAAATTGGCCCAGTTTAAACTCGGCAGTTTACACTAGCAAATAGCCACCGTCTGCAGGAAGCGCCGTAGACTGTCTGCGGCAGACTATTTGCGGCAGACTGTCTGCGGCGGCAAACTGCGCGCCCCAAACTCGCGCCCAAACAGTTCACTCGCAAAGTTCGCTGGCAAAGTTCGCTCGCAGCTTTGCCCAAATGATTTGCCCAAATAGTTCGCTCAGCGAACTTGCCGCTCACCAGCTCGGCCTCAGCTCCAGTCTCGCGCCCAGTTCCAGGCCCAGTCCGCGTGGCAGTCTCGCGGCGACTGGGCCAAATCAGGGCCTCTCTGCTGGGCATTTTCTTCAGACTGGCTTCCATAAACTTGCACAAACAACCTTTCAGCTCGCTCGCAACACTGTGCTCTTTGTTGTTGTAGTTGTTTCACCATGTTCAGTTCACGCCCAGATAACTTACCTCCTTGCTTCTTCGGCGCGCTCGTCTGATTGCAGTTCTTCGCGCACACGAGAGCTGACCTGCACGAGACAGTCAGCTCTCGTGAATTGGTCTATGCTGCACTTATTGCCTATGGATGCGTTTTATATGAGTGCAATTTTCTTAGAGAGTGCAGTTTTCGTTGAGCCGGCTGTTAGTCTTGAGGTGTTAGTCTTGAGGAGAAATGGTCCACAGAGCTGAGCTGCGGCAGTGCTTCTCGCTTCTCACTTGGCTTCTGAGACTTGAGACTTGAGGCGCCAAGTTCGATTGGACGATGGTTGCAATGAGCTGGAATGGTGTTTGTTCGCTGGGCGAACTTTGCGCGTTCGATCTTGATGTTCGGCGGCGAAAATGTCCTTTGCTGGGCCCGCATTTTGCGCTCACTTTGGAGAGCGACCATCTTGACTGTTCGCTGGCCAACCAAAGACTGAGAGGGACGAACTTCGGCGGAGAAACATCGAACAGACTCTTGCGGCTCTTAGCGAGCGGGATATTAATGGAGGCAAAGAGGAAAGAAGCAGTAATAATAGTGATAATAATAATCAAAAGTCGCCTCCAGTGGCTTGTTGTTAATCGCTTGGCATTGGATTTGGATGGATTTGAATCGGAGGCTGAGCGGTGGATTGGGGCGCGCAGGAGTGAGCAAGCGAAGAGCAGGAGGAGGGGGGAAAAAGTTTGAAAAGAAGCTAGAGGAGCAAAGCTTGGTTCTTAGTTGAAAAAAGAGTATTAGCGCGATATTATTATCGGAGTGCGCGTGCAACACGAGCCACAGTGTGCGGAAAGTGCGGCCAAGTGTTGGCGAGTCCATGTTTCCAGCCCAGCCAGACAAGCCTCCAGTGCTGAGGAGCGCCCGCAGACACACAGACACACAGACGCACCAGACACATGGCCAAGACGGCCACGAACAACGGTCACGAATGACGAAATCCGATTGACAATTCAAATGCTCTTACATACTTTGGCTCAATGAGATCCGCTTAACCGATGAGCTGGCCGCCTTCTGCCTGCTGGCTTCTGGCCGGCCTACACCTTAATGCTAACTAAGCGCAACACTGCACGCTCGCCCATCGTACACTCAGACCCCCATCAAACACTTACTAAGCAACACATGGCTCCAAGGTGGCCGCCCGCCGCAAGTGGTCGCCTCTGCAGCCCCAGAGAGTCGCCCTCTCTGATCACTGTTGCAGCTGGCGGGGGCGTGGCCATGCGCCAGAGCAGAGGCCTGGCGAGCGGGGTTTGTGGCCCAGCGGTTGATGCAAGAGTTTGGATGCTCTTCGTACAAAAATTTTGTGCGAAAAGTAATGTGCGAACGAGTGTGCGATCGATTTGGGCGAACGAGCTGCGCCGAAGCATTGATTTTGGGCTGGGAAATTC
>Ga0268247_10000466_pt1 | contig 13639 bp, 6 predicted proteins | sample AgamicOrMae_FD_200245 | JGI IMG/M metagenome (GOLD analysis project Ga0268247, IMG submission 200245) | Agave microbial communities from Guanajuato, Mexico - Or.Ma.e (v2) (version 2) | ecosystem: Host-associated > Plants > Phyllosphere > Phylloplane/Leaf | place: Guanajuato, Mexico | collected...
GAGGCTAGTGTTCCGAGAGACTGGCCATTGATTGGTGATTTAAAATCCATCTGAGAGGCCGAGTTAACACATTCAACTGGGCTCTTATCGAACGGAAGCGATCGGACTTTTTTCTAATTTAAAGAGTCGCCTCGGCAGCGCGTCTGTGAGGCGATTTTATTCTCGCTCAATCAATTGAATGGGGGGCCAACCTTTGAATAGCCGGCCGGCTGCCATCGAGTCGCCTCCAGACTAATAAGGTCCACGAAGCTCTAGGCCTTGGGTGCCCTTTGGGCCAATCGATCTAGTGGGGCGGCCTTTTTTCGCCCGCCGCCGCCGACGTGGATCGATTGTCTCGCATTGATGAGACGAGTATGGGCCATTGATATGGGCGTGTGGAAATAGCTAAAGATTATATGAGCTATCAAGTCGGAATTATCCCGCCTTTTCAATATTGGCAGTGGGCGCGCGCGCACTGCATGGGCCAGGCTAGTGCATGGCGAGCGCGCACTGACAGGGCCGAGGACTAGCTCTCCTTACGACCTGCTCCTTTGGCCAGCTCCTCCCCCGCCCTCTCCTCCCACTCTGGCCCCTTTCACCTCTGGCTAAATTCTTCCCAATTCCAATTGATTGGACGCCGGGCCGCCGCCACTTGTTCCGGCTGGCGAGCGGGAGGCGAACCCAATCGGAGGCCAGCGGACATGAATACAGTGCCCATGAAGCGGCGGCGGCACTGGCGGCCCAATTTGAGCGGCTGGGACGGGCCCATTGGCGAGCAAACATATTAGATGGTAGTCACAATGGTCGAGACGCGGCCGGCAATATCTTTCAGCAAGGCCGAAGCGTATCGGCGAGGCACTTGGGCGCTTTGGGTGGCGCCCACAGCCACGCGCCATTAGTGACATTATTGCTTTCCGCCAGTCTCGCCAGTCTCGCTAGTCTCGCCGGCCAGCCAAACGAGGACTAGGGTCGGGCGACGGGCGAGCGCCCAGTCGGCCCTTCCAGGAAGCGTGCAGGCGAGTGACCAAGTGTTTGAAAATGATGAAGCGTTTCCCATTTAGCCAGACGGACGGGCCGCGTCGCCCCTCGTGTGTGGCTGCACGGGCGTCTGTGGGCAGCCCGTGGGACTGGCGCTCGCCCAACACAAGTCCCAATATAAATTCAAATCCGATTGCTCCTGCCTCGCCACTGCTGCACGGCCCAAGCAATGAGATAGAGTCAATGAAATATATATATATATATATATATATAGATAGAGTGTTGGGGCGAGCAAGTGTGTGGGGCGCGCATGCAGAGCGGCGGCGCGGATTTCTCCCCCGATGGATAATAAATGGGCCGCCGGCGTTAACTAGGAAAAAAGCTGCCGCCCGGCCGGATGATGAGGAGCACGGAGAGACTTGAGAAGGGGGAGGAGAAGGAGCAGGAATTTGCGAGTGCCGTCCGCTGACAGTTCCACTTACTCTCCGGCCGGCCGCAAGCGAGCCGGCTGCCCAAGACGAGGGTGGTCGAAGGAATTCGCATTGAGCCGCGAAATCCGCCGAGGCCACCCACAGTGAAGCCAAGGGGCCGCCGCCTGTTGCCAGTCAGGCCAGGCACTCTGGGAGGGCGTCGAGCTGGTGGCCGAATGCACGAAGGCGCCGAGCTCGCCCATTGGTCTGGGCAGCGAGGTGCGCGCGCATACTCAATTGTCATCGCCCACCTAGAGGGTGTCTCTGGCTGGAGGCTCGTGGGCCAAGTGCAGGGCCCTGCCCAGCAGCACTGGCTGATTATTTGCGGGCCTGAAAACGGGGCAGAAGAGCGAGAGCTAAGCCAGCCTCGTCCGTTGCGTTAGAGTCCCATCCTATTGCGTGGCCTCTCGAGGCGCAGCCAGTGTGTGTTGTTAGTTTGATCTAAAGTAGATCTCTTGGCTAAGTAAGTGCAAGTGAAAGGCGGGCGGCCGAAAGAGAGACAGTATATGAGCGAGCTTTGCGAGGGTCCAGAGGTCTAGAGGTCTGGAGGTCTAGAGGGCGCCTAGGAGAGTCTCAGAAGGAGGTTCCGGTGGGCGCGTTTGCCGGCGAGCTGGCGCAGTTGGCCCGCCGATAGAGCCATGTCTGAATTGGACAGAGGCGCAGCTAGTCGCAGCAGCGCCACCAACAGCGCCTCCACTCTGACCAGCCGGCCGGGCCACTCGCTGGCCAGCTCGCTGGGCGCTGGTGGAAGTGTGTCTGCCGGAAGTGGGGCTCGTGCCAAGCTGGAGACAAGCTCGGGGGCTGAGGTGCGCCAACAGAGACAACAGCAGCAGCAGCAGCAGCAAGGGAAACATCAGCAGCAACAATCAATACTCCAGACACAGGAGAGAGTGTCGTCGGGGGGCCAGCGGCAGACAGGCAGCCAGTGGGCCGGCGATTCGTCGGCGGCCAGTGGTCAATTCTCGACGAGCCAAAGGGGCCCAAATGCGCCACTGAACACCACGAGCAGCTCGCAGCGTCTAGGTTCCATTGAGATTTTGAACGAGAACAAACAGAGACAGTTGCAACTGGAGCAACAGGAATCCTTCAGGCACCACTTGGAGGAGAGACAGCGATTTATCCAACTGCAGCACAAGCAACAGAGGCAACAGCAGCAACAAAGCGGCGCCCCAAACCAGCCGGGCAGCCTCCAGCAGCAAGTGGGCGAGCCAGATCTCAGCTCGAACCCCGCCTACCAGGTGCAAGCCTCGGCCATGGACTACGAGGAGGCGTTTCCGGGCAGGCGCGACAAACTGGCCACGAGCCAAACGAGGGCGAGCGTGGCCAGCCGGTCGGGCGTGGCCGTGAACCCGTTCGACTCGGCGCAGGACGAGCTCACCGGGGCCGAGCTGGAGTCCAGCTGGAGACTGGGTCAGACAGGCGGAGGGGCAGCCTCCAAGAACGGCTTCAAAGCCACCCTGGTGGACGCCGAGCAGGCAGCCTGGCAGGCCGGAAGCGGGGCCGGAAACGCAAAAGGGGCCGCGGAGAGGCGCGGCAAGCAGGCGGGCGCCGGTGGTGAGGGCGCCTTCGAGGAGGAGCGAGGGGTGAGCGGGACCGAGCAGGATGAGGGCCGAGCTAAGGGTGGCAGCAGATACAGCAAGGTGGCCGAGGCCAATTCGTGCAGCTACAACTACGGCGACGGCCCAAATGAGGTCCCATTCTACCGGAAGGATCTGAGCGCCATCCTGCAGGAGTGTCGCGGCTCCAGGCGGTTGGTGATCCTGATTGTGGCCATTGCCTTGCTGTTGGACAACATGCTGCTCACCGCAGTGGTTCCGATAATTCCGGCCTACTTATACAGATTGAGGATAGAGCGCGAGCACCGCGAGGCCCTGCTCAAGGCCGACCAACAGCTGGCCGCCAATAGGTCGCTGGTGGGCCCAGCGAGAGTTGGCAACAAGGGCCAGTCCTCAGGGTTGTTCTCCCGCTTGGACAGCGACCGAAACGGGCGACTGGACGAGGAGGAGATCCAGACGGAGCTGGAGCGGCGCATCAATCAGTCGATTGCCGGTGCAAGAGACAGGTTCTCGGGCAGTTTCTTCAAGCCGGGCGTGGTGAGACCACAGCAGCAGCAGCAGAAGCAGCTGCTGGGCGAGGATGAGGCAAATGAGGGCGACCAGGAGGATGAGGACGAGCAGGAGGGCGACCAGGACAGTTACCGCGACCAGTTGGCGCGTTCCCAGGCCAAGGGCGGCCGCAGACGAGGGGGCGGCGCGCGCGCCCGCAAAGGCGGCCGCTCCCGGAAGACGCATCCTTCCGGCCAGGACGACGAGCTCGAGGAGGGCGAGGCCGAGGGGGCGGCAGTGCGGCGAGTGCGCGCCCCGCCCGAGCCAGCCAGACGGCCGTTGGAGGGCGCGGCCGACGAGCCGGACGAGTACGAGGAGCTGGAGAGCGGCGACCGGAAGGCTGGCCCGGAGCCTTCCGGAAATCAGGCCAGCTCGAGCGGGGCAGGCCAGCCGGAAGGGGGGCGAAGGGCGGCCAGCAGAGGAGCTTCCGGCGGGCCCAGACTGGCGCAGGTGGCGCGCCAGCAACAAGCGCAGGAGGAGCGCAGGAGGCCGCCGAACGAGCGGAAGGAGACGCCAGCCGGGGGGCAGAGCCGCAGAAAGGAGGATAGAGACAGGGAGGAGGAGGAGCAGGAGGAGGAAAAGGGCCGCGGCGAGGACGAGGAGGACGACGACGAGGACGCGGCCAACTCGCGCCGCTGGTCCAGGTTGCGCTCCACGCTGGCCAGCTCGGCCAGGAAGAACGGCAACGATACTGACACGCTGGGCAGCATGTGTCTGCGGCTGGCGATGGGCGACTGGCCGCAGTCCGCGGCCGACGAGCAGGCCGCCCGGCGCGCCCCCAAGACCAGGCCCAGCTCGGCGGCCAAGTCGGGCCAGCGAGCCAGCACTCAGCTGGACAGCGAGCCCGACGAGGACCAGGACGACGAGGAGCAGGCGGGCGACCAGCAGGCGTCCAGAGCGGCGGCGGCCGGAAGGGAGCCGATGGGAGAGAAGCCAGGGCCCAGGGCGAGCCGCTTGCGACCGGGCGACTCGGCGGGCAGGAGGCAGCAGCTGAACAAGATCCAAAAGGGGCCAGACTCGCGCTGGGCCGCCCAGGACGAGGCTCGGTCGACAACAAGTGGACCTGAGACGGCGGAGAAGGCCCAGAAGGAGCCCTGGCAGCTGGACGACGACGAGCTGGTGATCAACCACCAGGACATTGTGGACGAGAGTTTCGAGGTGGGCGTCATGTTCGCCTCGAAGCCCATTGTGCAGGCCATAGCCAATCCATTCATTGGGGCGATCACCAATCGGGTGGGCTTCACTCTGCCAATGTTCCTCGGCTTCACCATAATGTTCCTGTCCACCCTGGTCTTCGCCTTTGGCTCCACCTATGGGACCCTGTTTCTGGCGCGCGCCATCCAGGGCGTGGGCTCGGCCTGCACCTCGGTGGCCGGCATGTCGATGATTGCCGAGCGCTTTCCCGACGACGCCGAGCGAGGAAACGCCATGGCGGTGGCGCTGGGCGGCCTGGCGCTCGGGGTGGTCATTGGGCCCCCATTTGGAGGATTCATGTACGAGTTCTTTGGCAAACCGTCGCCCTTCATTGTGCTCGCCGGGCTGGCCCTCATGGACGGCCTGTTGCAGTTGCTGGTGCTACAGCCAAGGGTCAGCAAGAGCCAAGAGGAGGGCGCCTCCCTGTTGACGCTCATCAATGACCCGTACATCTTGGTGGCCGCCGGCGCGATCACCTTCGCAAACACCGGAATTGGAATCCTCGAACCGGCGCTTCCCCTCTGGATGATGGACACCATGCAGGCCAAGAACTGGGAACAGGGGGTGGCCTTCCTTCCGGCGGCACTCTCCTACCTGTTCAGCACGAACATTTTTGGCAACCTTGGCTTCAGGATTGGCCGCTGGCGTTCGGCCATGCTGGGGCTCATCATCATTGGTTGCTCACTGCTACTTATCCCCTTTGCCACCCGGGTTGATCATTTAATCTTGCCAAATGGAGCCATAGGCTTTGCAATCGGAATGGTGGATTCCACAATGATGCCAATGCTGGGCTATCTGGTAGACATAAGGCACACCTCTGTCTATGGGAGCGTCTACGCCATTGGAGATGTGGCCTTTTGTGCTAGTTTTGTTTTTGGCCCGGCCCTTAGTGGAACACTGGTGGAATTAATTGGATTCGAGGGTCTTATCGTGACGGCGGCCCTAATTTGTTTTGCCTTTGCGCCTCTTCTCTTCATGCTCAGAGATCCGCCGGCGCGTCTTGTGTCCGAGTCAAACGAGCCAGACGAGATGGCCCAGCTGAGAGAGCGCACCGCAATGCGCTATGTCAACACCAACAATCTGGACTCGCCCGAACACGAGGCCAACCTCAACACAGTCTCGGCCATCAAAAACTACGAACACTGACATCCATCATTCAACCTATTGCACTAGTTTCATTATATTTTGTAAATATCATTATATTTTTCTCAATTATTTTTTTCTTCGACTCCCTCATCTATCCATTTTACAGCCGAATTCGGCCGGTTGCACGGCGCAAATTGCCCCTTAGCCCATCGGTCGATTATTGATGATCTCAATAAAAAAACTCCAATTAGCGAACAACAAACAAAGCCCCAGATTGAGCAGCTGGAAGATCCTAGCGAAGAGTCGATGACAATCGATTTGCTCGACGATCGATGACTGTCGATCGATTAGGTCGTAGATTCCGATAGCCTTTAATTCTTTAGGCATGATCCCCCCTTTGCTCAAACACTCACAATTTGTCGTGACCATTTATTTGTCGATTGTCGATTTACTCATGGCTCTCGAGGTTTTGAAGGCTGCATTTCATTTTAGAGCAATCTTCTAACAGTTTCGGCAGCGTATTTCTCCTCTGGGAAGAAGGATGCCTAGTGGAGTGATGAGATCTGATAGGAATTTGGCCGGAAATTCACCACCGACTCAAACTCTAGTCATAACTCGGGGCTCAATCGCGAAAGATTATCCAAATCGAGCTTCTAGAGTATATCTGTTCGAAAGAAACTCTTACGGACGATTACAGAGATACAGCTCGTTACGAATCTCAATGGACAATATTGTCTTGTCTCCGTTTTCGTCAACCTCTCCTCTAGGCGAAAGCGAACAATTAGATATTTCTGTCATTCGTTTGGACCCTTTTTGAGCTATACTAGTGATTCGCTCATAGCCGATCACATACATGTAATAGTCGAGCATTCACCATGGAAAGAAACCGAGATCGGGAAATGTAGTCATTTGATGCCTGTTATTATTGCTTTCTACCATTTGGGTGAAGACGTTTCGACGAGAGTCAATGAGGCGGAGGCCCTCGGACAATGCTACTTAGCATCAAAATTCTAGAAGAGACCGAGATTTAAGAGTCGCAATTGTGTTCCCTTGAGTCCAGTCTCTGATGCTTCCGGTCAAACTGCGAGCTGGCGTAAGTCCGGCTCTATCTGCTCGTAGGCGCCTCCCACTACTGCCATGTGTCTGTGTTGCCTGCTCTCAGGTGCGCTGGTTGTGCTGATTGGCGCGACCTGCAAAACGTGCGCTCGAAACTTTTGGGCGCGCATTTGCCCGCAGTCGCTCCGAGTCCGATCACCGCATGAGACCGTGTGCGTCATTCCAATGCGATCGGTACTTTGCGAGCAGACACGCCCACCAGCTCCCTGCGAGCCTCTGCAGCACCGACGGGGCTGCGCGCGAAAATAAGTTGTTGCAAAATAAACGAGTGGCTGATGTTGCTGAGCGGAACAAGATATCAGAGTTCTAGGGGATTTCGGCTCATTCGATGCCTCTCACCGCCGTATCCCGTTCAAATATGGATAATACAAACAGCAACAATAACAACAACAACGCCTCGATGGACGAGTCGTCCAGGCAAGAGAAAAGTTTAGGTATATTGACCACACGCTTTGTTAGATTATTACAAGAGGCCCCGGAGGGTATTTTAGATCTCAAAACCGCAGCAGATATCCTCGCTGTCAAACAAAAAAGACGAATCTACGATATTACAAATGTTCTTGAAGGCATAGGTCTGATAGAGAAAAAGTCCAAGAATTCTATCCAATGGCTTGGTGCTGGGCCTGGCTGCAACTCGAACGAGATAACTGAAAAGTTGATCGATTTAAAAGAGGAAATCAAACAACTGAAACAGAAAGAGGATGAGATAGAAACCTATTACAAGTGGTGCAAGCAATCTTTGGTCAATATGACAGATGATAAAACGAATAAACAACATGCCTACGTTAATGATTCAGAGTTATATCAAGCATTCCCCGATCAGACAGTTCTAGTTGTTCAAGCCCCAGCAGGAACAATACTAGAGGTCCCAATAACCGATTCGGCGCATCAGAACAATCGAAGGCATCATATTAGGATCAAGTCAAATAACGGCCCTATAGATGTTACGCTAGTTCAAAGTGAGAATATGTTGACCTCGCTACAACCCCCACCGAACAAAGATGATTTCATCTTCGGGCTTGGTCCTCAAGAGGGACTTACGGAGCTATACATTAATGATTGAATAAACTATACAGATATTAGGTGAAATTTATCAACAGTGATCGCCAGTCCTTCAGAGGATTCAGAGTCAAAATCAGGTTGTTCCAAAGAAGAGCCACAAAAGGTTGGTTTGCTCAAAAGAATCTTCATCCAGAACGACAATCAACCAAGACTTGGTGAATACATGTAGGAGCTCACTCTCTAGTTCTCATTGTTTGTTATTTCCTGAGAGTCGATCATATTTTCACCCATGCAAGATGGAACGAAACTTCTTTATTTTAAGAACTAGTCCAAATGGAACATACTCCGCAAAGTTCCACACAGTTCAAATATCCTTTGACAGGTGGCAATTTTCACCTCTCTGTGGCATCTTAGTGCTCAAAAGCCAAGCGGATAGGTTGCTCTGTAAAGATGGAGGCAATGAAGGCAACAAGATAGGTAATCAAAATATTACCAACAATCACATGGAATATCAAATACAGACTAGGGAATAGGGCTTGCTCCTGGGCGGCTAGTATGAATGAATGCACATAAGGTGTCCATAAATAGGCCAATAACGACAAGCGACCCATTACCACTGATGGCTTGCAACTTAATAGCTGAGCAAATTTGGTCAATTGATTGTTATGAGGCCGAGGCAAACAAAGCTGTACCATGATACCAACTAGAGCTAAGGACCACAATAGACGAGTCGATGAGTCGAATAGGGCTGAGACCATTGGCGATGGGAGTTGTTGAGTGGACCAAGTGTATGTTGAGAAAATAATTGAAAGCAGACACACGCTTGCGGATACAGTGAAGAGACTCCATCCAATTTTTTGAGGATCGTTCCCGTTGCAAGAAGACGACGACGAGCACGTCTCCGACGATCGTTGAGGCACTGTTATAAAAAGGCCACGATTACTTGATGGACAGCTATCAGTAATCGATGGTATTGAAGCACTCGGTGTCAACTCGTTTGCAATCTGTCTCTTGGACAGTCCGCAAGAGTTTTCATGTTGTTGATTGATCTTGTTGAGGCAATCGTTGTCACTGTCTATCGAGCGATCTCTCGAACGTTGTTGTTGTTGTTGTTCATGTGAAGTGATACTGTTTCTCAATAGTATGGTTGAACGACATAAATGGCCCATAAACAGGCCTAGTACGAACGTGCTTAAATGAGTCCAGGTTTTCGCTAAATGTGCACCGAAATAATGGTTCCTATCATCTACATCTGGGAAAGTGTTGAACCAACTTGGTGGTAGATTGTTTGTGTAGACATTAAAGAAATTAATTGAGGTACCGATGAGAACAATGAGCATTCCTAGAAGGCCAGCCTGTGATTTGAGCAATTGTATGAGATTATCACAGAAATAGCATGATTTCACTTCCGGATGAGTCTTTTCCAAATCTTTCTCGCCCATGAGACTCATCAGTTTGGCTTCTCTCTCTTTGAATGCGCGTCTCATCAATGCAACCAATGGTATTGCAACAATCAAGAGTTGAAACTCCACGCAGACAAGCCACGAGTGGGGGATGCACTATTTCGAGTTGATTAGATAAATGTTAGGATTCAAATTGGATTATGGGTGAAAAACGTGATCAGAGATTAGAGGACTCTTGGGGAAGGTTGGTGACAACTAATTTCTCTCTTGCATCTGGTACTTACTATCTTTTCATAGGATATGAAATTTTGCAAGAAGAACAAATCCAGATAACCGGTGGACCTACAGACGGACGCTTGCTCATCGACAAAGTTCTTCCAAACTGGTGAAAGTACTCCAAATGAAGGTGTGACTAATGTCACCGCAATAAGCAAGATTATCGATGGAATGATTCTCAGATATTTGAGGAGGGTGTATTTGAACAGTTGCTTGATTGACGAGTTTAGGTTGCAATAGCCATAGGTGAACGCTGTGATCAATATGAGTGACTCAAATATCATTGATGTGTTGATGATAATCTGGAAGGGCCAGTAGTTGAGAAGCATGTTTCGCAACACAAGCGACTCGCGTAGATATTGATACTTCAACTGGACGGTCATTTGGACTATGATGAACCAGATCAAAAAGACACTCCGCAAGCCATACAGAGGCCACGGTTTTGCATAGAGCTCCTCTTGTTCCGAGCAACTCTTATGGCTCCGATCTCCTTTTGAGATCGAGGAGATATCCTGAGGCACCGCCAGCAGGCGACTCACAGTCCCAAAGAGAGACAAAGAATGTAGAATTGATCCTGCTCGATCACGAGCCGGCGTTCTTGTTCGGAGGGCTTCTTGAGTGTTGGCGCTAGAGGTTCCATAGGATCGCTTGAGGAGGACTAGAATGGTTGTGAAGATGGTAGTTATAAACAAAATTGATGGTACCAAGAGCCACAATTGGACCAATTGATCGTTCACAAGGGCCGAGCCAAAGCCACTGGAATCACGTTGCTCTATATCACATCTCAATACTTTTGCACGAAACTCAAGCTTTTTGCTGATCAACTCGGCCACACGCTGAATATCGGCCTTGGTGCAAGTGGACGGAACGCAAAGATCCATACGGATGTCGATGAACTGGAATGCAATGGCAATCTCGGCCAGCTCATCGTAGAGTGTCTTTTCGTAATATTTGTAGTTTTTTCTCAATAGGAAATCAATTGTTGAGTTGAGATGATAGTAAGCGGTCCTCTTGGGCAGATGAGGACGCAAATGGATGACACAATATTGGCCCCGGAAGTACTCCTCAAATTGGTCAGTGATTTCAATTTCATCCTCGTCTGGGGCGCGAACACTTAGGCATTGTCCGTAGTTGCCCATCATTGTTAGAGAGCCCTGAAAGATGCCCGAGGTTGGCTTCCCAGTTGCGTCGAGCACTGGTTAATGATGGCGATTATGATCATGATCATCGCCGTCAGCAGCATTATCAGTAATTATCAGTTCATTAAAGGTTAGCGATGAGGAAAGTCAGTTAGTTAGTTTGTTGGTGGATGTAAGATATAAGAGCTAGAGGTGAAATAATGAACCCGACGGCGAACAAATTGATGGCCCATCAATCATCCTTAGCCATTGTTAAAGCAAATGTTTGTACGTCTGTTTGTTTGTTTGTCTGTCTGTCTGTCTGTCTGGCCGTGTGATGAAAAGGCGAACTTACTTTTGATTGCCCAACTGCGTAGATTGCGCAAGCTCAGGATCCATTTCAGGATGCCGCCAGAACAATCGCCGCTTACTTTTGCATCCTGCGAGATGGCGACAATTTGCGGAAAGATCAGTTTCAATATTGAACGGATGCCTTCCTGAAATTGGTTGTCCATATTTTTCCACCTCTTGACTAGTTCCTCCTGCTCAGTGGGGGCCGAAAAGAGCTCATCAACGAGGGTGAAATTGACTAGCTTGGGTTTATTGACTTGTTGCTGATGATTTATTGAACTGCTGCCCGTGGAGTTGTTTGTTGTTTGACCGCTGATGCTGGACGTGGGCGGCTCGCTGGTCATTGTCATCGAGGAGCCGCCGATCGTAGTGTTGCCGCTTGTGCTTGCAGTGGCCGTGGTGGCTTCTGAAGGCGACAATCCGGCATCACTGGAGACCGTCGACGTATTATTATTTCCATCTGTCGACGCTTGAGGTGCAGGCGAGAGCGTTGAACTCGAGCCAGACCCATCTTGTGACGGAGCACTGCTCGCCTGGATGCTGCTTGTGCCGCTGGTACTGGAGCTTGGCGCCGCAGTCGAGCTTGGCGCCGAGCTTGGCGTCGCCGGTGTGCTCTGGGCGAGGATTTGGGCTGGAATGACGCAAACTATGCTAAACAATATCAACGCCGCACCATAGGGGCTGGCACGCCTCCTCACGCAGGCCCATCGCCTGTTGCCCTTGCGGCGCGAGGACACCCCAGACTCTGTAGTTTGGGTCACTGTTGGAGCTCCTTTTGGGGCTCCAACCTGCTCGTTACTGATTGGCAGGCCTGTGCAACTGGTGCGTCCGCCAAGTGGCCCTCGTCTCGTTTGGTTGCGAGCCTCATTGTTGAGGAGCTTGTGCTCTTGGTGAGATCTGGTCGTCGAGGCGCCGTGGCGCTTTTCGCTCTGGAGGCAAAACTTTCTGCACCAACTCATCCTCAGCAACACTGTTCCGCTCCCAAGGGTTTCACACCCCAACACTCGTTTGCATTTGTCCACCCGGCCGGCCCTCACCGGCAAACAACTCTCACAACTGCTCGCCCACATTCCAACAAGAGTCACTTCTTGGGTTTCTGCGCGAATTGATTGATCACAAGGGAAATTTTTCTCTTTCCTCCTCTTCTTCGAACTTCTTCAGGCCAAACTCTGAATAACCTACACACCTCTCACTGTGTGTCTGTCTATGCGAGTCTTCCACAATGGACGGTCTTTTTTTCAACTTTCTGCCTTCTTTCTTGTCACCCTGGTCCACTTCCTGCAGACTCTGGCCACATTCAGAGCTCTGCTTTTGCTTGGATTGCAAATCTCAATCTGATTCCAGACTGTCTAGTGCGAACTAGCGCCGACACGAACTGGTCGTCGAGTTGCGCGAGCTCGGTGGAGTGGCGCACGCGTCTCGCTTGCAACATCCGACTCGATTAGTCACTAGAATGAAGATGAACACTGCCTGTCCAGTGCTTGGACAGGCAGCAGCAGCAGCAGCAGCAGCAGAGGCAGCAAGAGGAGTGGCAGGGGAGGCAAAAATGGCCGCCAGGATGAGTGAGAGCAACTGTGAAACAAATAAACAAACTTGTTCAGCTTCCTTTTCGTGTCCTGTAGTTTTTGGTGAAGTTATACTCTCTGTGTTGCTTCAACTCTCACTGTTCCCTCACTTATGTTCGGCTTTTTCTCTCTCTCTCTTTTACTGTTTTCTCCTCGTCTTGAATCATGATAGCCAAATGGCAAGCGAAATGAAGCAAAACTCTTTCCGCTAACGGTCAGTGGCGAGCAGCATTGCGAATGTGTCTGGCCATCGAATGCGTGCCGTTCAATGGCGAGCTTGCCTTTAACTGTGCACCAATTTAGTGCATACACATGCACAAGCACACACACACAGACACAGACACACTCTAGAAGTGTGGTGCTTCTACCCACTGATTCTGCTGTTTCTTGTGGTGCCGATGGTGGTCGAGGAGACAGAGATACAAGTTTTAGCATTTTGCCGAGCGGGTGGAGCAAGCCAGCCGCAGGGGCAGGGAGCCAGGTGAAGAGATAGAAGAGCCAGAGTTGGATTGGCTGCTGAATGAAAATATCAAAATTCACGCACCAAATGTATGCTCGACCATAGGTGGCAAGTAAAGGGTCGCCCGTCGCTCTGTCTGTGGACTTTTGAGCGCACCTTTTCAGCAACTATTACGCGTCGCAATGTCGTTATTGGTTATAGAGAATCTGAAGATCAAAGACATAATGAGAGGCGGTTTGTTTTTCGCGCTCTGCTTGTGCCAATGGCTCCAGATTGGCGGGCAATGGCGAGTGAGAGAGGAAGAGAAAGTGAAATCAAACGACAGAAACAAGTCGTCGAACTAACCCAATAGAAGCTAGTCCAAACCCGCAAAGAGCTCTTGGCAGTTTGTTAAAACTCAAGAGAGGGAGATATTTCGCCACTAGCTAGGAGGGGCGAAAAGCACACTCCTCACACAGACACTGATCATTGCTCAGAGACGGCAATAATAATAGCGGTAATAATAATAGTAATAGTGATGGTTATAATAACGAGCC
>Ga0268247_10000468_pt1 | contig 13615 bp, 8 predicted proteins | sample AgamicOrMae_FD_200245 | JGI IMG/M metagenome (GOLD analysis project Ga0268247, IMG submission 200245) | Agave microbial communities from Guanajuato, Mexico - Or.Ma.e (v2) (version 2) | ecosystem: Host-associated > Plants > Phyllosphere > Phylloplane/Leaf | place: Guanajuato, Mexico | collected...
GGCAGCGCAGCGTGCGCGGCATCTCCTGCGCATGCGCCGCCGCGCCCGAAGGCCACGCAAAGTGCGCGGCCAAGCTGGCGCGGCTAGTCTGCGGCTGCTTGCGGGCCGCTCGGCGCACGCTCGCCATATTGGCCGCCCTTGTGGCGCCTCCTCGCTCTCTGGCTCGCTCTCCTCGCCCTCTGGCTTGCTCGCTTCCTCTCTGGCTCGCCCGTCGCCTCCTTGCCGCCCCCCAGCAGTCGCGCGAAGGCCAGCGAGCGGCGAGAGCGCGCCCCCCGCCGCCCGAGCGCCACTCGCAGTCGCGGGCTCAGTTCCCAGCGGCGATCGTCGGCGCCAATTCAATTGTTGTCGGCGCTCCGTGCGGACCATTATTGATGGCGAGCGAGTGGGCCGCCAGTTTCGCCCGACGCAGAGTTCTCGGCCGAGTTTTGCGCTTAGTTTTGCGCCTAGTTTTGCGCCCACAGAGAGCAGCTTGAGCGCGAAAGGTGCACAAGTTTGGCCAGCGAGTGGTGGCCCTTTTGCACAGTTGCACAGTTTTCCATTTCACACACGAGCAGGGCCAATTCTCTTGCCATTTGAGGAAAAGAATTGGCAGAATCGGAAGAGTCGAGAATTGGAGAGAGGGAAGGAAAGAAGTGGAAGATCCGCCGAGAGCTTAGGGCCGGCCCTAGCCCTCGAAGAAACACCAAGACAGAGGTAAAAGGAAGAGACGCAAGAGGCAAAAGGCGAAAGGCGAAAGGCAAGCGGCAAGACGGCGGCAAGAGGCCAGAGGCTAATCTGGCCGGCTTAGTGCAGATTTGGCCGGCCGGCAGATTTGCCTCTCGGCTGCACAAGAGACAGTGGTCGGAGGAGGAGACAGTCTTCGGGGGGGCCGGCAAGCGAGGGGCGCCCCCAAAGCTCGTGCACCTGCGAGCGGCGGGGGCGCACCTGCGGCCAACGATTGGCCCACTTTGCTCGCGCCGGCCGGGCCATTGTTGGGGTGCGGCAAGGTGGGCGCTCTGGCAGGCGTTTGGGGCGGCGAGTGGCGTGCTGCGAACGAGCCAACGCCAGAGACCAGCTGCGGAGGAGCGCAGGTTGCAGGTTGCAGGCGACTGGGAACTGGGAAGTGGCCGGCTGGCAGAGACTGCATGCGGCAGAGCCACGTTTTCGCGCGTTCCTTCGCTCGCGCTTGTCCTTCGCCAGTTCTCTGCGCGCGTTCCAGTGCTAAGGGCCCGCAAAAGGCCCACTTTCGGCCCACTGCTTTCGGCACACTGTCTGCGGCACACTGTTTTCCGCACACTGTTTTCGGCACACACTTGCTGGCACACAGTTGCTAGCAGAGTGCTGCTTACAGTGCGCCCGCCGGAGACTGTCCCGCGCGATCACTTGGGGCCCCTCGGCTCGTCTCGGCAGAAGCGACAAGACAAACAAGGGCCCACAACAAGCAGCAACACTCTTGCCCAGCCAACACTCAAACACACCTACACTCGCGCTCCCCTGTGGCCACTGAAGGGCCAAAGAAGAGCAGGAGCGCCAGCGAGAAGGACGGTGGTCAACTTCGTTCGGCTTGAAATTTTGTCTCGACCTCGCGCAGAGAATCGACACCAACACTCGAGGGCCCAGGCGGCTCCCTCGGGCGCCCTCTCGCGTCCGCCGGCCGCAGACTAGCGGCGGCCCCTCAGGTCTGGGCCGCGTGCAGCGCCCTCGAGTGTCGGTGTGCAGTGCTTTTAGTAGTCCAAGTAGAAGGTGAGCAAAGTTTCAGGTGTATCGAGTTGACCACAAGAGGCGCCACAAAACGAAGCAAGAAGCCGACCAGCTGAAGACGGTCCGAAGTTCTTTTTGGTCTGCAGACAGTCTGAAGTTGGCCAGATTGCCAAGCTAGAAAATTGGCTTAATACAGATGCTCGTGCAAGCAAGAACATCACTGGCAAGCTCGAGAAGTGCAAATATTCCAAAATAGTTCAAAATATTCCTAAATAATCCCAAACACTGTCTCTCTTCCTCCAAGTGGACGTCGTCCAATCAAGCTGCTGAACCATTTGCGCGCGCTTTATTTCCTTCTAGGGGCGAACACTAGCAAATTCTAGCAAATTCCAACAAATTCTGACAATTTCCAACAAATTCTGACAATTTCCAACAAATTCCGACTGTTTCAGACTAATTCTCATACGCCAGCCACGCCCAGCTGGGCCAGTGACACCCAACTGCCAGTGATCAGGCCCACGAAGCCGAAGAGAACGAGGAAACAGTTTTTGGCCACAAACAGGGACCAGCTGAGCCGCCTTCTGGTGGGCGCGATTTGGCTTAAAAAGTGGGCCTGTTTCTGCCACAAATTGGCAGTGGGGCCCTTTTGTGAGCCTGCAAGTTGTTGTTGTTTTCCACATTTACCAGTTGACCACTGGTCTGCTGCTGGGCCAAAGTGTTGCTGCTGTTTGCCCTCGAGGGCGTCCAGCTTGGCGCGTCTCTTCTGGCGCTGTTCCTCGAGACTGGTTTGATCTTTGGCCGCTCTCAGCTCGAGCTCGTGCTCAAGCTCCTGGTCGTAGTTCCAAAAGGTGCACAGTTGGATGATTGCGGGAAATATGATGGCCAAACAGCTGGAGGCGAGCGCGCCGATCAGCGAAATGAACAGATCCAGGCGAGGAATGAGGGCGGCGGCCACGACTTTCAGTGTTGGTGGTGGTGGTATCACATGCAGTTTGTTTTTGCATTCAACGATTTTCCGTTTTTGTTCCACAATATTTTCCGTTTTTTGTTTACGTTTTTGTTTTTTCGTTTTAGTTTTAGTTTTAGTTTTCAGTAGTTGGACAGAGAAATGGTTGGGCCGAGCTGTTAATTAGGAGCCGGGAGCAAATTTGGCAGCAGGTGGGGCGAGGTGGATTTTTTCTGCTGATTGATAGAGTTGTTTGGGAGCCCTTTTTGGGGCTAGTCTTTGGTGGGGGCATGTTTATGTGGCTAGAAAGTGGGTCTGGAAGGTAGTAGTCGGCACTGAGTCACCGCCGCCGCTCAAATGGAGCCAGACAGGCGGCCCGAGTGGAGAATTGGACGGGCGGGCGGCAATAATAATAACAATAAGAGAGAGAGAGAGAAATAAAACTGGGCACCAGTGTTTGCCTTTGAGTTTGGGCCAATTGTTTTGTTTTGTTTTCCTTGGGCCGCTCTTTTGTTTCGTCATCGTTTGCTGAGCTCGGCATGGCTGCAAACTGCAGGCTGCACAGTGGAGACTGCCCCGCAGACTGTGTTCGGCGTCAGTCTTAAAACCAGCGAAACACTGCGGCCGGACCAGCGCTGCTTGCCTGCAGGACCGCAGACTAGGGGCCGCAGTGTTTCGCCGGCAGACACGCGGCAATGGAGCAGTTCTGCGGACAGACCGATTCCCCGCGATTTGCACTGGCTGCAAATTGGCCGCGGCCCAGCTCGACTTGCTCGCCTCTCGGGCAGAGAAAGGCACCACAGAGACTGGCCCTCATCTAAGGGAGGCTCGTTTGGGCTCCCGAGCACGAAGAGGCGCACTTCCAGGGCGGAAAGTTGGCCAGCTTTGAGGCAGAGAGAGGCGAGTTAGAGAGAGGCGCGCATTTTTAAGTGGAAGGCAAACACGAGATGGGGCGACTGGAGGAGCCGTGTTTGCTCGCCAGACAAGGCCGCCCGAACGGAGGCAAGTGTGTGTCTGGTGCGAGCAACTTCCTGCTGCTCTTGGGCCTTCGTTTGCCGCTCACTTGGCTGCCCAGTTGGCTGGCCGCCGCTGGTCCATCGCAATGGGCAATTGGCGGCTCTGGCCAGTTCCCAGCTGGACTTGGAGCCGAGTTCCACTGGCCGGCGTTCTTGTGTGACAGGCAGCGCGCGGGGACACACTTGGGAGGCCTTGGGAAGACTGTTGCTCTCTCGGCGGAGCTTTGCTTCTCGCTGGAAGAGTCCCTTTTGGGCGAGCACAAAAATGGGCGCTCTGCTCGATTGTTGCAGGGCTCGTGTTGCGCGAGCTGCCCACTCGAAAGACTCACAATCGGCCAGTTGTGAGTTGAGGTTCGAGAGTTGAGAGTTGAGAGTTGTGAGCTTGAAGTTGTGAGTTCCCAGAGGAAAATTCCACTTGTTGTTGTTGTTGTTTTGCCTTGCTGGTGCAACAGAGACGAGCTGCACGCACAAGTGGCCGCTCTGCATGGCGCTCTGCCTGCCGCGCAATCGGAACACAATCGAGATGCCACTCAAGTGAGTCGGCGCGGCTCAACGGCGAGAGCAAGTGGGCCTCGCAACAGGCCGAGCAAAACGGCCAACAGTCCAACAACAAGCCCAACAACTGGCCCTACAACTGGCCCAACAACTAGCCCGACCACAACTACAAATAAAACGGCCACTTCTTCCTCCTGCGTGCCCACGCCCGCCCGGCCACCTGTTTTGCTGCAAACGGCGGCCCAAGAGATGCCGGCCAAGAATGCGCCGCCAGTGGCCGGGGGCCGCTCGTCCTTGGCGCTGCGAGCTGGCCGGCGGGCAGCGGCGAGGGGCGAGCGGGAAGTGGCAGAGACTAGGAGGGGCGTTGGTGCGCCGCTGGGGCTGGCCACTCGGCCGACTGGGAGCCCTGAGCTGCCGGCAAACTGCAGTCTGCAGTGTAGAGTCTGCAGTCCGCAAACTGCAGTCTGCGGGCGCACGCCGAACGCTCGCACACGAGCCGCACGCAGTCAACGCTGCACAGATTTCGCTGCGTTTCCCCACTGCCGCAGCGCAGAGAGTCGGACGCCGCGCAGACACTCGGCCGGCGAGCGACCACTACCTGTTGCTGGCCGCCATTGTTGTTGCGCAACAGGCGAGCTCCAGTCCACGCGGCTTCCTCGCCCAGCTGCCTCCCCCTCGAGCGGCGCCGAGTGGCCACCTCGCCCCTCCTGATTCTCGCAAGCCACGCGGCCCAACACGCCACAAACTGGCCCGCCGCACGCCCGCTCAAGTGGCCGGCGTCCAATTGTTGTTTGACGAGCGGGCCGGAAATGAATTGTTAACTCTCGGCGAGTGGCCAGTGCGCCGGGCTCGACGGTGGCGGCAGACTGTGTGCCGCTCGTTGCGAGCGGCTGGCCAGGCCACAGGGACGGCACGGCCACACTTGGCGTCCGGGGCTGAGCTCTGGCGGTTGTTCGGCCTTTTTTGGCTTCCTTTGGCGCGGATTCTTTCTCCGAGCGAGATGGAGAGATGGGCAGATGGGCCGGGCAAATGGGGGAGCCACTTTTGGAGGCGAGATGACAAAAAGCGGCCGCATGATTGGCCGCCCGGCTGGAATGCAACAGATGCCGGCTGGCAGAAAGTGCATTGCATTTCGGTGCAGTGTATTTCAGTGCAGCGCAGTGCACAGTGCATTTCTGTCTAGTGCAGTGCAGTGCAGTGCACTGCCTGCCCTAAGCCCTAAGGAGCGGGCTCTGCGGAGCGCGCGTTTTGGTTGAGTGAGAAAAACCGCAACGAGAGCGGCCGGAGCGCGAAATGCAGCCGCCCCTGAGCACTGGCAAAGTGCAGCCTGCGCGCACTGGCCCGCCGCTGCATTTCGCGCACCAAACAGACGCTCGCGGAAAAGCCCTAAGGGGCGCCTGGCGGAAGACAAAGCGGCCCGGCCGGCAGACACTTTTTGTCTCGCCTCTTTGGCACGTCTGGCTGGCGTGCACTACGAGCCACAAGGGCGGACATTGTTGTCGCAGCAGCAGGCCAATTAGGCGCAGCCGACGGGCCACGACCAGTGGAGCTGGAGCAGCGGGCGGGCGGCCGCCCTTCGAGCTGTTCGAGGACTGTCGCTCCTCTGTGGGCTTCTTTGTGTTTGTCGCGGGAAAAAGATGATGAGCTTTCACCTGTCTTGGCGCATGGCAGTCCCACTGGAAAGGCGATCGCGCCCTAAGGGAAGGCGGCGAGCTGGCTGGAAGCTGCTGGAAGCTTTTGGGGGGAGAAAAAAGAAGAAAGGAGAGGAAGTGGAGTGACATGAAATGAATTGCAATGGAGTGGCGGCTGGCGAATGGCGAATGGCGCAGACTGGGCGCCGCTCGGCTGCCCCTTTGCGGCCGGCGCATAAGTCACAGTCTAATGGGCACGCAAAGCGGCGCCACCTCGTCGCCGGCAACGCGCCCTCAGCCAGTCCAAGGCCGCTTGGCGAGCGGCAACTGTCGACCAGTTGCTGGCTGCTGGCTGCTTGCGGCTGGCGGCTGGCGGCTGGCGGCTGGAAAGCGGCAAGAGGAGACCACGAGTGGCAGTCTCGCTCGGCTGTCGGTTGGCGGCAACAAGTGGCTGACTGGGCGCCGCCCGGCGCACTTGCACTGCACTCGCACTGCAGCTCCACTGGCCAGAGACAGTCTGCGGGGCATTGTGTGCGCGTCACTGCAGCGCTGCACTGCCTCACTGATGCACTGGTCCTGTGCAGCAAAGGCACGCAGAACGCGCATTGAACGCGCACACAATGCGCAATGTGCACACGAGCACTGCGCTGCCGCTCGGCCAACAATAACAAGACAGCAAAACAACAGGTAAGCGGATTAGCCCGCCTCTGTGTCACTGGAAAGTGTGCTGAGGACTGCCTCTGGAGGACTAGCTTTGGAGGACTGCCTCTGGAGGACTAGCTTTGGAGGACTAGCTTTAGAGAACTGCCTCAGAGGTGGCCGCTTTGTCTCTGGTGTGTTGCCGTCTCGCTCTCGCTGGCAATCTCGGCCAAACAATCGGGGGCTGCGTGTCGGCGGGCGGCGAACAACAAAGACTAACGAGCAAAACAGCGGCCCAGTGGCGCCACTGGCAAGTGCAGGCTTCAGATGGGCACAAACCGGCGCCCATCAAGCATCAAGCATCAAGCATCAGGAGTCTCGGGTGGCAATTGATTTGCGACGGATCGCGCGGCTCCATCTGGCTCGCTCTTGCTCCATCTGGGCGAGCTGGCCCAGTGCAAAAGGCCCAAGTGGGCAGCTGTCTCTCTATCTGAAGGCTGCGTCTCGCCGCCAGAGCTGAGGGTCGGGCGGAAAGTGAGCGCGTTCCAGGCGCTTGGGGCGTTTGAGCGGCGCCCGAACGGTGACGCAACGCGCCGTGTCCGTCACAGCGGCTGTCAGTTGGCGGCGGCTGAGCTTTGGCGGCCGAGCTTTGGCGGTTCTGCTTCTGTTGCGCCGCTCGATCAAGAGGCGCCTTTTGGGCCTCGAGCTGGAAGGAAATCGATTCGGCTGACGAATTGATTTGCGCGGCTTAGGATTGGGACTTTTTGGGCGTTTTTTGAGCGCTTTTGGGAGCGCTTTTCGTGGCTGCTGAGCGGCGCAAAAGTGAGCCAAAGTGGAGTGAAAATAAAGCGTAAAAAGTGAGGGAAAAGTGGGGAAAAATGGAGCAAAAGGTGGCTTAGGAGAGGCCGAAAAGGTAGAAAAAGGGAGAAAAAGGGAGAAAAAGAGGGAAGAAGATCTAGAAGATCCAAAAGAGCTAAAAGAGCTAATACTTACAGGTGAAGGAGACGGTGAGCAGGATGACTGTGTAGCGGACGAGCTTGCGTTTGCCGCGCATCGAGCTTGGCGGAGGGCGCCAGTGGACGTCCGGAAGGGAGTCCGCATCTAAGGGCGAGCGGGCGTCCTCGGCCACGTCCTGCAGGCGGTCGCGCATCTTGTGCGCGCGCCGCTGCTGCCTGGCCGCCTGGGCCACCTCCACGCTGCCATACTGGGCCCACTGGGCTCCCTCGGGCTCGCCGGCCGCCCGTCTGGCCGAGCGCGTGGCCGCCAGCAAGTGCAGATTGGTGGGCGCGTGCGGCGGCCACCGGCACGAGGTGGACATCGAGTAGGAGGTGGCCAGCGTGGAAGCGAGCGAGTTGTGGTCCTGCTCGTGTTCCTGCTCCTGGTCGTGCACTATCACTTGCACGCTAGCCACTTGCGCATCCTGGACAGTCTGAACAGTTTCTGGACATGATTCGTGGGCCAGAAGTGGGCCGGAAGTGGCGGCCGGGTGAGCTTGATGGTGGCAGGAAGTTTGGCGCCGGAGGGCCTGCTGGCGCTGGTGCTCCTGGATGGCCTGGCCGGAGAGGGCCCAGTGGTTGTGGCGGTTGAGCTTGTGCAGGATGGTGAGCTTGTCGCGGGGAACGCGCGGGCGGTAGTTGTAGAAGAGGCACTCGTCGATGAGGGGCCACACGATGGTCCAGGGGACGTAGAATTGGAGACTGTAGGAGAGGCCAATGGCCAGGGCAAAGGCCAGGCGAACGAGCTCGTTCAGGGTATTTTGGGGCAAATTCAGGGTAATCGACCCGGCCACTGTTTGTCCATATTTGGCGTACCCAAAGAAGCCCACCCCCATGTAGAGCAGCGCCACCAGCGACATCGAAGTGTTCAGCACCCCATTTGGGCCGGAAATGCGCTCCGGAAACTCCATCTCTTTCACCAGCGGAAGCACCACCCCGATGCCCTCGAAGGCGTACACGGCGGTGGCGAAGAAGAGGGGCAGTCCGTTGAGGATGTTCTCGCTAATGCCCAGCTCCACCTGGATCATCTGGCTCTCCATTGGGCGCGCCACCAAGTCGGCCGCCAAGTGTCCCCCGTCGCTTAGTTGCAGCTGGCCGCTGGCCAGCGCCGAGGGGCCACCTGTTGCGCTTAGGGTGCTGTCTAGCTGCTGCACTTGAACTTGAGCTTGGACCTCTTGGGCTTGAGCTTGGAATTGCTCTTGAGCTTGAAATTCCGGCACTTCAGGTTGGCCTTGCTGCAGGTCGAAGGCGGAGTGGTAGGTGTGGAACTGGAGCAGGTCGAAGAGGATGAGCGAGAGGCCGAAGAGTTGGAGACAGTTGGCGAGGGTTGAGATGCGCGCCAAGTGTTTCAGGTTGCTCGTGCACGAGGTGAGTCCAATGACCGGAAATATGGCCACCAGATAGGTGGTGGTCGAGTAGTCGAGGGCGAAGAGGTTGAACATGGCCACTTGGAGGTTCTCCACCGTGAACAGTGTGTAGACGCAGCAGAAGCCGATTTGGGTGAACATCAGAAAGGTGGTGACCACAATGTGGGCCCGTTTTGCGAAGCGGCGCGCCCACTTGGGACCGAGTGCCAGGCCGAGGCCGGCCACTTGGTCGTAGTCGAGCGACTCGAAGTTGAAACGGTCGCAGAGACGGTTGTGGCTGGCGATCAGAATGTTCATGCAGTGGATGCAGATGGCCCCAATGACTGGGACCAGTGCCAGACCTAACCACAGGCCCACGTTCTTGAAGGCCAGCGGCATGGCCAGCACGCCGGTGCCAATGTTTGCCTTCAGGATGTGCATCATGGTCTGCCCGTCGGTGGTTCTGTTCGTCTGCTGGCTCGCCGGCTGACTTGGGCCGCCGCCCTGCTCGCTCGCCTCACTTCCGCCCTCGCCCTCCACTTCCTGCGGCCCCCCATTGCGCGGCCGCCCCTTCGAAGTGCACAGGCTGCTTGGCCCCGAGGCCGCCAGACAGTCGTCGGCCGTCCTGCGCCCCTCGCCCGTGTCGAAGTGCAGATTTCTGTAGTAGTTTGACGACTTTTCCGCCAGACTTTTGCGCTCGCTCGCGCCGCCACTTGTTGCCCCGGCGAGCTGCTGGCTCGAGTTGTCCATCTTTCTTTGGGCTTAGCTTTTTGGCGCTTTTTTTGGAGATTTTTCAGGATTTTTTGATGATTTTTTGAAGAATTTCGAAGATTTTTCGTCGTGATTTTCGGGCTCGATTTCAGAGCTTGGTCTTGGGGCTGGTTGTCTATGGCAAACTTTCCTCCGAAGGTCTTTTAAAACTTTTAAAATTCTCAATCTTAAAACACTAACTCTCCTCAACGAGAAAAGCTTATTGAAAGCCAATTAAAATCAATAAAATAGCCGATAAATGGAAGAGTAATAACTGAAATTTCTCACTACTAAATGTGTCTGAATAATGTTCTAAAATGAATAATGAAATCTAAATGAAACGCTTGAAATGGCGTCCAATTGATTACGATTGCTCTAAATGGTGTGCAAAATGGTCTTGGTGGTCCTAAGGGCGAGCTGGGCTCTTGTCTGGGTGTCTCTCTAACTATTTACAATCGTCTTTGGCTCTTTTCGGGCCAACTTCTTCGCCGCACATCCGAGCAGCCTGACAATAATGGAGACTGACCTTGGCGGCTTGGCTGGAATTCAGTTTGGGATTATTTATCGGAAATTCTGGCGAAATTTTGGCCCCAATTTCGCTGATTTGGCACAACTTCCCCCAAAATGTCTCAATAAAAAGTCTACAGGTTCCTTCCCGGAAAAATCTCTTCCGATGTTTATCTCTCGTCGTTTTCCGAGAAACAAATCGAATTTGGACTCTTATTGTAGCCAGTGACTAACTGTCTTCGTCTAACTGGATGCTTGGCGGCCCATAACAGTGGCCCGAAACTCGGCCAGCTCATGAGGTGTGTTTGGCTGATTGTTTTTGGCCGGCGCGAGTTCGAGTGGAAAGGAAAAGAATTCAACGGGATTCTTTCTGGCGAGCTTGTCACCAACTTGGATCCATTTCGTCCAATTGAACTCTCCGTTCCACCAAGAGCGACATGTGACGCATAGCGTGGAAGTTGCCCTAAGGGCTGCCAAGACCAAGCCGAGATAGTGGCACCAGCAGAGGAGACAGTCTGCGGCCGATGCTTAGTGGGTGTTTGTGTCTGTTTGTTTTGTGCCATTGCGGCGGCAAGAAAACAGCCGGCAGCTCGAGAGGAGCGAGACTGAAATTTTCCCAAACAATTTGCCACTCGCTTGATGCTTATCTGTGGAACCGCTGGTTCATTAGCCCATCATCATGGTACTCTTCTTTTGGCGCCGCCACAGCCGCCTTACCGCAAGCCCAATGGAGCGCCACCATCGCAACACAATGCATGTGCCATTGTGTTGCGTGCACTACGCGTCAAAATTAAGGTCACATTTCTGCGTAGCGCTGCACAGAAATTTGTTACCTTATTTTTGGCCATGAGCCAAAAATATACAGAATTGGGCACTGCCTAAGGGGCGCAGTTTCCAGTTTGCGCTGTGCACTCTGCACTCTGCACTGTGTCGCAGCAGCCACGTGAAAACCTTCCTCAGACTGTCTGCAAAACCCCGCACTTTCCCATCCCAATTTGCAAGCGCCAAACTTTAAACGAGCACGCCTTCTGGTCGCCCTCGTCCACCGGCCGCCCCAGTCCATCCGCCGACACTCGAAATCCCCCAACAATGGGTGTTAATTATGTCCAAAATCCGTTCTGCATAAGTGAGTTATTTGAGTGGAGTATTTCGTACCGCTCGGAACAGTCTAGTCCAAAGGATGGCCCTCGAGGCTGGCCCACAAGAGAGCGGTGATAAACGGGCGAGATTAGCCGCCGGTGTTGTTTGTCTCCAAGTTGAGGGGCATTAGTTTTTGCGAACAAAGCAAGAGGAGGATTGCTTTGTGGGCCGAAAAGCGAGTGCCAGGGAGAAATATGAGCTGCAGAAATGTGAGCCGAAGAGTATCCTCCTCCTTTTTTTTGCTGGCAGCCTAACAGAGGCCAGCGGGAGGCACACTTTTGCCCATTCAAGTGTATCCAAAAGTGTACTGCTCGGCCGGCAGCTGAGCGGCCACCGATGGGGAAAAAAGCCGAGCTGGCCGGCCTTGGCGGAGGAGCAGGGCCGGCCGGATCGACATTGAATTGACACCTGTTTCAATCACGAGATTAGCAAGCCTCGAGCGAGAGAGAAAAAGGTAGTCCCCGTGTGTCAGGCTGTCGTCTCTCTGTGGGCTGGGAAGATGCTTGGAGGATGCATTTGGGCCGCCGCCTCACATGGACAGGCGCCATTGTCGCGCCTGTCGCTGAGGTCGTGGGCCATCAATCTTGGCGCTCGGCGGCGGGCGAGCAAAAAGGAGCTCGGCCTGCAGAGTGGCACTGCGGGCGCGCACTTGTTGGCCGCCGTTTGTTGTTGTTGCGGTCCCCCAGCTGTACCTTAGCTGCGGCGGCCTGCGAGCGGCCGGCGCTTCACTACTGAGGCGAGCCAGGCGCCACCTGCGCGCTCGTTACGCAAATTTGCATAATCCAAGCCGAGCAAAACGCGGCCTCCCCAAGCAACGAGACGCCCAAGAGCGGCCAGAGCAGCCCCCTCTTGCAACTCTCCTTCCCGTCAGCTGCCAACACTGGCGGCTCGATACAAATTCGATGATATATTTTGCATTGTTGTTGTTCTTCTTGTGGTGCTCTTCGTCGTGTCGGCAAGCAAGAGAGAGAGAGAGCCATTGGGCGGCCCTCATGGCGCTCGGCCGGCCGGGAGAGGCCACGAGAAGAAGGGGCGGCGAGCTGGAAAACTGTTGAAGGGAGGCCTTCAGGAGGAGAGTTGAGCTGGCCAGCAAAGTTGAGCTGGGCTGCTCGCCAAGGCTCCACTGGCGGCAAGTGCTGGATGGCCAGTGATTAAGATGACGACGGTGATGAGATTCGAAAAGCGGATTGGAATTTTTCTCCGGCGGGAATTTGCAATTGTTGAATGAAGCTCCGAGTGGGACGAGCAGCCTCAGAGCAGCCTCAGAGCAGCCTCGCAAGAAGCATGATGAGGAGCAGAGCAAGAGAAAGAGCAAGAGATGAGCTCAAGGCGAGCTGTCGAGTGGCCTTGTTGTGCAATGGCGCCAGTCCGAGGCAGTTTCCCCGCCGGCCCATGTCTCTCATGAGCTCAGGCCAGAAAAGTGCATGCCCCAAGCATGCTCGCCGACCACCACTGCTCGGCCATGAATCGGCGCCCGACCTAAGGTGGCGCCGGTGCCCTCGACTGGGCGGCCGCGATCGCTTCGACGGATGGGCAATTTATTTTCTTTTTCTTTCCCTTTTCTCTCTCCCTTTTTCCTTATTTCCTTCCTCCTCTAAACTACATCCACTTGGCCCTCGACCAAGGCTCGCCCTTCCAGAAGAGGTGGCCGCAAATTGGAGCTCTCCCTCCATTGCTCTCCAGTTCAGAGCCCATTTAGCGAGCCAATGCGGCCGCTCGGAACAGGGCCAGCAAATCGCAATTGATGAGCCCGAAAACTCGATTCCAACAGAGCCATGAAATGATAATAATAAAAATAATAATAATAATAATAACTCCCTCTCCTCAGCAGCAGCAGCAGCTTCCAGGCTGAGCAGACAGTCTGTCTCTCAGGCGCAGTGATAACCATTTGGCCCGCTTGGAAGGTGGCAAATTTGAATTGAAATTTTTCGCCCATCAGTCCAACCAGAGAGGAAACCAGCGAGAGAGGATCTCAAAGACAAAGGCACTTGCGAGCATGGTGATTGAGTAAAAGTGCAGCAGTGCGAATCATTGCTCTTGCCTCTTATCTAACTGACAACATCTTGCCAGAGTGCATCCATCTGGCAGCCTTACACAGACTGTGAACTCGAACTGTATGTGTGTGAAAGAACGATTGTTGTTTTTCAAGTGGTTCCCAGTCGGTTAGCTAGCCAGCAGAGCTTCTTGCTAACTGACTGACTGACTGACTGACTGACACTTGGGGGCAGCAAAAGAGGAGCAGCAAGGGAGAAAAAATGATCCAAACCAGGAGATTGTGTGTGTGTGTGTGTGTTAAAGGACCACCAAAACAATCATTGCAGTTGCACCAAAACAGGCCCACTCAAAGGCAATAGCAAGCCACAGTTCTGGAGAGACTCGTGGCAACACACTCGTTTACCATCAGTAAATCTATCGTTATTTATCTTATATACTTGCCCCACACACACACTCACACACACCAAAGCGGACT
>Ga0268247_10000469_pt1 | contig 13598 bp, 12 predicted proteins | sample AgamicOrMae_FD_200245 | JGI IMG/M metagenome (GOLD analysis project Ga0268247, IMG submission 200245) | Agave microbial communities from Guanajuato, Mexico - Or.Ma.e (v2) (version 2) | ecosystem: Host-associated > Plants > Phyllosphere > Phylloplane/Leaf | place: Guanajuato, Mexico | collected...
CTGTTGCATTCTAACAAATTCGGTTCCCAATTCGTGGCGCTCATCATCAACTTGGCGACGACGACGTCTCCTCTTTCCCATGGAGCTAAATTGGCCAGCGACCGACTCGGCGGCCAGCCTATTCCTTTTGGCCTTGCCCTTTGCGAGTTGCATCTGCTGCCCGCCGCTCGACATCCGGTTGTTTTGGGCCCAATCCGTGTCAATTGGCGGCCGCATGTAGTCTCCCGCCACAAGACTGTTGTGCGCCTCGCCTGGTGCGCCCATTTGTTGGCCACGAGACTTGGCGCCACTTGCGGCCATCTGCTGGGCACGCTGCTGGCTGTCGTAGAGTTCGATGTATTTGCCCAGCAGATCGTTTATCTTGAAACTGGAGCTAGGCGTCTCCTCTGTGCCATATGGTCGCCCCTTGCCCATTTCATGATGGCCAAAAGGGTGGCTCTTGGACAGCAGGCTGGCCAGATAGTCCAAGTGCGAGCTGGGCTCTTGAGCTTCAGGGCTGGACTTCAGTTTGCCCGATGGGCCAAATTGGTCCGAGTGGCTTGGGGGAAAGACGGAGCGCAGAGAGTTCGAGCTGGAGCCTACGAGCAGGTCGCTGATCTGTTTCCTCTGCTCCTCGGAGAGCAACGAGCCCGCCGCCGGGTAGTCGGCCGCCTGCGCTTGGGTGTGGGCCCTTCTGGGCGGCACTTGGTGTCCAAGCAGGTGGTTGCTGTTCAGGGTGAGATTGTTGGCCAGCTGTTGCTCGAGGCTCAGCTCCGAGTGGGTCTGGTTGAAGAACGAGCTCTTGCTCTGTGTGGCGAGCTCGTTGGAGGCGGCGATCGAGTTGAGCTCGTGCTCGGCGACGGCGGCGGATGGCGAGCTCGTTGTGGCCGAGCTCGTGGTGCTGGAGAAGCCAGGCACTGTGGTGAGCGAGTCGCCGGCACTCGAGCCTTCCTGCCGCTGGCCCGAAGACGAGGACCGTTCTCGGCCGAGCGTGGTTGCAAACTGCTGCTGCTGCAGCTGGTTCCTGCCGCTCGAATTGGCCACCAGATTGTCCACTGAGAGGCCGGAAGTGGAGTTCTGGCTCGCCATTGAGCTCGCCACTGAGCTGGCCAATGAGCTCGCCATTGAGCTTGGCGATGTTGTGGTGCTGGTTGTGGTTGTGGTTGAGGTTGAGGTGGAGGTTGAGGTTGAGGTGGAGGTTGACGCAATTGGCATTGCAGTGCTCAGCAGAGTTGTGGAGCGAGCCTCGAACTGCTCGCCAGTGGCGCCCAAACTGGAGGCCGCCGTGTAGAGGTCGTCGTGCTGGCTCGTGCCCGTCTGGATGCCGTTCAGAGCCAGCGGATCTCCGAAGGCGCCGGCCACTGTGGTCGAGGTGGAGCCGAGCGCCGAGTCGTCGGGCGAGTAGTTGGAGAGTCGCGGCTGGTCCTGCTCTTGATCGGAGTTGGCAAGCTCATTCTGTGAAGACTCGCACACGGCCGGCTTGCACTCGGCCACACACGAGCTCACCACTGCCCGGAAGAAGACCATGTCCGAGGTGGGAAACTTGAAGGCGTCGAATGGGGCCAGGAGGCGGTGGCCCTGCGGGTCCATTTTGACCAGGGGGCCCATCAGATTGGAGTCAGTGGGACAACCGTTGGAGTCGATGAATTGGATTGAGTTTGAGCTGAATTGGGGCTGCGCAACCAACGATTCAATTGTCTGCTCGTCCAGTGGAGCCAGCAGATTATTGTTGTTGTTTGAATAATGATAGACTGAGCTCGGCTTTGAGTGGCTGCTTTGGCTCGAGTTGGGCTGGTGGTTGATGTTTGGGCTGGTGGACAATGCGGAAATTAGCTGCTTCCCATCCATGGCCACGATTTCTCGCACGAAAATTCCAAAGGGACCTTGAGAGAGAGATAGAAGAGAGAAAAGCGGGTGGAAAATGGGCGAAATGTGTGTCAGTGGTGTGATATGTGATTTGGGCTGATGGACGAGGAACAAGCGAGGCAAAATAGAGAGGAGAAGAAAACAAACAGTTGGCCGGAAAGAATTGGCCACCGGCAGCAGCAGCTCGTGAGCTACATTTTCTGTGCTCCAGCATTTGTTTGCGGCATTCTTTGGCGGCATTTGTTTGCGGCCCAATTGGAGAGGCGAGAAAATCAATGGACTCCAGTTTTGCAGCGTGATCAATGGTCTGAGAAGTGGCCAAGGAGGCAGAAGTTTGCAAGAGTGAAGCCTGGGAAGAGGCAAATTCCAGCCCTCTTGGAGCAGTGAGTGAGTGAGTGAGTGTTTTTCCCTCCAAGACCAATTGATGCGGGCGCGCAAATTGCAAGCGAGCCAGATGAAATGCTTTGAGCAGCGTGAAATGGGTGCTCATTATTTCCGGACCGAAGCCCAAAGCAAAGCGAGCCAACTGGCTGGCAAGATGGACGCCCGAAAGTGGCCATTTTGGCTAGCTGCTTGATGCCGTAGCATAATTTTCCACCAGATTTTCGCTCGCCTTTGTGTGTTGATTCAATTCGGGATGCACTCCAAGTGCACTGGAGAGACAGGCAAGACTGGCGGGCCAAGACTGGGTCCATTGTTGTTGTCCTGCGAAGACGAGCAGGAGGAGGAGGAGCACCTGAAGAGGAGCACTTTCCTGCCACTCGCTTGGCCGCTCAATTGAGCTCGCGCAACAGCCCCAAGGGCGGGGGACAAAACGGCGGCGGAGCGGCACTTTGTTGGAGTTTGCCGGACGTGGGCACTTTTGCGGCCAAGACACATCGCTGGCCACTGTTTGCTGGCCAGCTGCTGTTGCTGCTCTTGCTCTTAGTGCTGCTGCTGCTGCTGCAACAAGTGCATCATGCTCCATTGGCTCCGGCCGGCCGGCCGGCCTGTGTTCATGATTATTTTATTGTACGAGCCGCGCACACAATAACCAATGGTTGGCGTCTTCCAATTGGCAGCTCGTCTCCAATTGGCCGCTTGGCTTGGAGTGTTTTGGAGTGTTCGTGGAGCTGGCCACTTGCCTGCAGACTTGAAGAGTCGCGCCCGCCAGCTTAGGGTTGGCCAAGTTTGAGCGGCCAAACTTTTGGCTGTCCTCTTTCACTATCAATGCGGCCTGACTGCCTAAAAGTGCAGCACGAGAAAACATCCAACAGGACTGTCTGTGGAGGTTTGTGGCGGGCGACAAAACAAAGCGGCGCCAAGCAAAACAAAACTCGACGACAAAATCCAATCCATTCATCTGGCCAAAATTCATCCCTCTCGCAGCCAGTCCATTGGGAAGGGTCATGTTTCGTGCTGCTGCGCGTCCCAAAACAAAAAGATGCATTTGATACACTTGAGGCTGGCCCAAGTGGTCGCCTCCCAATGGGCGGCAATTGAGGCGCAACAAGAGTTGTTTGCCGACTCAATGGATGCACTTGAAGCTCTCCGCCTCAAGCCAATGGGCCACAAAGAGAAACTGAATGGCCAAGAATGGGCCACCAGCTCGGCTCGTGAGACCCGCCCGTGCACGAAGCAATGAGCCAGTTTTCCATCACAACCTTTTCCATCGTTAAATCCATTGGTTTTTGAGCTAATTTCGCCACTCAAATAGCCACTGGTCAGCCGCTGTCTCACTGAGTCGGCCAAGAGGAGACTGAGGTTCAGGTGGGGAAAAAAGCCGAAAATTTCCCTCTAGATTTCGAGACAAACAAACAAGATTTGGAGAGAAGAAATATAAAAATGCAAAAATGAACAAAATACTCACTTGACTTCTCCTTGATCTCGAACATTAGAGCCAACCGGTCGCCCACGGTGGCGCTGGTCACTGGCTGGCCGTTGATGTTGGTGATGCGCATGGTCACGTTGGGCGACTTGACCACCGTGGTGGCCAGCCCGGTGATGGTCAGGGGCGAGTTGTGGCTGCTTCCGGGGCGGTTTTTGTTGCCACTCGATTGGCCAGAGACAGGGGCCTGTTGCTGCGGGGCCCCTTCCGCCTGTTTGCCGTCGCCCCCACTGGCCTGTGGCTCCAGATCGTCGGCGCCCAGCCGCTCGATGGCCAAGTCCACCTGGTTGGTGGTGACACTTCTGTTGCCCAAATCGTAGTGACAGTAGACGGAGAGACCCACGTCCTGGGTGGTGACAATGCGGTCATGGTGCTGGATGACCAGGTCGTTGCTGAAGACTCCGCGCTGCTCGTTCGAGGTGGCGCGCACGTCGCACGCCTCGTCCTGGTACCTCATGGCAAGCTCAAAGTGGAGCGCCTCGCCAACATCGTTCACGCACGAATTGGGCCTCGATTTGGCGTAGATCTTGCCCCTAAAACGCTTGCTAGCACTAACCAGGGCCACCATTTCGCGCGCTCGACACTGGATGGAAACGTTGAAACAGGAGGCCAGCTCGTAGGTGATTGCACCCACCACCTCAAGGTAAGGATCCCGGACTGACATGAGCGAGGCCTGGTCCAGGTGGGAGGTGCGGCAGACTCGCTCTGAGGTGTCTCCATAGTCGAAGGAGTAGCAGCGGTAAGGAGCATTGAGGCACTTTTGTTTGCACTCCTCCAAAGTGGCCACCTCCTGGTAGATGGAGTCCACCGTTTTGAGGATCCGATTTTGGATCTTGTGGAACTCGCAAAGCTTGTTCGGCTCGTAGATGCAGTTGTTCTCCAGATAGTCCACGGGGGCCTCGTTGGCGCCGCTCGTCTGCTGCTGCTGCTGCTGCTGCTGCTGCTGCTCGTACTCGGCGTAGTAGGACTGCAGATAGTTGTCGGCGCCGGCGACGGGCGGCCAGCTCGCCTGCTTGCCCAGACGCCACTTGGCGCCCGCAAACAAGCTCGCCGGGTTCAGGAAGTAGCTGGCCCCCGTTTGCGGACTCATGGGCGCGGGCCGGCTCTGCACACTGTCCTGCGCGCCGCCCCCACTCCACGAGCTGCTCAGGTTGCTCGCCACCGCCGGCCCATAGTAGTGGCCCAGGCCGCTCTTCAGCCGCTGGTCGCCCGCCTCCGACTGGCTTACCGAGTGGCGGTCCTGGTCGCTCAGGTGGCAGTCGCCCGACTTCCGGTACCAGTTGGCCGAACGGCACTCGAACTCTTGCTCCAACAGGCAGGCGTCCATGCAGAACTCCTTAGAGCCGAGGGCGCGCAGTTTCTTGCGCGGCTCGATTTTCATCTCGTAGCCAATCACCCGCTCGAAGGTCCAGGCTCGTTGGCACTTTTTCCGCTTCTGCTGCAACAGAGAGCTCCTTCCTGCAATGTCTGAGTGTGAGAGAGTTTAGTTGGTTGTTCCATTGAGGTTAGTTTTGTTTCGCTTTTGTTCCATCAGAGAAAAACTGCCCAAAGTTCATCATCATCATCAGCTGTCGATGGATGATTTTCCATGCGGAAGATTGCACGAGATCCATCAGAATGCAGGCTGGAAAGCTTGGAAAGAACTTGGAAAGAACTTGGAAAGAACTTGGACAGGCAGTCCTAAGCGCCAAAGTGGCAAAAAATGAGGTAGTTCTTCCCACTTCGATTTAATCCATTCGGGAGGGTCCATTTCAGGGCGAAGTGTCGACCAGTTTCGCCCGGAAGCAAAGGGCGCCTTCCTGAGTGGCGGCGGCTTGAGTGCGGCTGGAGGGCGCGCAAATCCCTGCGCTCTGCTTCAAGTCAAAGTTGCGCCCTTGAATCATGGCTCATGAGTCGTGAAAGCTCCGGATGGGCCAGTGGGAATGGAAGGGCTGCTCTCCTTGCCTTGTCACTCATGCTGCAGGGCTGCTTGAGGGCACCATTGTCGTGCGGCTGGATGGACGAGCGACAAGGGCCGGCAAATCATCTCTGCCGCCTTGCCAAGTCGGCCGCGCGCTCCCTCCAAAGGCCACACACACAGGCAGGTGCCTTCTGGCTGACACTTGGCCGGCGAGATCATGACACATTGGCGCCACCACAATGGAGGCACGAAAAGGCGCCTGTCCAGCGGGAGGAAGGCCAGCAGGAGGAGAATAAGAATAAAAATCGCACGAAACGGAACAGCTCGACGGGGCATTATCATTATCTGCCTGTTGGCGGCGTAATTGGTGTTGTGGCGCTGTTGTGTGGCAACTTTGGTGCTCTGAGAGAAGGCAGAGAAGTGGCACAACGAGGCGAAAAGAGTCTTGTTGCTCTACCCTCATGATGGCCACTTTGTTTTGCCCTTGTGTGTAGCATGTTGCTTGCAGAGAGCGTGAGCCGCTTTCGAGGACACACCTTTGCAAGAGGGCCACAAAACGGCCCATTTTGCGCTCCTCGGGCGACACATAAACTCCGTTAGGTGTCCAAAAATTAGTAGGACACCCTTAGCGCCGGTTTGTGGTCGGTGGATCTATTCTCACGCGAGCTCGCCAAGTGCAAGTGTTAATCGTTGCTGATGATTGGTGGCTTAGCAGTGGCGCTCCTTAGGGTGTGCACTGGGCCACTTAGCAGCACGCCAAGACGACACAGTGGCCACTAAATGGTGGCCAACTAAGCCAATTAGTCGACCTTTTCCACTCCATTTTGGCGGCCACCTGTTGCTTGTTAGTTGTGAGGCAGAAAGAGTGGCAAAAGTGGGCGAGACTGGGTGCTCATAGCTCACGCGAGAATGAGATCGCCCAAATGGAAACTGGCTCACTCCAGTTGACTGGGTCGCTGGAGTAGCGAGCAAAGTTGGGCGGCCTTTGATCGGCTGAGCTAAGGTTCGGCCAATAGTAGAGAAGTGGATGCAAATGGCCCAGCGACAAGCTCGAGCCTTCAAATGGGAGCTTCGAACAGGGCAGCTCAGAGAAAGAATTGGCCAATGAGGCTCGTTAGGAGGAGCTTGGCTTCCGTGCGGGCAATAAAGATAGAGATAAACATAAAGGCAAGAGAAGAGAAGAGAAGAAAAAAATAAAAATAGACATAAAATTGAGCCCACACGATTGGGCCGATGCACCCAGAGAATAGAACTTGGTCATTGTTGCGAGAGTTGAAGGCGGGCGAGCAGGAAATGCTGCCACTTTTGGGTCGCTTTTGTTGCGGTTTGTCTGAAGTGGAGAGGCGCTCGGAAGTTGCTTCTGGAAGTGATTTGTGGCCAATAAAAGGCACACAAAAGACCACCCGGGCCGATTGAGTTGGTGGCGCTCGCTGACACTCAAGTCGAGCAGCAGTAGCAGCAGCAGTCGAATCGGCCCAAGTCGATTTGTCGCCAGAGAACAACAGTGTTCGGGTGCACAAACTACACTCAAGCGCCCAACAGACAGACACACGTCAGACTCAAGTCGCCTCTGTTTGCCCGGCCCACCCGCAGAGCTCCGGAAGGGAATCCGCCAAGCTCAGCTAGAGGAGGACAGGCTATGAGATGAGGGAAAATCATTGGCCGTGGTCATTTGCGAGTGACTTATTCCTCCATCTGGCCACTTGGATGCACACAGACACACGCGCCAACAACAGACTGAAGGCCGTCTCTCTCTATTTCTGGCCGCCTTGGTGGAGGCGGTCTTGGTGGCTGGCTGGCTGGAGACTTGCATCTTGGCGGCTGGCAAGATGCAACACGATCTGCGGCCAACAGTTGCTGCCGCTCGTCCCCCCGAAACAATAGACTACTGGACTGCGGGCAGTGCACAGGCACTGCACATTCACCACCACAATTGGCTCCATTGTACTTTGACGCTCCTTCTCTCTGGCTGCTCTCTTCTCTGCTCGTCTGGCGGCCAGTCTGAGCTGAGGCCATTTGTCTTCTCTTCGTTCTCCATTTCATGGCCAACTTTTGGGCCGCACTTATCGTTTGCACAAAACAAACGAGCAAAACGAGCCCAATCGCCGGAGCGCATTGATTGATTTGCGTCACGCAAAATGGACCGACACCAAGCAGAGTGCAGCCCTCCAGAGGCCGTTCAATGGGGCTAAAAATTGGCCGGAAAGAGCGTGTCTGGAGGGAGCAGTTGTCTTGCAAGTTCCGATGGAAAACAATGGTGTTAATTGGCCCTGAGGAGACGAGCTGTCTGCTTTTGTAAGCGACTCTTTCGTTTGTTTCCCAAAACAGACAGTCCCTCTTGCGAAGATTCCAAATCAAGGAGGCTCCGAAAATCGGCTCGAAAATCAAGCTCAGGCAAATAAAAGCCTCCAAAGGTGGCCTCAAAAGAGACACTCTGCGGGCCAGTTTTCGAGAAATTGCTCGCACCATCTAATTGTGTTTTCCTCTCTGCCCGTTCGTCTGTCCGTTCGTCTGACATCCACTTAGGCGGTTTGTTTGTCGTGGCTGCACGCGAGCCCAGAATGCAAACACAGTCCAGACACAGTCACGCGCCTCGCCGGAGCTTGGCCTCGATCTATTGCGGTCATTTGTGAGTGGCGCGCCTTGAAGGTGCGTGCTCGCCCGCAACAAAGGGACACCAAGCGAGCAGGGCTGCATGAATACAAGGCTAACAAGTGGCCGACAATGAAAGGCTGCACTCTTGGCGGCCTCACAAAGAGGCAAAAATCGGCGCCAGAAATTGATCCGCTCGAAGAGTTTGCTCAGATTTGCACAAATCTCTGGCAAAGGTTTGGCCAAAAGCAAAGTCTCTCTGCTTGCAACACTCAATTGCGACCTGTTGGCGTGTCAACATTTCATTTTCCGCAACATTTTCTCATGATCGTCTCTCTCTCTCGGCCTGACAGAAGTTATGAAAAGCGCCATCCCTAGTCTCTCATTGGCCGCCATTTCTCTGGCTCTCTTTCTCACCAGGCGACTCAAACAATTGGCCGCCATGCTCAGGAGGCAACTCTGCTCAGCTCTGGCCAGTGGAAAACATGTCCAACTTGCAAGCTGGCCGCCCAGCTCTCCAATGGCGACCACCCAGCCAAATGGGCAGCGGAGGCAAAACTGTCACGACCAATTCTTTGCCTCTCTGCTCGTTGTTTTTGCTCTTTTTTTCTTCTCTCTCCATCTCGCCCAAGTCACGAACCAGCAACAAGGAGGCACTCAGTTTAGCAGCTGCTCCGGTGGGCCCGTTTTTTGCTCGGCGGCAAAAAGAGTGTGACAACACTGTTTCGAGGAGCAGCAGCAGCAGTAGAAAAGTTGACTGAAACTGTTGCAAGTTTTGCGGGTGGGAAAAAGATGAAAGAGAGAGAGAGAGACAGAGAGAGAGAAAAGGGGAAAATGAAATGACAAACGAAAGGGAAAATCGGCCCAATGGAAATCGGCGCCACCCTTGCAGCCCATTGATCACGCAGCAGCCATATACTCACCTTTTAGGAGGCACTTCTTTTCGGCATAAATGGTAAACACTGGAAATTGGGACGTATACAAATTGTTCTGATTTTGTCTTGCGCTTGAGGCGAGCAACACACAGAGACCCATTTCGAAATTGGTGGCCAAACAGGAGCTATTCTTGAGACAATAGTCCAAACAATCGGTCAGCTGCAAAGTGCTGGGCATCATGGAAAGAGTTTCCAGTGCACTGGACGGCTTGTAGATGTAGCCAGTGAGCAGCTCGAACGTCAGCAGCCCATTCGTGCACTCCAACGGGCTTCTGGCCGACTCGTTTTGGCTCCCATCCACTTGGGTGGCCGTCGGCGAGCTCGGATTTGGATTTAAATTCGGATTAGAGCTCGAGCTGGACGCCGCTTGGGCTGCGGTGGCGCTGCCAGTGGGCGCCCTCTGGAGCGTTGGGGGCGCCGCGGTGGAGTTTAGACTCGCGCCTGGGTTGCCTCCGTTTGTGGTGCTCGAGTTGTTGTGTCCGTTTGGCGCTTGTTGCTCGCCAAACAGACGACCGTCCAACAAATCGATGAGGCCCCTCTCGTGCACTTGGCCAGCTCTGTGCTCGCTGCCATTGGAATTGGCCCTAAGCTGCGCCTGTTTGGGCCCCAAAGCACGTCCCTCGCCCTTCGGGCTCTCCTGCACTGTGCGCGCCCCCGAGCCGAGCGGTGACAAAAACAGTAATAATAATAAATAAGATAATAAATAAAATTGTCTCACCACCGAGGTCTTGATCTTGAACCTGCGCTCAAATATCACCCCGATTAACTTTGAACTCTGGCGCTTGTTCTTGCCTCTCGTGGCCATCTTCATCAGACCGCAGGTGGAATTTCTCTCTTGGTGCTGCTCTTCCTTGCCGCTTGGCTTCTTCGTGCTCTTGTTGTTGGTCTCTAGTTCGCTTCCGCTGCTTTGGAGTTGCATCATTTTTTGCTCGTTCATGTCTGCTCGACGTTCTTCTGACGCCCAATGGGGAAGGTTGCTATTAATTGCAAGAATGATTTGCCGCCCGCACCACCATGGCTCATTTCTCACTGCATTTCTCCTGCCAAACGCTTATGCTTCTCCTCCCCATACAGTCTCTCTCTCTTGATGGTCAGTCGCTGGCACTTGTTGGAGGAAACTAGCGGCGGGCGAAAAGGAGCGCGCCGATGAGGAAGAGGCGTTTGAATATTAACGAGCCTGGTGGAGAAAAGAGGTGAGCTTTGAGAAGGAAGTGCGCCTTGGGGCTGGATTGTTTGCAGAAAGGGAGAGAAAAGTTGGAAGAAAACTAATAGACGAGCTGGACTTGCGAGCGAACTAAGGCCACCACTAACTGGCTGCTCCTTTTCCTTCTCGATGTGGCTCGTTCCGGCCGCTAAAAAGGCGAGGGGCCTGGATAACAATGATGACTGTGTAGCACAGCAACAACAGCAACAGCAACAACAACAACAACAACAACAACGAGCTAACAACGACGACACCAGCTGGACATCGAATCAGTGGAGGGAAGCGGAAAGAGTAGGCAAAGTGTCCGGGGGGAGAAGAAGGACATTGAGCCTGGAGGGCGAGACAGACAGAGGAGAATTGTGGAGCTTTTGGAGCGAGTTAGCTTTTGGCCATGAGGCGAGAGCCGCCTGTGCATTGGCAGCGGGCCGACGCGTTGCGCCGATGCAAAATCGCACACAGAGATCGGCAGAGCATTGTGCGCTCTGACGGCGCATTGGCTCACATGCGCGGCCACAGCTCGCCAAGACTCCGCCCAGTTGCCATTTGGCCGCCAAATAACCGCAAGCCAACCGGCCAATCTTTTCTCCTCCTCTCACACAGAGTCTCAATCTCGCAAGACATTTGGACATCCATCCAACTCGGAGCAGCAGGATTTAATCATCGCCAACTGTGGCGCCGCACTCTAGGCCCTCCCCACTGAGGCAGGGCGCCCTCTGCCGTCGTCAATCTCAGCGGCCTCTTGGGCCTCTGGGAGAGTTCAGAGACACAGTCTAGAGTCAGCCAAACCAGTTCGAGGCCCACCAGCTGGTTGTGTTGCGTTTGGAGCCGGCGCCAAACAGATTTGTCACCACCTTCGAGGCGTCCAGCTCGGCCAGAGCCTCGTTGCTGAAGTTCATCAGTCTGACGTAGCCCACGAAGCAGGCGATCCGCTCGAGCATCTCCCTGACACTCGAGGTGTCTGATGCCGCCTTGTTGGTGCCGCCCGACTGTCTGTTGCCCAAATCCCACCACCAGCGTCTGCTCGAGGCCCGACCCTCGTCCAGCGAGCCTCTGCTTGTGCTTTGTGCGCCGGAGGAGGGTGGGCTGCCGCCGCCAAAGTTGAACCGAGACACCACCGCCCTGAAGGAGCCCACCAGAGAGTCCACCCTCCTGATGAACTTCTCAATCTGGTCCCGAGCGTCTGCTATTGCCTGCCAGTCGATGTCATCGAACAGCTCCTTGAGAAGGCCCAGCAACCAACTGTTGGGCTGCTTGTACAGGCTCACAGCCTGCGACTGGCCCGCCGCCGCTGGTTGACTCAACTCCCTTGGGTCGCCCAACATTTGCGGCCTGAGATCCTGCATCGTTCCTTGTTGCTGCTGGAAGGAGACACGCCCTTCTTCTGGAGGTTTTGGAACACGATCCGACCCATAGGTAGTCCATTTGGCTGCTCTTTGGGCGCTTGAGTCGGACTGGCCACCCTCAGAGCTTTGCGCATCAAGTGTGCACGAGGTTGCTAGACAGACTACAAGCAAGCACAACAAAATTTGGCCTCCCTTCGGTTTGATCTTGAAACAAGTCTGTTTTTTCTTCGAATCCATAATTCTCATCAACTTCTGGAAACAAACAAAAACTTCTGCAATCACAACAATTGGTGGCTACTAGTCGACTTATATTCCACTATGTCTAATTTCATACATATAATTAATTGCCATTCGTCCAATCGCCTATCTAGCTCGCCTCCATCAGTGATGAAGGTTACTATCACTTTGCCCAGTAACCAGCTATCAACCGACAGCGATCCCATGGGGCAGAGAGTATCCTTGGCGACGATGAGAAATTGTGTTCTCAATTTTGTGCAATTAGGCAAAATGCGGAGGATTTTCCAATTCATTTCCGAATCAAAGCCACAGAGAACGAGGTCAAAGTCAACACTTGATCACACTTGTTCCACTGATTTCGCTTAGAATGCGCCACTATGGTTCCTCATGTATGCTTTTACCACTTGTGATTGTCAATCCCCAGGTTAATCTTCCCCACGAAATCGTGTGGATGTGCAATGCGAAAAAGTTGCACTGCCGCGTCCAGTGTGTTGCTTGATACAGATAGATTTATGATCATGTTCGTGTTGCAATAGTAAGGCAACACTGGAAAGCCAACACTATGGAGCAAAGTACTGCCTTCCCACTGGGTGAGTGATTTTTGTCGCATTACTCTAGTTTCATTCAGACTGTGTGGTTCTTTCCTCGCAACAACCACATGAGATCAAGATTTCTTCAACACCAAGCGAGCGAAAGTTGGAATGATGAAAATGATGCTGGCCCAAATCGAGAGCATTGAGCATTGGATAGGAGTAGAAAATCGATCGTGATGAATTGGGAGAAAGTGTTCAACATAAACGTAGATCAGGTGGACCATTGTAGAGCCAGCACTCTTCTCCTTAGGTCGACCATGATCCCTGGCAACCCTTAGAGCACAATGGTGCGTCTTAAAACCAGCAACTCGCTGTGACAGACAGACACTCGAAAGATTGTTACTCTTTCCTGTGTGATCGAAACAAAACTTTAATAACACACTATCGGCCTGCATGACAATGTCAAAAATGAACTCAAATGCAAACGCAATGTAAATGCATAATGCTCACGGGCCCTACACTTTGCCTCCTTCACGACACTCTCTCTCCTTTCCGCCAATGCACTCCAACAGCAACCGTCACTACGTCTCATCAATAGTTCAGAGAGATGCCCATTGGATTGAGCTTTCAAATGCTCGCCCATTTTGTGACCTGCCCGTAAACGCCGATAGGCTGCTCTCTGGTATGTATGAAATTGCTCACACAGGTGAAGGCTTCCCTCGAGCCGCCCATCAAGAGCGGATCTTGATCGATTGCCTACGTTTCAGTTTCACCTTCTGATCGGGCTCATTGAAACTTGGCAAAAGTCCTACAATATAAAAGGAGCCAGGGGACAACTCGACTTTAGTTTCGATCTGGAAATCGTTGAGTCAAGAGACAAGAGCAAGAAGAGCCGAAATAGTTCAAGTCGCATTATTTATTGCACAATAGTTCGAAGTTGAAGCCAAGCACTCACCAAGATTCAAAATGAAAGTAAGTATTGCAAGAAGATGCAGGCCCAGCTTATCAAGAATCGTGCAGCAAAACACAGAATCCCTTTCCAGTCATCGTCAATCTCAATAGTGCTAATCTAAATCAAATGGCTTTCCATCCAAAAATTAGGCTATATTCACAACCTGCAGCATATTCTTTGCTCTGCTACT
>Ga0268247_10000470_pt1 | contig 13591 bp, 7 predicted proteins | sample AgamicOrMae_FD_200245 | JGI IMG/M metagenome (GOLD analysis project Ga0268247, IMG submission 200245) | Agave microbial communities from Guanajuato, Mexico - Or.Ma.e (v2) (version 2) | ecosystem: Host-associated > Plants > Phyllosphere > Phylloplane/Leaf | place: Guanajuato, Mexico | collected...
TAATTACGCAACGACGGGCGACAATTGGCCGCTGACCACACACAGTCTCTCGCCAGAGACGTTTGCCTCCAAGCAGACGTTGGAGGCAAGACAGTGAGCGGCGCCAATTCGCACAATCAGCCCATCGACACTGACTTGTGAGCGCCAGCATTGCCCGTTTTGCGCCCGCAGATTGGGGCTGCTGTTTCTGCACTTGGCGAGCTAGCGAGCGAGCGAGCGAGCGGAGGGAAAATCGTGCGCAATGCAATGGGCCTGCCCTAAGCGCTGGCCGCCATTCATCTGGCGCCAGAGCGGCGCCTTCAAACAGGCCGCCAAAGGGGATAATGATATTCATACTGGTGCCTGCTCCTGCCCGCACAAGCGCCACAATTGCCAAGTGCCAACTGATAACTGCCAACCCTGACGAGTCGACACAGTGGCTCTAAGGAGAGCTCGTGGGCCGCCACCGCCAAGACAGTTCGGAGCCGTCTTTCCAGCGACTGTCTCTCTCTCTCTCTCGCGCGTCAACCATCACTCTTTTGGCCAGAGTCTAGTTTTGGGGACTCGCTAGGCAAGCGAGCAGCCGGCGAGCGACCAAGCAAACGGGCAGCAAGTCGAACGAGTAGCTCAACACTCGTCGAACTGCACTCGCCAACTGGCTTTCTGGACTCCCCCAACTTTACTCAACCAACTCAACGGAAGCCGCCCTCAACTGTCTGGCCGTTGGTTGAGCTTACGTATCGTTGGCAAGCTAGTTCTCGGCTTACGTCTATGGAGGAGGAGGAAAAGAGCAAGAGTGAGTTTGGCTTGGAAAACAAAGGCAAAAAGTTGCAACAAATCTGCCACCGAAAGGGAACCCACACACAGGCACAGGAACTGATACTTGTCAGCTTCCTGCTGGGCCGATTTGGTCGCTAATTAGTGTGCATAATGCACCCGAGCAGTGCTCTTGAGCGCCGCTCAAGAGGACAAACAAAGCAGAGGAAAATTGGCTGGGGGAAAGCAGCTTTTCAGTTAGGGGACGGCAAGTGAAAGAAGTCCCGCTCGACAAGTAGAGACAGTCAGTAGTGGGCCGGGCCTGATTGACTGGCATGGAAATCAATCAGAGTCTCCCATTTGGAGCCATGTTCCGATTAAATTTGATTTCCCTCGCTCGCCGATTTGGTCTCGCCGCTTCTGCTCGGCAATCTTTTGATTTTTCCCAATCTTTACCAATTTTTTCCAATTTTTCCCTCCCTAAGCTTAGGCCAAACTCCTGATTTTTGGGCCACGCACAAACTCGCTCAACAGGTAGTTCAAGCGTCTGACGAGAGAAAAAGAGCTCCGCGGGAAAAGAAGCCAGCTTGTTTATTTGCCAAATTGGCTCCCTTCATTCAATTCATTATTTTCTCCATCCATTGTCTGTGGCCCTTTTCCAGCTGGTGGCCCCTTTTTGGCAGTCTTTGGAAAGGAGTTTTACTTTAAAGAGTGCCCAAAAGAGAGAAGGAAGAAACAAAAGGAGCCAGTGGAGCGCCTTGAGTGCACCCTAATGGCTGCTGGAGATTATTATGACGACTAATTGATATGCTTGGGCGCCCTCAGAACGACGCGTGTCTGTCTCCAGTAGAGACTGTCTCCACTAGAGACTACCAGAGACTGTCTCTGCGTGTTGAGCGCGCCATTGTTTTGGTCGGCGCGTGTGCGCGTGCAGTGCACGCGAAAGCCGCCCGGCAAAGCACGCGCGCCCCAAACACTGTGGCGCCCAGCGAGACGGCTGCTCACTGGCTGCTCGCTGGCTGCTTGAGCGCATCCGCACTCAATTCCGGCTAATTGTTGTCGCCTCTCCTCAACTGTCTCCCCGAAGGCTCCCCTCTGGCGCAGTCTCGCCCAGAGTTGTCGCCAACTTCCCAAGACACCTGAGCTCGTGGCGGGCGCCGCCCCGCGCGACGTCAGCCCAATGGAGAAGGCGCCGCGAAGGGCGCCACCGGCAAGCCTTTGGCGTCACTGCGGAATCTAATGCAGAATCCAATGCAGAATCCAATGCAGAATCTCACTCAATGCACTGGAGGCGCCAATCAGCGAGAAGCGAGCCGAGCAGCCGCCAGTTGGCCAGTGGAGCTCAGGGCAAATTCGTGTTCGTTTGTGTGTGTATGATCCAATCAAGTGGAGTGAGTGAGCCATTTGGCCGGAAAAAGAGTTCCCTCTGTTGCACCTGTTGCCCTAATCGCAGGCTGGAGCAAGTGCACTCAAGAGGACGGAAGAAGACGAACTCGCCGCCTGGCCAAAGAGAGAGGGCAGCTTGAGAGCCGCAGACTGACAGCGGCCGAGCGCAAGAGCTAACGAGCGCGCCAGAGAGCAACGGATTGAGCGGAGGCTACAAAGTGTTTGGCGAGCGCGCGTCAGCTTCCTGAGAACTTGCTTAGAATTTGCAGCAAGTGGCAGCAAGTGTTGGATAGCTAGCAAAGCAGCTCGACGGCGCCACAAGCAGAGCTCGGCCACCGTTTGCACTCGTTTCCCCAACCACTCGAATGGGCAGCACCGGCGGCACGAGAAAACCGAAGGGTCAAGTTCAGTCTTGCCTCCAGTGCTTCTTGGAAGAGTGTGGCCCAGGAAGAAGAAGAAGAGGCTGGCCGTTATCATGAGGGCGATGATGTGAGCTGCTGCCACCATTCTCTGCGGTTTCGATGCGGCCGCCGCAGGCAAATGGGCTCGAGTTGAAGGACCCGAAGACGGAAACTGGCGAGCGGAGTGGCCACCAATCAGCCAGAGCGCCACAGACGAGGTGTAACTGGAGGAACGAACGAAGGGCCACACACAGAGACTGCTGTCTAAAGACACTCTTTGAGTGCGGAATTGACTCTTTGAGGACATAATTTGAGCGCTTCGAGGGATAAAAAAGCGGTGACGAATTTGGCAGATTTTCCCACAAGCCAATTAGAAAGAGCTCGCCAAACTCAGCGAGAAAGAAAGAGTTTGCCTTCTCACACCAATTGGCAAAGTGGAGGAAAAAAGAGTGATCTAAGCAGAGTCAAGTGAGAGGCCGGAAACGGAGAATTGTGCATTCGAATCGTGAGCTAGTCTGCGGTGGAGAAGTGGCGAAGTGGAGAATTGGGGAATTTCTATTGGCGAGACAATAGTGGAAAAGAGAAAAGGGGTGAAATTAGGTACAGACAGTCTGAGTTGGGGAACAAAGCTTTTGAGGGGCTTTTGAGAAGAGAGATTGAGAGAGAAAAGCGGAACATTTGCTGCTCGCTGGCGCCCAATCGACAGCCTAAAACTAATGCAACGGAAGCGACCGGCCCACTAAACTTCCTTGGCAAGTTTGCATAAAAGAACGAGCGGAGATTGTTCCTCCTTAGGGTGCAGCTTTTCGCCAACTCGAACAACTGAAACAAAGAGCAACACTGTGAAATACTGCCAGTCTTTAGCTACTAACTGAAGCTGAAGCTGAAACTGAAACCGAAACCGAAACCGAAACCTAGTTAGACGCAAACATAGAGATTAAATATGCAAATTTACCCCAGTTGTTGGGCTGTCCTTTGCTCGTCGAGGCAGTAGAAGCGTGGAAAGAGCAGCGCCATAGCTGAGCTGTTGAGCTGTGGGGCTGGGCCGCCGAGCTGAGGCCGTTATTTATGGTGATTTGTTGTGGAAGAAGGGCGAGAAGGGTGGCAATTTGCGCGCCAAACTCCATTGGGGCGCTCCAGAGAGTGTGTGCGTTGCCAGGAGCACGTGCTGCGCGCTCTCGCAACGGGCAACTGGTGCTTGTGTGCCGAGTTGATGGGAGCTAGTCTCTAGCCAAGTGGAGCCACTCTCATCAGCCACCAGCAAGCAGAGGAGAGAAGAAAAGGCCAAAGCGAACCGGAAAGAGTGAGAGGAAACAGTTTGGCAGTTTTGGAAACATTTGGCGGCCATCATTTGGCCAGAGGGAGCAAGGAGGCGACAAAAAGGAAGAGAGAGAGCAACCATTAGGCGAGCGCCGTGGGCCATTAGAGAGGATACTTTTTTATTGCCAACAAGTTAGCAGAGGCCATCTTCTTCAACTGAACTATAAGTTATTTACACACTGAGCAGGTGGCGAGGTTCGAGCAGATTGAAAAGAGAAGGGCTGAATTATCAAACAGAGAGAGAGAGGGAGGGACGGACGGACATTAGTGAGTGGCTGCTTGTGGGCGCTTGTGAGTGCTGAGGGCGACAAAGAGGAAGGAGGGAAAAATGAGACCGATAACGATGAGCGAGCGGAAATCACGGCTTCTCGGCCAGACGAGCACGAGCGCGAGGCTAAACAAACAGCAACAAGTGTCCGTTGCTGGCGGCCAGCAGCAGAGAGTGGCGCCAAGAGCGGCGGAAGAAGAGCGTCCATTTGGAGCACGCACAAGCCAGGCAACATGCACAAGCCCAACGACATGCACAAGCCCAACAGCAACTACGACAACGACAACAACAACAACAACAACTAGAGACGCTCTCGTTTTGGAGGGCGAGACTCGTGATAGAAGAACAATTAGGAGCCACTGTTGTCAGGCGGCCAAGGTGGCCGCAGAGTGGCAGCAGCAGCGGCAGCGGGCCGGAACTGGCCGGTGGCCAAGTGAGAATGAGGGAGGCGAGTTTAATTTATTGAAAGCCGACGGACGGACGAGGAGCGGCGGCCAGACGGGCCAGCTTGGCGACGAGTGGCAGTGGCAGGAGCTCTTAGGGCGCCAGCAGGAACAGCAGCTCTTAGGGCGCCGGCAGGAAGTCGGCCGGGCGGCTGCGAGCTGGCGGCCAGCAGCCGCAACTGGCCACCAGCAACACCAGCTCGAGCCGCCGTCTCCTCCTAGTCCACAGGCGCCCAAGAGCGACGCCCGCGGGCCAGACACGACGCGCCGCCCTGGCCGCCTCACACGGCCCGCCAGCAGACACAAAGCGGAGCTTCCGGTGGCCCCCCGCGCCCCCGCCGCCCGCTGGCTCCTGGCTAGCCTCCTGGTGGCCTTGGGCCTGCCCGTGCAGCTGTGGGGCGCGCAGGCGCTGCTGGTCAGCGTGGGCTTGGTGCCGCGCGGGCGCCCGGAAGCGGCTTGGCGGCCGGAAGGTTCGCCTCAGAGCTCGAGCTCGAGCTCGAGCCCGAGCTTGGCGGAGGCGAACGCGAGCGCGAGTCTAAACCCTAGCTCGAGCTCGCTGCAGAGCAACAGGAGTGCCAAATTGGTGTTGCCAGAGGTGGACGCGTTGCACTACTTGCAGCGCTACGGTTACATGAACCAGTCGTTGAACTCTAACTCAAATCTGATAGCCGAGGACTCGTTCCACGAGGCAGTGGTCACCTTCCAGCGGTTTGCAGGAATCCCAGAAACGGGCACCATCGACCAGCAGACGATGCGCTACATGCAAATGCCCCGCTGCGGCAACAAAGACCTGGGCAAGGGCGCCGAGTCGGGCCGGAAGCGGCGCCGGAAGAGGCGGAAACGCAGGTACGCACTGCAGGGGAGCAAGTGGCGCCGCCAGGAGCTCACCTACCGCATCTCGCAGTATCCGACGCGTTTTTTGGCCAAGAAGCACGAGGTGGACCAGCAGATCGAGCGCGCCTTCCGCCTCTGGTCGCAGGTGGCCCCCATCGATTTTGTGGTGAAGAAGGAGGGGAGGGTGCACATAGACATCCGGTTTGCCAGCGGCGAGCACGGCGACGGCGACCCATTCGACGGGCCCGGAAACACCTTAGCTCACGCCTACTTCCCCCAATATGGCGGCGACGCCCATTTCGACGACCTCGAGTACTGGACGGTGGACTCTTATGCGGGCACCAACATTTTCCAGGTGGCCGCCCACGAGCTTGGCCACTCCTTAGGTCTCGGTCACTCAAGTGTTCGCGAGGCCCTCATGGCCCCCTTCTACCAGAAGTACAAGCCCAACTTCAAGCTGCACACCGACGACGTGCTGGCCATCCAGTCGCTGTACGGCGAGCGCGACTCCTCGGACGGAAGTTCATCGGGAAGCTCCTCCAGCTCCACCACCGAGACGCCTCCCAGCTCCACGTCGGCGGCGCCTCGCCGCTCGAGCTCGCCCTCGCCCACGCCAAGCTCGCCAGCTGATGACGATGATGAGGGCGACTCGCCGGGCGGCTTTTTCGGCTTCGGCGCCGGAAGTGGCGGCAACAGTCCCGCGCGGCCCGTGGACCTTTGCCAGGAGCCGAAGATCGACGCAATCACGAGGACCGAGGACGGAAACACCTACGTGTTCAGAGGGCAGCACTACTGGCAGATCAAGAACGAGGGACTGGCGCCCGGGGGGCCCGGGAAGATTTCGCGCGACTGGGACGGTCTGCCGGGCAATTTGGACGCCGCGCTCACCTGGAGCGACGGCAAGACCTTCTTCTTCAAGGGGGACAAGTACTGGCGCTTCTTCAACAAGAAACGCGAGCCAGGCTACCCGAAGGCCATCGGGGTGGGTTTTGCGGGCATTCCAAACAATCTGGACGCCGCCTTCGTGTGGAGCGGAAACGGCAAGACCTACTTCTTCAAGCGCGACAAGTACTGGCGCTTCGACTCGAAACAGGAGCCGCCCGTCTCCTCGCAGTACCCCAAGTCGTTGAAGAATTGGCTCGGCCTTCCCGGGCAGTCAATTGACGCCGCCTTCAAGTGGGAGAACGGCATGACCTACTTCTTCAAGGACGACCTCTACTACCGTTTCGACGACCGCCAGTTCGAGGTGGACTCCAGCGCCAAGCCGCCATTTCCCCGCTCCACCGCCGAGTGGTGGTTCGGCTGCCCCAACTCGAACCTGCCGCTGAGAAGGTCCCGCGGCGGCGGGGGCGGAAGTGGCGCCGGAAGCGGCGACAGTTCGCCGGGAGCCAATTGGGGCGCCACTTCCGCCGATGAGGGTCGGCGCAACGAGTCGAGGCTGGAGGGGGCCAGTTCGTCGTGGAATTGGGCGACCAGTGGGAACCAGCTGGAGGCGAGCGCGCAGTCGAGCGGCGCCAACGAGCTGCTGCAAACGGCCGACTCGAGCAGCCTGCAAAGAACCGCCATGCGACTGGCGCCCAAAGATCAGCCGGCCGCCGATTCATCATCGCTCATGCTCTTCCACAGGCGGCCAAATTTAACTTATGACAATCTATCATCATTAACGAGCAAAGCGGCCGCCGTCCAGCAACAGACAACTGGTAACAACAACAACAACAACAATGCTAATTCCCTCTCGAGGTCCATCCTCTCCAGTCTGAGCGCCCTCTTTCCCTCCTCAAGTTCAGCAGCCGCCTCCTCAGCCTCCTCAGCCTCCTCAGCCTCGACGCCAGTCTCTTCAGCCCCGGCGGCCACCCCAGTGTCTGGCGCCGCCTCCGCTTCCTCCTCTTCGTTGGCGAGCGGCGCCAAGGAGGATCCATCATCCGAGTGGTCCTTCCACCAGGGAACTGGCGAGGAGACGCGCAGAGCCATGCGAGCGCCGCAGGAAGCGCCCGGCTGGCGGCCTTCCGTCGCGCTCTAGTTGCGCTTAGTCTTCAGGCTTGTTGCCTTGTTGCCTTGCTGCAGCGTTGCGGATCGTGAGCAAATTAAAAAATAATAATCACATTCAATCTCGGCCACCTTCATTGTCTTCCTCTCTCTTCTCTTCATCCGTCTGGCAAGCTGGTCTGCGTCCATCTGGCCAGCTCGCTACACTTCTGCCGACCCTCAGCCGCGGAACCTTAGCCGCCAGCCAGCCACTCGGACAGTGCAATTCAATCGTCCTTATCAAAGCCGCGCTCCACATCGGCCCACTCGACACTCGACACGCAGCAACGCTCACTGCTGCCGCTGCTGCTCCTGCTGCTCCTGCTGCCACCTCTCCTCTGCTGCTGTCCATCGGCCACGCCGAGCGACGTTTCAATGTTCTCATGTCAAATTCATGAGCACACCAGAGCATTGGTTACGCGGCTAACAGGTTGTCGGAGTGTAAGTCGGCCAGACAGTGTGATGTGCGTTATTATTGAAAAAACAACTGAACTAGCGGAACAAGTTTGCCCCCCTCAGCTCAGCTGGGCCGCGCAGACAGTGTGTAGCAGAAGCGGGCGGGCGCGCTCAACGGGCCGCGCCAAGATCGTGCGCCCGCGCTGCCCAGTTGACCAATTTCTGATTAAGTTTCTGGCCAGGCCGGGCAGATTGAAACAAGATGAAGATTAATCATTGTTGTCGATTGTTGACAGGCGCGCGGGATGGAGACAAGCTGGCAGGGCGCGGGCAGCTGTGGCCCACCGCCCGGCCAGCCAGCCAGCCAGCCAGCCCGTGTCCTAAGGAGCGGCCGAGCGAGATTTTAATTTTTCTCCAGACGCAACGGGCTGGCCAAAGGTGGGCCAAGGTGTGCTTGGAGTGGGCTCGAGCGGCTTGGAGGTGGAAGGCGGCGGAGAAACAAGAGACGACGAGCCGAGAAAGAACAACAACAATCGCCAGACTGTGTTGTTGCGCGCATTCTCACAGGCCGAGAGCACGCGCCACTGGGTCAGCACACCTAAGGAGCGCACAGTGTGCGTGTGCTGGTGCGCACTTGGCGGCAGGGCGGCTCACGCGCGCGCGCTCGTGGCCGCCGCTTAACCCCTAAGGTAAACACGCAGGGCCGAAAACCAACAGATAGCACGGCCGGACAATAAGTTACACCACAGCCAGGGACTGTCTCTCGAGCATGCCATTTCATCACCACCGGACGATGGCCGTCACATCGGCCAGCGGATTGAGACCGGAAAAACAATGAGAAAAAGGGCACGAGAAGGAGGAGGCGAAAATCCGTCAACAAAAAGGACTAAACTTTCGACACGCCAACGTTGGACCACTGTTGCACGTGCAAAGATTGCACCGCCAAGCTAACTCGCCCTTTCGACACGCCAAAGTCGCCCTTCCTAGACACTCTCTGAGTGACTGGAGACACTCTCCAATTTAACATAAGAGACAGTCTGTGAGAGAAAAACACCCGGAAAAGAGGGGAAAAAGATTAGAAAAGCACTAGAAAAAGACTAGAAAAAGTACTCACCTCGAAAATGCGCTCCTCCGAGTACCACACGTCCTCCTCTTCGCTGTAGATCGAGTAGGGGTCGAACTGGCGGTAACAGTGGGCCTCGTCCTCGTGGCAGCCGCCCCCAGAGGAGCCGCCCAGATACTCCTCGTAGGAGGGATCTGAGGCGGACGAGTTGGCCAGATCGGCCACCACGTAGCCGTCGCTGCTTTCGGCCGCCTGTTGCTCCATCATCTGGTGCTGGTCAGTGGTCTTGTTGAGTTGCTTGTGCATTTGTTGCTGCTGCTGCTGCTGTTTCAGGAGTTGCTCTTGATGGCGACTTGAGCGCTGCTCGAGCTCTTGTCTCGGCCCACTGTCTTGGCTTGTCTCTTGGTTGCCGATGCTGATTATCCGCCGCCGACTGATGGCCATTTTGGGGCCCAACTTTGCGGCCAAAGAGAAACTTCCAGACTTTCTTCTGCCTCTCTTGCTTGATTCTTCTTGCTGCTTGTTCTCTGGCTCGTTTTCTCGCTCAAAGGCCAAACTCTTGCACTCTTGGGCCTCAATTGGACGAGGAGGCCAAACTGTTGGGCGAGTTGTGGAGGTGAGCTGGTGTTGAGCAGCTGCCTGTTTGCAACATTGAACTCTGTTTGTCTTTGCTCCCGTTTCGCTCTGGCGCTATTTGGAACCTTCAGAAAGTAATGCAAACGAGCGCGAGCGGCCAACTCTTAGGCGCCAGCAACAGTCTCTCGCGAGGGCCAGGGCCAAATTGGAGGCGACTCTCGTTGGGCTTGAGTTTTGGGACGAACCAGCGAGCGTCTTTAGGATGAGAAGCGCTGCAAAAAGGCGCACAAATAGATTGGCAGAAAGAGACACTGACAGTCACACGTCGCCGACAAGGCTAACTGCTGCCGCTTTTGCCGGCCACAGATAGTCACACACACTCACTTGCTTGCTCGCTTGCTCACTTGCTCACTTGCTTCACTTGCTCACTTGCTTACTGGCACTCGCGGAGACCTTTCAGCTGCAACTATTTCTCCTCCCTCTTTCTCCAAATGCAGCTCCTCTGTTGCTTGCTGCTGCTTCTTGCTGAGCTGCCGAAAATCAGCCAGTCCACCGATAGCAATCTGCACCGTTTCCCACCTCGCTTGGCAGCCATTAGAAGCGTTGATTTGCCCAACAACTGCAACAGCAACAGCTAGCCGGCCAACTTTCACTGGCTCTCCACACGAACTGCACACACACACACACAAACTAAAGCTCGCCAGCAGCTTCATTGCCCAAGCTCAGCTCACCTCACTTCAGCTCCTCTCCAATGCAATCCAATGCGATCCAATGCACTCCACTTGAGCCGGCTGGCTGACTGGCCCTGCCCTCTGGTCTGCTCTGGCTGCGCCTTTCCACTTTCTACTTTCTACCTCCTCCTTTCACCTTCTTTAGTACCTTATATCTTCCAGCCTCCTGCTCTCCTCTGGCCGCCGCTCCATCCCAGTCGACCAGGCAGGCCAAGCAGGCCAGACGAGGCAGCAGCAGCAACACTGGCCGCCTATCAACAAGTGCGCTCCATTGGCCCTCTGCGTCCGCCCACCATGCGCACATGCGCCGCCGCCCGCTGCCCACTGCGTCCGGCGCCACCACGCAGGCAGCGCGCGCCGCCCGCCCTCCACCCTCGGGCGTCCAGCCGGGCTCTCCATCTCCATCTCTGTCTCTCTTTTCCAGCCAGTCTCACTCACTCTCTAGCTCAGTCTCGGCAAGGTGAGTCTGCGCTGGCTGCTGCCCCAAGGAGACTTGCCCGCCCGGCTCGGCTCGGACAGAAGAGACCAGACCAGAGCAGAGAGTCCACACAGCGGCCAGACTCGCTTTGCTCTACCTTGCCGGCTGGGATGAGCTTCCGCATCCGAAGCGCTATGATAGGCTAAAAAGGGAGAAAATTATGGCCGCCTTGTGACAAAAGAAATCCAATCGCCTTGGGTGAAGAAAGGTGACTTTGGAGGAGAGGGAAAAAGAATGAGAAAAAGAACAGCCCTGCCCCTCAGGTCGGCCAGTCCTTTGGGCTGGATGCTGGCCAATTGCAATTGCAACTACTCAGACTACCCCCAAACTGCCCCCAAACTGCTCGAACTGCTCAGAAGACTGCTCAGATTGCAATAGCAAATGAAACTGAGACTGCATCTGGAATGGAAACCGAATTGGAGACTGCAGCTGCTGGAACTGCGAGTGGAATTGCGCGTTGGCGGCGCCACAATGGCCGCCCAATGGAGCCAATCGGCCGCTCACTTGCACCAATCGGCTCATGGAGAGCGCCCGATTTGAGGCTCATTAGTGCCACTCGGAGTGGCTTCCAAGTGGGCCCGCAAAGGAGAAGTTAGCTTGGAGATCCCAAGGGCTAAGCGGCGGCCAAGGCGGCCAACTATGAGCATATGAGTACACACAGTGATGGGCAGCCATAACTGATGGGCAAAGTGAGCTGAGCTGAAGTGAAGTGAAGTGAAGTTAACTGGCCAGACAAACAGGCGAGCACTTAGGTCGCCGTTTGTGGTGATCATGAGCCGCCAAACGGCAACAAAACAAGCTGGCCACTTATTGTGCGTCTTTATTGAAATTGCTAAGCCACCAAATTCGATTTTCTCCTTCACATCTCAACTGGCTGGCAATCCTCCGCTTGCTCTTGGCGCAATTCCTCCTCCTCTTAGCCACTATTCCACTCGACTGACGGAACCCACTCGAACGGAACGCAATGGATTGGAACGAAATGCAATCGTTGGCCAGCGTGGAATATTCTCCTCGACCCAATTTGTTGCTCCAAGCTCCAAGCTCCAGCTGGACTCTGCCTCGCGAGGAGCCTCTTGAGCATTCCTTTGGATAGATTCTCATGCAGAGAATGTCTTGTTTTCGCAGCTTTCCGTCGACCAAAAACAACAACAACAACAACAAGAGACCAGCTCGCAAACAAACAACCAGTCTCAGCCGGCCGGCTTCCTCTCATGGCAAACTCGGTCCGACAGAGTGCAGAGTCGGCGGACAAACATAACTGGCAAAGCAAGCGACTAAGTGGAAAGAGAAAGGCGCTGGCCGGCCCAGAGGGAACCTTAGGGAGGAGGGAGATTAGAAAAGGAAGAAGGAGAAGATTGGGATTAGGAACGAGAGCGAAATGGAAAGCGAAAGCGCGAGAAGCTAATGAACGTAAACAGGCTGCTCGTGGCCCTCATCTTTGTTTGTGACCATTTATCTTGCACTTTTTGCCTGGCTCGCCACCTTGGCCAGCCAAAGTGGCAGCCAAATAGGCTCTCTCTGTCTGTCTGTCTGTCTCGATCTTGCTCGAGCTTGATCGGTTGCTCAGTTGGCGGCGTTCTCTCGAGCTCGCTGATGGCTTCGAATGTGGGCCTGCAGGTGGGGCTTGCATATTGGGCTCATTGGGCGCAAGTGGAAAGGGAGGCAGAAAGAGAAAGAGACGCCCAAGCTAGACGAGCAACTCGAAGGGACTGGCTCAAGCTCAATCTCGGGCTTCATGGTGCCACCAACGACGAAGTCTCGCCAAATGCAAACAGACTGCAACAAGATCAACAAGTCTCCACTGAAGCTGGCCGGTTGGCCAAGGACATGAAACGCCGCACACTCTGCACAGTTGCACCAATCTGGCCCAATCCGCTGCCGCTGCTGCAACAAGCTGCAGCTTTGGCTCCGCTTTTGGTCGCCCACTTTCCAGTCTCGAGCATGCAGCTGCCTCAGCCAACTAGCCACTCTCTTTAGAGAGCTTTCAAACTTTCACCAAAGTTCCCAAAGACCATCCAACTTTCTCTCTCTCTCTCTCACTCGTCGACCGCTTAATGAGCTCTGCCTCAACGTGTGCCACAGCGCGCAGACTTTATGGCGATCTGCCGCAATCATGCGCCGGCCATTAGCAATCCCGCACAACAAGTTACTTAGAACAGAGGAGAAAAACTTATTGCCCGCTTACCAAATGGCTCTTGTTTTCCCATAGCTTATTTTTCCTCTTTCTCTCATTTTTCAGTTTCCTCCCGCCAAGCTCCCAAGACAGTCGCTGCTGGCTAGCTAGCTAGCTCGAGAGAGTAGCTAGAGAGCTACTCTCCCTCTCTTTTGGTCTGCCCCAATGACGAAAATAATTCCCCCAAACGCCGCCACATATGCTCAACTCCACTCAATAGAACCGCTTGGGCGTAAATCTAATTCCAACTCCATCGGCTATCAACTGGTGGCCCTGCTTGTGGTGGCCCTGGTGGTCGGTTGGCGCTAAGCTTGTCCGCTAGCTTGCCGGATGATGGTTGAACGAAGTCGACTGGCCGTCCGTTTGGATTGGGCGGGAGTCGTGATTGTGGCGCCAGGCAGGCCGCTTTTTGTGTGTCCCTCTTTGTTCGTCGGCGATTTTCTGCAAGCTCAACACAGATGCCCTTTTTCAGGCTTCCTTCTTCTTCAAGCTCAACCTTTGGTCTGGCCAAAATTCGGACTAGCTGCCCCTCTTGGAGCAGTAGTTATGCGCCGATAATTAAGCTAATATTTTCGGCAACTTGGCACGGCAAAGAGTTGCAGCGAGACGATCGGCTTTTAGCTCATTCTCGAGAAAACTGCCAACCACTCTCCTCTTTTATCTCTCCCCCCTCTTTTTTGGCCACTTCACGAATTGGGCCAATCTCTGCCCATGGAACACTTCTTATCGCCCTGCCAAAGGCCACCGATATCTCTTCCAGCT